>OBXA01001702.1_pt1 | contig 12080 bp, 12 predicted proteins | sample 1538121 | NCBI WGS metagenome assembly OBXA01 (sample SAMEA2580133, study PRJEB22360) | human gut metagenome | biome: human gut; feature: human-associated habitat; material: faeces | place: Denmark | collected 2008/2010 | reverse complement strand
CGCTGTCGGGTTCGGTCAGCCCAACGATCTGCCCGTCATCCGCCATGCCGAAAATAAGCGCGCCGCCCAGCGTGTTCGCAAAAGCGCTCATGCTCTTGCACCAGCTTTTGCGCGAACTATCGGTGCTTTAATTATACAACTTGGCAGGGTCGGTTTGCAATCGTAAGTTGTACTCTCCGGTGGTAAGTTGTACGCATGGCCGTAAGACCATAGCGGGATGAATCCAATTTTTTGTAGTTTTACGGATAGGATACGATAGTATATTAGTATTTTATTTATTTAATTATTTATTTGTGCAGGATTTACCTGTACAGGGAAATCCCGTTCAGGTAAATGCCTTTGCGGTAAAATAAAAAATCCCCGGAAAACGGGGAATTTGGGGCAATATTTGGCTGGGAGGGCACCGCTCCGACGCGGTGTGAATGCGCCTAAACAAGGGCGTTTCTCGCGGTGACAGGGGCGGTGTGCAGGGATGGTGTAGAGTTGGCTTGCGTACAACTTCTTGCTAGAGAGTAAAATTTCATCACAAGTTCGTTGGGCTTTTCACTTGCGTGAACCCTGTGATATGAGTATCCACTTTTCTCAATGGAACCAAAGCTGCGCATTTATTTGAGCGGCGCAAGTCAGAATTCGTCTTGCAGATTTGCCCCCAAAACTGCCCCCAAAAGGGTTTGGAACAGGTCGGCACCATGCAGCACTCTTTTGTACACATGGGACAAAATCCGTTCTGAGCCTTGGTACACAATACCACCAAACCCAACAAAACATCACCCTAACGCACAAATTTTGAATTTCTCATAACCCGGAGGTCGCAGGTTCAAGTCCTGTCTCCGCAACCAACAAAGAACGGTAAGACGTCAAGTTTTACCGTTCTTTTTCTTTTGCAGGCCGCAAAAAAAGAAAAGTGGTAACAAAGTGGTAACTCATTTGTTACCATCTCCGAAAATCACGCTGCTCAGGGTGTCCCCCGCCCTGATTTTGGCAGAGTCGATGATGTGGGCGTAACGCTCGGATACGGTGGCGGGTTTGTCACCGATAAAGGCAGCTGTCGTCACAATGTCGGTACCGTTCGCCACAAGGATGGATGCCACCGCATGGCGGAAGGCGTGGGGGTTCAGGTGGGGAAAATTCGGGTTTTCCTTTTGCAGCCTGTCCCCCATACGGTTCAGATACTGTGTAATGTTGTCCGGATTCATAGGTCCCCCGTACTCATTGGTAAACAAGTAGCCGCTTTCCTGCCAGAGATCCCCGTACCATTCCGGCTGTTCGCCGCGCCACTTTAGGTAGCGGCGCAGGATTTCGTCCATCTGCGGGGTAATCGGCAGCTGGCGCGGCTTGCGCTTTTTGGGGTAGGGCTTCTCGTACACACCGTTCTTGGGGTCGTACGTGACGCAGGAACAGATGGTGATGGTCTTGCCCCTCAGGTCTACGGCACTCAGCTTGATGCCCGCGCACTCCCCGCGCCGGATGCCGTAGAGCATCAGCACGTGGATCAGCGTGTACCACTTGACGCTCTCGTTCTCCAGTGCCTGACGGATCAGCGCCAAGTCGGCGGGCTGGTAGTAGTTCGGCATCGGCGGGTCTGCCACAGGCGGCGTGGCATCGCGGCAGGGGTTGAACGCAATCAGATGCTTGCGGATGGCGTGTTCCATAATGGTGGAAATCACATGGTGATGTTCCAACACTGTTTTGCGGGAAAGTCCGCCGCCGGTTTTCTTGTTCTGCCCCGGCTTGAGCAGCATGGCGTAGAAATCATCCAGCATATCGCCGGTGATTTCGTCCACGGGCGTCTTGCCTAAGTACGGATTGATGCGGGAATCCAGCATATCCTGATATTGTGCGAGGGTGCTTTTCTCCTTGCCGGTGCGCTCCTTAATTTCCATAACCTTAACGGCAAAATCCTCGAACGATATACATTTCGGTTCGGCGGCTTTTGCCGCTTCTTCTTTTTCACGGGCTGTGATAAGCTCGCACTCCTCCTCAAAATGGACGGTTTCGCGCTGGATCAGCGTTTCGATCTGCCGCGCATTCAATTCCGGCGGAACACGGACCGTTTTGATAAAAGGCGGGAGCTGCTTGCCGAATTCGTCCCTCCCATGAAAAACATGGATACGAAAAGAAATAAGGTTTCCGGCCTTATTGTAGCGTTTCTCAACCGATGCCATGGTTCGGTTCGTTTTCGTCGATGGTAAGTCCGAAATAGCGTTCTACATCGTCCAGCGCCACCAGATACTTTGACCCGGCTTTACGGCTGGGAATTTCCTTGTGCAGCACCAGCTGACGGATGTTGTGTGCGCTGATGGCACAGCCGGGATCACGTTTGCGCAGTTCATCGGCTGCGCCTTGAATGGTACGGATACGGTTCATAAGAGAGGTCCTTTCTCGCGTTTTACAGATGCGAAAGCTGTTTCGGAAGTTTTGGCATATTGGATTATCAAGGTGCTATGCAAATGTACTTTTAAGTTACATATGCTACATCTGAATTATATAGTACTTTTAAGTTACTGTCAATCATTTTTACAAAAATATTTTAAGGAAAACACAAGAAAATTCTCGCTCTTGTATAGATAGCAAAAGTTTGTTATAATGAGGTTGTTCCTTAAAAGTACAGAATCGAGGCGGAGGGTAAAGGTATGTCAATGCGTTGGACAACTGTGAGTGATAGAGATTTTACGTTGATGCGTGATGAATTCGGAAATTACTCTCACTCTGCAGATAAGACACCGATCAGTTTTCAAGAACAGAAGAAGATTTTGGGCAACCGTATCAAACGGTTGCGCCTTTACCGAGAAATGACGCAGGAGGAAGCCGCAGAAAAAACAGGAATCAATGCGACCCTGTGGCGGCATTATGAATATGGTCTGAAAATGCCCCGGCAGGAAAATTTGGAAAAAATCGCACAAACGTTAGATGTTCCGATGCAAATGCTGTTTCCTATCGACACCTGCACCCCGGAGGGAATTGCCACGTTGCTGCTGAATATGCAGCTGCAATTTGGCAGTATGGAAATCGTCGAGGTTGACGGAAGCGTCAGCTTGAAATTCCCCAAAAATGAATTTTCGAAAACCGCAACAGATACGCTCCATACAGTTAAGCAACTGCTGGACAAAATCACTTGGGATGATGGTGTTAATTTGACAGCAGAACGCTTTCTATGCAGCCGTTATGCGGTTCCTAGAGAAATGGGCGCAGAAATTAAAGAAAAACGTGAGCTATGGAAAGAAATTTTGGACGGACGTATGGACGAAAGTTCTATACCTGAAGGTGAAAGCTGGTTGTATCTGGAAGATACTGCAGGCTCTATAGAGGAAGCCACCTATCGCCTGAAAAATATGGCGCTGCTGGATTATATTACGGAAATCAACGAAGAAAACAGCAAATAATAAAATGTGGTTATCCCCTTAAGTCGGGTTACTTAAAGGTCGGACAATTGGACTGCTAAAGTAGCAGAATGTAATCAGGAAAAGTGAAAACGGAATTACATTATGCCACTCAAAAACAAACCAACTATTACTGCGTTCATAACCAGAAAAGATAATAAACAGAACGGTCTTGAGATAACAGAAATTGAATTTTTGTTATCTCAAGACCGTTTAATTTTGCAAGAAAAACATCTATCAATAGTGAAAAATCGCGGCAGTGGACACAAAATGTCCACTGTGTCTGATATGCTTAAAAAGGGTTAAGAGCATGGATATACGCAGTAAGGTGTAGGCCGACTTATATTGGACGGTGAAAATTATGTTTAACTTCCCCTCTTCTCATTATGAGATACTTGCAGATGTGATTTCTCACAAGTACCGTAGCGCGATAATCCCAAAGTACAGCCGTAAGCGTTTTGAGAATAGGCTGTTTGTTTGCGGCAGCAATATCTCTTGCGCCGGAAAAGTTTCATTCTATAATTGTACATTTAACTGTGACATATCACAGAATGGTGAATGTATTACCATTCTTCCACGTGGAGAAGCCGTTTTTAAGAGCTGCACTTTCAAGAGGTTGCATTCAAATTCGGGGCTGTTTCTCAGTGGAAACAAAGGATGTCTTGTATCTTTTATTGATTGCACTTTTGTCGAATGTAATGATTTTGTACAGTTAGATGACTGCGCAAGAGTCGCATTCACCCGATGCAAATTTCAAGATTGTTTTGATGCGGTAGTAAAGGTTTCCGTTCAACCGGAAGCACAGTTTGCTTTCCATGACAATATCTGGTATGTAACTGCCTCTCCGGTGCATCAGAAAGCGAGTGCATTTACCCTATTAGGTGAAAACCGATTGTTTGTTTTTGAAAACTGCTGTATACAGTACGCAGGGACAGATAGCTCTTACAGCCTTATTACAGCCCCACAGAACAGTCTATGCTTTTTAAACTGCAGCTTTGATGGCAGCATATTTCCCATCTATGCAGTAGCCGTGATAGGCTGTATATTTAGGCATTGCAGAAATGCACTTGTCACAAATTCTGTGGTATCGGCCTTGTATCCGTCTTTGGTTGAGAATTGCCGTTTTATACAATGCTCTGAATGTATACAGGCTGGGGCAGATACAGAAATTCTGCACAGCATATTTACCGCCTGCACGGGGGCACTGATTCGTTCTGCGAGCAAACTCGGCCATGTACATATTGCAGATTGTACATTTTTCGATTGTTCCATAAATGCACATGGATCAGCCTGCATCGAATTGGATCGGGATTGCAGTGTAATCACCGGGAAAATCAACAAAATGGAAAATTGCATATTTGAGAACTGCCGAGCTGAAAAAGGCAATTTGATCAGCTACCAAAACGAGATAACGCCCGGCTATGTTGCGATTATTTCCAACTGCCGCTTCAATGGCTGTTCTGCCGGGGAAAACAGAAATCTTATTGGACAAAAGGTTAGTACAAGGAATTTCTATGGTAAAGCACAGAGCTATCAGATATATACATTTTATCGTGAACGCGCAAAATTCATCCTAACGAATTGCAGCATTGACAGCGATACAGTTCTGGACAATACACCTAAAACACAGTATGACACATACGACAAAGCAAAATGTGCGGCACGGCGGGGGGTACTCAAAGAAAAAATCGAGTCCGAATCTTCTCAGGCATCGAAAAAAGTTTTGAAATGGACAATTTGAGTCCATGCTACATGGTATGCTAAAAGTACAAATCAATCAAACAACACAAACGGAGGTAAAACCCATGAGCGATCAATTCAAATCCAATCTCGAAAGCATTCTCGATTATTTAGGCGTTGGTAGCGATGAGCAGACCAAGGAAAAAATCGGGTCTCTGCTGAACGAAAAAGTGAATCTTCTGCTGGTGGGAGCTACCGGCAGCGGTAAAAGCTCTACAATCAATGCGATGTTCAATATGGAAGTCGCTAAGGTCGGCGTCGGTGCTGATCCAGAGACCTCCTGCATCGAGCAGTATGAGTTGGGAGAGCTGACGATTTGGGATACACCGGGTATGGGTGATGGCGTGGAGCGTGACATCGAAATCGCGACTGCAATCAAAGCAAAGTTGGAAGATGTCGATGAAGATGGACGGCAGATTATCGACATGGTTCTGATTGTGCTGGACGCGTCCACAAAAGATTTGTCCAACGTGTACACCCTTATCAATGAGGTTCTTCTCCCCAGTCTTGGTGACGAAGCCGAAAAGCGCATTGTAATCGGCTTGAACCAGTCCGACATGGCTATGAAAGGTCGCCATTGGGATTCCGAAAAGAATGAGCCGGATCAGACACTGAAAGACTTTCTTGACAGCAAGGCTACATCCGTTTCCCAGCGTATTCAGGAAAATACCGGTCTGAATTTGAAAGCTGTTTGCTATTGTGCGGGCTATACTGATGAAGATGAAAAGCGTAATCCGTACAATCTGACGAAACTGCTGCATTTCATTTTAAGACACACGCCGGAAGAAAAGCGGCTGGTTCTGGTGGAAAATCTGAACGAGGACGAAGAAAACTGGGAACACAACGATGACGATGAAGACCATCGCAGCGGTGTTCTTGATGACCTGCTGTTCAGTATCTGGAATGGTTTCGACTGCGGTGTGGAAACCGGGTGCGAAGTCGGCAAAGAAATTCTGGGACTACCCGGGCTTGCACTGGGCGGCGTGCTTGGTGCTGTAATTGGCACGGTCGGCGGCGCGGTCTCCGGTATTCGTTACTTTGTCCTGTAAGCTGTAGTGCAGCAATTTTACAGCCTCTGTACCTGCTCGGTGCAGGGGCGTTTATCATATCAAATGGAGAGACTATTATGTTTGACGCAGTGGCTGTCACCTACATAATTATGGTGCTGCTGATTCTGTTGGGTGCATGGCTGCACTGTAAGGATTTGACCGCATCACTCCGGTTTACTGCACACGTTATTGCGGTGGCGCTTGGGATTATCATTGTGTTGTGTGTAGTGTTTGGCATTATGGCATTTATCGCCTGCACTGTGCATGGATACAATTTTATAGACGTGTTAAGAAAATGTTCTGTATAAAACAAACAAAAAAGTATGGCGCTTATAGTTATAGTGTGCTATACTACATGTAATAACAATCTGTCGAATTATGGGTGATGAAATGTCAAAGAGCAACCGCGTTCTTGACCTGTATCAGGCACTGCAAAACGGGCAGGTCATAAACAAAAAAGCCGTGGCAGAAGCCTACGGCGTAAATGAAAAATCCATCCAGCGTGATCTGGACAGCATCCGGGATTTCCTTTCCGAGCAGACAACCCGGCAGGGGCTGATTCAGAGCGTAGAATTTGACCGCACCGCCAATGGGTATCGGCTGGTGACGGAGGAAATGATCCACATCAGCGAGGGCGAGATGCTGGCCATCTGCAAAATTTTGCTGGAGAGCCGCGCATTTGACAAGGCTGAACTAGAATCGCTGGTGAACAAGGTGATGAACCACTGTGTTTCGCCCAAAAAAGTAAAATCCATTGAGCCGTTTATCTCTAACGAATTGTTCAACTATCGTGAGCCTGCACATCGTCCGCCGAATATGTCGGTGCTGTGGCAGGCAGCGCAGGCAATCCAGACACAGAATATGCTGGAGATTAGCTATCTGCGCAAGGATGATACCGAGGTCAAGCGCAAGATCGAACCCGTTGGACTGCTGTTCTCGGAATACTATTTCTACGTTATGGCGTTCATCGCTGATAAGACTAAGCGCGAAGCATTTGAAAAGCCAAACGATGCCTACCCCACCGTATATCGGCTTGACCGCATCCAATCAGCTGTCGTGTTGGATGAGAAATTTGATATTCCTTACAAGGACCGCTTCAAAGAGGGCGAATACAAGAACCGCAACATCTTTATGTATGGCGGTGTGCCGCAGACCGTAGAGTTTACCTATTCCGGTCCGGCAATAGAATCGGTGCTTGACAAGCTGCCTACTGCGGAGGTCAGCCAGAACGAGGACGGCAGTTATACCGTAAAAGCAGAAACCTTCGGCAAGGGTATTTTGATGTGGTTGCTGAGCCAAGGAAGTAAAGTTAATGTTCTGGAACCTACTGACTTGAAAAAGCAGTGGCTTTCCGAACGCACATGTGCAAAATCGTGTTGAACACTTTTCCTAAAAGAGTATATGAATATGTTATACCAATCTGAGGAGGTGGAGTAGCTATGTCGAAATGGGATATACTGCGGGATAGAAACGAACAAGATACGGAAAGAGCGCTTTCCGCAGTGAACTCCTTAAAAGAAGAAAAGAATCATATGGTTACCGCAGCAGAAGCGATGGCACTAAAGGCTGAATTTTCCGATGCTCTTCTTGAGGAAATAGATTCATCCTTTGAGAAGGCAACACACCTTGATAAAGTAGATGTTTCCTTTTTGCTTTTTGCAACGGCCCTGCAATGTGTAAGACAGTATGTAATTGGTACACTCACACAAAGAGTAGATGACCAGACCGCTGCGGCCCGCGTAAAAGGAAAAGAGTCACACAGGAACAATTCTGCAGAAGATCGGATCCACAAACTTTATAATCCAACCCTCGAAGAAATTATCACAAAGCCTGTTCCCTTTGATGCAATCTTTGGCAGTAGGAAATACAATCTTGGTATTGGTGGAGGTTTTACACACCGTGCAAAAACCATTGGCCACGATCCGCTTCTTGGTTGGATTTTTGGAACAATGAATATCGCAACCAGCACAGTTACTGTAAGTGATACGTTTCAATCATATCATGTATTAACTGGCACCAAAGCCGATGGCGTTAAGCTTGATAAAATTTCCAAACATGCTGATACAGGAAAGGTCATTTGGTATTCAAAAAACAAGTTGCTTCACGAAGGACTAGAAGGGAAAGAGAAAATCGGTGCGGCCTTACTTCAAGAAGCAATTCATTTGAAATCCGATATGTATTCTATTGTAAGCCTTCCTGTTCCAATCGTATCTTCTGTGTCCGTGGATGCCGCCCGCCGTCTTTCCGATTATGGTGTTGATATGGGCAATATCCTTAAAGTCGGGAACCAAACAGGATATGCTATTCTAATAAATTCCCTCATTGGCATGGTTCACGGCTTATATTACGACAAAACAAAATACAGCAGTTGGGATCTCTATTCTGTAAAAACCAGAAAGATTCTGATGTATTCCAACATGATTGCCTCTGCGAGTAATGTGATTGCCGTTGCAGTTGCTGCAGCCATTGGAGCAAATACAGGCAATCCAGAATTAATAAAAAAGGCTATCAATTATGCAGACATTGGTGGTATCGTAGTAACAATCTACCGGATAGTAAATGATACCCGCTTCAGATATGAAGTAAAGCGCGAATTTCTAAAGAACAATTGGTATGACATGGTTATGGACAACTAAAAACGAGGTGGTAACCCATGCGGAATAAAAAAATTCAACAGGCTTATAAAAAAGGAATGGTTGATGGAGCTGCACCATTCGCTCAAAAAGAAGCTGAAGTTGCTCTTCAATTAAAAAAGCAGAATCGCAAACTGGACGATATTTCGGATACTCAGAGAAGTTCCAGAAGAACATTAAAGATTGCTTTGGATGCGATGGAAGAAACTGATACACGGTCAAACCAAAGCCACATAATGGCAACAAAAGCCAATAAGCAGGCCGCCATAAATGCTACAAGACTTAATCGTCTGGAGCGCATGGCTCCTGCTGCGACAAAATTGTGCGAACATTGTGGAGCTCCCATGTCTTTATATCAAATGGTTTGCAGTGCGTGTGGTACAGTATCGAAACAGATTCCCTATGAAGTTTCTGAATTTAATATTGCCAACCAGTGTATTGCTGGAATGCAACCACTGTCGTCCCTAGTACAAGAAGCGAACAAAGGTGTTGATTACGGGCTGTATCCAGAATTAGAACCATACTTTACAAAAATGAGAAAAATCCAGCTGATATCCGCGCAATATATGAAGGAGAAAGGTTCTGAAAATGCGCGGATTTACAGCAAAATCAATAGAATTGCAACGAAGTTTTTCAGTAATTGTGAAAAAAAGCATATTGAGATTTCGGTTGTCGGAACAGTCAAAGCCGGTAAGTCAACATTGATTAATGCATTATTGGGTGCGCAACTCGCTAGCGTTGATCCAACGCCCGAAACATCAATTCTGGTTAAATACCATACGACTTCGGCTGGCAACTATTTGAAAATTCGCTTTTATAAGGATTCTGAATGGAACCGATTGTGGAACGATGCCCAAAAGGCAACGGTCTTCCGTAGTGAATTCAATCGCCTTAACGCCGCGGGTTTGAAGGATGAATATCTGAATCACCCTGATGAGCTAATCAAATGTTCAAACGAAGACTTACCAAAATTGATGATGGAATGGTCCAAATCTGATTCTCCCAAGCATTTCTATGTTAAAGAAATAGAGGTCGGCTATGAGAGTGAAGATCTGCCGCACGAGGTCTATTTAGTTGACACGCCGGGTCTAAGTGACCCTGTCAAATATCGTTCGGACATTACCCGCAGTTACATTAAACACTCAGATTGGGTACTTGCTTGCATAGTGGCAGAAAATTTATCCCAGCAGCCAGAATTCAAGTTTTTGAGTCAGGTCATTACAAATAAGGGTGGCGATGTCAGCAAGGTATTTGTAGTAGCTACGAAGAGAGATATGCTGACACATACTGAATGCGAGAAAAAAGCGGCTGAATTTTTAGCCCGCCTTAGTGAACTGTACAATAACCAGGCAGTCGCACAAAATCGTTTTACACTTGTGTCAGCAGAGCTGCACACGCTCACAAACAAAGTTCTTCACGATGAAGAACCTACTGATGAGGAATTTGGCAAAATTTGTATTTCTCTGCTTCGCGTAAACATGAGGTACAACTATACGAGCATCAGTGAGCACCGCCAAGAAATTCTGGATTACGCGGGTATCAATCGCCTGTACGATCTCATCAACACCAATGTCCTTCGGAAGCGGCGTCAATATCTCATCAAAGAGATAAAAGAAGATTATATCCATAGTATGGATTTGATTAACAGCAATGCCAATTTATACATTAACGAGGGACAAGGCTTTCTTCAAGCCATTGTTGCCGGACATGAACAAAATCAAGAAAGCATCAATGAAATTCAGCAAACCAATCAGGCCATAAGGGATCTTCAAGAGAAGATAAAAGCACTCCGTATAAAGCTCGACCGAGAATTAAACAAGGATGGACTTGAACCGTATGGAGAGAAGGAGGTGTAATGTATGGGGTTCCTTAGAAAATTGGCCGGACACATATTAGATGGTGTAGGAACTGTAATTGAGGTTATTGGCACGGTTACCCATATTGAGCCCATTGCAGATCTTGGCCTAAGCATATCAATTAAAGGCTATGAGTTACAAGATGACCTTGATCTTGATAACAGCTCCACCTCTGTTCAAGAAACCATTGATGTTCACAAAATGTGTGAAGATGTCCGACTGCAGGCAGATGCCCAAGCCAAACGAGTAGAAGATTCGCAGGTTGACAAACTCCAAGACGACATCGATGAGTTTTCCCATGCATTATCAGCGGTGCTTCCCGAAGAAGTTATGCCACAATTCCAATACGATTTGCAGAGTGATTTCGGTGATGACATTCACAATACAGTAGCTGACTATATCGGATCGCATATCTCGCAGGACTCTCAGGAGTTTGTGGATATCCTTAAAATTCACAATAAAAGTGAGCGAAAGCAGAAATCAGATACTTATGTTGAGCGTATAATCTGCGAGGCAACAGATTTATTAAAATCTAAGTGCCAAAATAAGCGGATCCAAATTTACAAAAAAATGTATAGCGATCTAGATGACTACTTTACGAATGTCAGAAAACTCTCAGAAGAATCCGAATCAAATCTTATCGAGCTTCAGGCTCATCAAAATGACATCGAATTTCAGGAAAAGCAGGCCGTAGCGACAATTATCGATATGGCATATATGGAATGCATTCGGACTTTGACTTTCGGTGATGTTCAGTTCTAATCGGTTTGATAACGACGATAAAAAGTCCCTTTACAAACCTTTCGAGTCCAACAAAGAACTGCTTGAAGCAGTGAAAGTTGACAAGAAAGACTTCTGCCTTGCTGTTTTGGATGTAGTCGATGAAATTCTTGATTGTTGTTATGAAAAAGCAACCAGTGAGGTGACCAACAACTCTTGTTTTCATAGATCGTTGCCAACAAGACCAATACCGGCAGGACACAATGCTTACGATGTCCTGCCGGTATTATTTCTGATATGGTAGTAGAATTTAATCGTCAACTTCCCAATGCCCGCTGAAGCCGCGGCCAATGTAGCGGACATTTCCCATCGCCTTGATATGACGGCGGATGGTTTTGTAGCTGACACCCAGTGCCATGCCGAGTTTTTCGGTGCTGATTTTATTGTCTTTTTTGATTAAAGCCAGAATTTTGGCATCCAAATCATCTTGGGGGACATCTTGGGGGACACGTTGAGGGACACCTTGAGTGACACCGTAATTCAAGTTCGGCATGATGACCGTAAACTGGTAGCGGTCAGAACGGAATGTAGGGCGCTTATCTTCAGTGTAGTTGATTTGTGCCTTGTAGCCGTTCAGAATTTTACCGAAGCCGCTGCCCTTGCGCTCCATATAGCCCAGACGGTTGAACACATCGGCCAACA
>OBXA01001698.1_pt1 | contig 12115 bp, 10 predicted proteins | sample 1538121 | NCBI WGS metagenome assembly OBXA01 (sample SAMEA2580133, study PRJEB22360) | human gut metagenome | biome: human gut; feature: human-associated habitat; material: faeces | place: Denmark | collected 2008/2010 | reverse complement strand
GCACTACCAATATTAAAACCGATGAGCGTATCACTATCTGTTAAACCATGACTAGCATAGAATTCCTGAGCCTCACGGCGCCATGCCTCACAAGTTTCAATATGTAAACCAGAGTTAGAAATATCCGTTACACCTAATTGTTCTAGTACATTGATGTACATGTCGGCAGCATGACGAGTTTTACGATCTAAACGCGTATACTTAGTCATAAATGGTCTAAATAGGAAATGGCTCATGCCCGTTGTAATAGGGGCATGTATTTTCCAGGCTAAATAAGATGTGCGTTCATTGGGATGTAAATTAATAACGATATCAGGTTTCCCCTTTTTATTAATCTCACGAGCAATCTCATTAAGTCCAGAAATACTATTATGACGTCCTTTTTTATCTACTACAATCAGTTCATCAATATTGGGATTATATTGCATCACTTGTTGTAACTTTTCATCTATTACATACGTAATATGACTATGTGGTGCTGCTTTACGAAGCACTTCTAAAAATGGAGTCGTTAATATAACATCTCCTAAATGCATAAGAAAGGTGACCACAATGCGTTTATAATCAAGTTCCATTACAGTTCCTTTCCAAGTACTTGTTCATATACAGACCACACTGCATCCACTGGAATTTGAGCCATACAATCTGGATCATCTACGAGAGGCTGTTCTGGTGTAGCCTTTGAAGTCGGTGAAATAATAAGATGTACGTGGCTACCGCCATATGGCCCAGTTCGTTTTGGAGATGTGGTTCCAAATAAAGCAATCAAAGGACGCTTAAGGGCATTAGCAATATGCAGAGGGCCCGTATCAGCACTGATGAATATTTCGCAATGTCGAATCAACTCAATGAGCTCTGGCATGGACGTAGATCCTACCAAATTGATGAGATTCTTATTTTTTACATAGTTTTCTATGAAAGCTCCTTTTTCTGCATCATCAGGGGCACCAGCAATAACGACTTTTTTGCCAGATTCACATAAACGAATACATAGTTCTCCAAAATTAAGAAGAGGCCATTCCTTAACAATCCAACGAGCGCCAGGGACAACAACAACATAATCTTCGTCAACGCCATGACATGCTAACTTATGTTTAATTGACTTCTCTGAATCTACATAGGCCGGCATAGGAAACTCTATACTGTCTACATAACCGCCTAGTGCTCGAACAGTATCTAAATAGCGTTCAATGACATGGTCGTATTTATGGTCACCTACTAGAGCTTTATTAACTAAATTACTACCTTCACGAAGCTCCCAGTAGCCATATTTTTCAGGCGCACCAGATAATAAAGATACAATGGCGCTCTTCGCAATACATTGTAAATCCAATGTCATATCAAAGTGACGACTATGTAAATCTTTACGTAATTGCCATAAATAGGTAGGCTTTTTAAGTTGTTTCTTATCGATAATGATGACATCATCTACCCATGGTTTACCAGGTAGGAGGCTCGCGAATTGCTCATGAATAGCCCACGTAATATGTGCATTAGGCCAGTTTTTACGCACTGCATACAAGGTAGGCAATGCATGAATCACATCACCTAAAGAACTCATCTTAATGATGAGTATATTCTTGTAATCTTTCATATAGCCTCCCCAATTACAACACCACACCTAAACAACGCTATCTCACCTTAAAACAGACATAAGTTAAAAGTAAAACAAAGTGATGGTAATAATAGACTAAATAATAGTCTTAATAAAATCTAACAGATTTGTACCTGTAAATAGATAACCTTTTACGCCAGCTGCTTCTGCTGCATCAACGTCGCGCTGACTATCACCGATAAGAAAACTATCTTTAGGATCTACATCATAATCCTTAATAGCTTGATTAATCATACCAGGCTTTGGCTTTCTACATTCACAATCGACGGCATAAAGAGGTACAGAACCTTCTTTATGGTGAGGGCAATAATAAAAATGTAAAATTGGTGCCCCACTACGATCTAGTTCTTGAGCCATGTGATCATGTAAAATCTGAACATCAGATTCCTTATAATAACCTCTAGCTACTCCACTTTGATTAGTCACTACAATGAGATCATAGCCCTTGCTATACGCATAAGCCAATGCCGCTTTAGCTCCATCTACCCATTCTAAATCGCTAATTTTGTATAGATAGCTAACATCTTTGTTGATAACACCATCGCGATCTAAAAATAATACCTTGCGCATTAACGTAAATACCCTTCGTTATTATCGAGTAATTCACAATATTCTTTAACAGCATCTTCCATTTTATGGAACCCTTTATCATAACCAGAAGCCAACAATTTAGTAGTATCAGCCTCTGTAAAGCTTTGGTATTTGCCTTTTAATACCTCTGGGAACGGAATATATTCAATTTTGCCTTTGCCATTATAGTCGATAACAGCTTGCATAAATTGGTTAAAGCTATGAGCATTACCTGTACCACAGTTAAAAGTACCAGAAATTTCAGGGTGTTCCCAGAAATAGAAGTTTACATTAACTACGTCTTTAACATAGATAAAGTCACGTGTTTGACCACCATCTTCGTAGCCATCTGTACCTTCAAATAGATTGATAATACCAGTTTCTTTATTTTTGTAGAACATTTGGCGAACTAAGGAAGCCATTTTATCTTTATGAGCTTCATTAGGCCCATATACATTGAAGTAACGTAAGCCTACAACTTGCGCTGTATACTCACCTTCATATTTACGCACATAACGGTCGAATAACAATTTAGAGTACGCATATGGATTGAGGGCTTCTTCAGCTTCTGGTTTTTCTACGAAACCATTAGTACCATTACCATAGGTAGATGCAGAGGATGCATAGATGAATGGAATACGACGGTCTTGGCAATAGTGGAATAGATTTTTAGAACCTTCATAGTTGTTCTTCATCATATATTTGCCGTTATATTCCATTGTGTCCGCACAAGCACCTTCATGGAACACTACTTCAATAGGACCTACATCAAATGTACCATCAGCAATAGCACAATCAAAATCATCACAATCGATATAATCCAAGAATTCTAAATTTTGAATATTTCGGATTTTACGACCATCAGTAAGATCATCAACAATTAGAATATCTGTACGACCACGGTCATTTAATGCTTTCACAATATTACTGCCAATAAAACCAGCACCGCCTGTTACGATAATCATAATTTACCCTCCTTAGCCATAGTAGCTATTTTCCCTACAATATCTGATGTAGAATAACCTTCTTTAAATGAAAGCACCTCTACATGATCTACGGACTCACGTCCAATAATATCTTCTATCTTATAATCGCCGCCCTTAACAAGCGTATTAGGACGCAAATAAGCTAACAGTTCAGCTGGTGTATCCTCTTCGAATAGGACCACACCATCGATACAACGCAATGCACTTAATAATGCTGCTCTATCCTCTTCACGTACGATGGGACGCGTTTCCCCTTTTAGGCGTCTAACAGAAGCATCGGAATTCAAACCAATAATTAAATGATCGCCTAATTGAGCTGCCTCTTGTAAGTACGTAATATGTCCACGATGAAGAATATCAAAGCAACCATTTGTAAACACAACAGTTTCACCCTTGTTTTGCCATTGTGTAATAAGCTGTTTCATCTCTTCTTTTGAGTATAAAGGTTTCGATTGAACACTATGCTTATATGAATGCCATAAATCCAATAGTTCAGAACGATGGATTGGATATGTACCAACCTTAGATACGACAATACCTGCTGCACCATTTGCAATATGTAATGCTAAACGCATAGATAAGCCACTGGCAAGGCATGTCATCATCATGGATACAACTGTATCACCTGCACCACTTACATCAAATACCTCTTGTTGAGTAGCCGGATTATGCCATGTACGCCCGTCCTTTGCGATAACAGTAATTCCTTTAGCAGACCGTGTAGCCACAATATATTCTAAATCAACATTAGCCAATACTGACTTCGCAGCCTCAACAATCGTGGGATCATCATTTTCTAATTTACGGCCCACACATTCACCAAGCTCTTTTACATTCGGTGTAATGCAGGTGGCACCATTATATTTAGACCAGTCTGCCCCCTTAGGATCTACAATCGTTTGTACGCCATACTGCTTAGCTAAACTAAAGATTTTTTTTAGCAATGTTGGTGTACAAACACCTTTACCATAGTCAGAAACAACAATACCGTCGATACCGGCTTTGCAAAGATTTTCTAACCAGGTGGAGAGTTTCTGTTCCTCATGAGCCGTCAAATCTGTAATCGTTTCAAAATCAAGACGCATCATTTGTTGACGGTCACCTAAGATACGCATCTTGGTAATGGTAGAACGATCGTCGCTCGTTAATAAACCTGTTGTATCAATCTTGTCTGCCTCAAGTAACTGTTGTAATAAGCGACCATGGTCATCATTACCAGCAATAGCACCAAGATATACTGTACAATCTAAATTTGATAAGTTCGACGCAACATTACCAGCACCGCCAAGTACTTCTTTCATCTTTACCACACGGTTAACAGGAACCGGTGCTTCTGGAGAAATACGACTTACATCACCAAAAACATAACGATCTACCATAACATCACCTATAACGGCAATCTTTAGATTTGGTAGCTGCTTTGTTAAAAATTGATTAATGGTAGCATTTATCATAATCCACCTATTCCTTACCACAATATACATGCATAACGACTTACATAAAATACTTGGCATCAAACATGTATCTATTTATAAATAAGACCGTAACGGTTAGTAATCTTCTTCAATAATCTCACACATGATATGTCCAGCCAATATATGCATTTCTTGAATACGAGCTGTCACATTACTTGGAATAGCCAACGTAATGTCGCATAATTGAGCTAGTTTCCCACCGCCTTCACCGGTGAAAGCAATGGTATGCATACCAATAGAACGAGCCATTTCTGCAGCTTTCACAACATTCTTGGAGTTTCCAGATGTAGAAATACCGATGAGAACATCACCTGTACGGCCTAAGCCCTCTACTTGACGTGCAAAAACAGATTCAAAATCATAGTCATTCGCAATAGCTGTTAATGCAGATGTATCAGTAGTCAATGCAATACCCGCTAAAGAGCGTCGTTCCTTTTTAAAGCGACAAATCAATTCTGCTGCTAAATGTTGAGAGTCCGCAGCAGAGCCACCATTACCACAGAACAAAATTTTATTGCCATTTTCTAAAGCCGCCTTACAGCGATAGGCAATCTCTTGAATGGTATCCATATGCTCCATCGTTTTGCCAAAAACTTCAAGATGCTCTGTAAAACGATCTGCAATGATTGGATTTAAATCAGTCATTATAAAATCTCCTTTAATAGTCTATCTGCATTTTTCCAGAACAATTTCTCACATTGCTCCACAGACAAACCTGCCTCTTTAAATGCATCATATAATCGATACATTTCAGAAGCATCTTTAATTTCTGTATCTGGCTTAATACCATCAAAGTCGGTTCCTAATGCCACAACATCTTCCCCGCCTTTATTGATGAGATATAAGCCATGCTTTACAATATCTTCAATCCGGCTTATTGATGATGTCCCCAAAAATGATTGAGCGAAATTAAGGCCTATAACGCCACCCTTATTAGCAATAAGCTTAATTAAATTATCCGGTAAGTTTCTTGTATGGGCAGTAACTTCGCGCGCATTGGAGTGTGATGCTACAAATGGTACATCTAATACATCACCTAGTTGCTCTGTACCAGCATCGTTAAGATGGGAGCAATCCACAATTATTCCTAAGTCTTGCATAGCCTCCACAAATTCAACACCTTTCGGTGTTAATTTTTTATGCTGCTCACCACAATGTGGCTCACCTAGTCCATTTGGATAATTCCAAGTAAGCGTAATAAGTCGAACCCCATCTTGATAAGCTTGCTTTAGTTTATCTAAATCGCCGCCTAGTACACCGCCCTCTTCAATAGACATGAGAGCGCCAATCTTGCCAGTTTCATACACAGACTCTACATCTTGATAAGAGAGCACATGTTGTATGTGCTCTCCATAGTGATGAATTTGTGATGTACATAAGTTACGCATCGCTTCATAACGACTATAAGGATCGTTTGTCTCACCAAGATTGATAAAAAGTGCAAAATCTTGCACCTTGCTGTGAGCTTTTTGTAATTTTTCTATATCGATTTTCCAAGTATTACGATACAAATCTCCACAATCAGGATGATCTATTAATTTCATTATCGTATCGCAGTGTAAATCTATCATAAAGCCTCACATATAGTATTAGTAATTAATTGCGTTTTGGTTTTTTAGAATCAAGTTTCTTTAATGCTTTCAATTCTTCCATAAAGCTATCAATGTTATCAAACTTACGATATACGCTGGCAAAACGAACATATGCAACTTGGTCAATATCTTTTAATTGTTGCAATACAAGTTCACCAATGCGATCCGTAGTTACCTCTTGATTGATTTCATTTCGAATATCACGCTCTACATCGTTAACCACTTGTTCCATCACAGACATTGGTACGGTACGTTTATCACAAGATCGCAATAGACCATTTAATAATTTACCACGATCAAATAATTCACGACGTCCGTTTTTCTTTAATACCATAAGTGGTACTTCTTCTATAATTTCATAGGTAGTAAAGCGACGGCCACAATTGATACATTCGCGGCGACGGCGAATACTATTACCTTCATCAGTCGTTCTAGAGTCTGTTACCTTCGTGTCTGTGTGTTGGCAATAAGGACATCTCATCTGTTACTACTCCTTTTTCTAATAATCACTCTAAAATAGTGCATAATACGCCCATTTTCTTATACCTTATATAGTACCATATTTAGTAGGAAAAGTACAAAAAGAACCCCTTATAAACCTATGAATTACAATCTTTTTAAGAAGATTATAATCAAAAGTGTTATAAGGGGTTCTTTAGTGTGCACTTACGTGCTAAATCGTATTAAATTAACGTTTAGGAGCATCTTCAACGCGAAGCAAGCAGTCACCAGATTCAATGCGGCTACCTTCACGAACTAGGATTTCTTCTACGATACCATCGATAGGAGCAGTAATTGTAGTTTCCATCTTCATCGCTTCTGTAACGATCAATGGCTCACCTTTAGCTACAGATTGACCATTTTTAACGAGAATCTTAACAACGGAACCAGACAATGTAGCACCAATTTCACCAGGGTTAGATTCATCCGCTTTACGACGAACAACACCAGTAGTCTTAGCATGTTTATCATGAACTTTAATACTACGAGGTTGACCATTGAACTCGAACAATACGATACGGTTACCATCTTCATCTGGTTCAGATAAGCCATTCATTTTGATGATAAGTGTTTTACCTTTTTCAATAGTTACTTGAATTTCTTCGCCCCGTTTCATACCGAAGAAGAATGTTGGAGTATCAAGTACAGATACATTACCAAAGTCTTTTACAAATTTATTGTAATCTTGGTAAACCTTAGGGTACAAGCAGTATGCGCTAATATCTTCATCAGTTGTTTGAGCACCCATTTCACTCAATTCATGGCGAACATGTTCAAAGTCTGTTGGAGGCAATACTGCGCCTGGACGAACTGTGATTGGTTTTGCACCTTTCAAGATAATTTTTTGTAACTCTTCAGGGAATCCTTGGTATGGAGTGCCAAGACGACCTTCAAAGAATTCAACTACGGATTGAGGGAAGTCTAATACATCGCCCTTTTCGTAAATATCTTTTTCAGTCAAGTTATTTTGTACCATGTACAATGTCATATCACCTACAACTTTAGAGGATGGCGTTACTTTGATAATATCACCAAACATCATATTTACTCGGTGGTACATTTTCTTAATATCAGCCCAACGATCACCAAGGCCTACCATCTTAGCTTGTTGTTGCAAGTTGGAATATTGACCACCTGGCATTTCATGTTGATATACTTCAGTGTTAGGATATGCTTCTGCTTTATCTACACCTTTGTAGTAAGGACGAATGCTGCCAAAGTAATGCGACATTTCTTCCATGTAATCAATGTTCATTTCAGGTTGACGGTCATGTCCACTCAATGCATAGTACATGGAGTTCATGCTAGGTTGAGATGTACCATTAGCAAATGCAGAGTATGCTAAGTCGATAACATCTACACCAGCATCTACAGCGCGACCATAGGAATAGATAGCATTGCCAGAACCTTCATGTGTATGTAAATGAATCGGTACAGTAACAGCATCTTTTAAGGCAGATACAAGATTATAAGCAGCTTGAGGTTTCAATAAACCAGCCATATCTTTGATAGCAATAATATTAGCACCCGCTTTTTCAAGCTCTTTAGCCATATTTACATAGTAGTCTAAATTGTATTTAGGACGGTTGCTATCAAGAATATCGCCTGTATAGCACAATGCTACTTCAGCAATTTTGTTTTGTGCACGAACTTCATCAATAGCTACATGCATATTATCAAGGCTATTTAAGCTATCGAATACGCGGAATACATCAATACCATTAGCAGCAGCACGTTGGATAAATTGACGAACTACATTATCTGGATAAGATGTGTAACCTACAGCATTAGCACCACGAATAAGCATTTGAAGTAATGTATTTGGTACTTCGCGACGGAACATACGTAAGCGTTCCCATGGATCTTCATGTAAGAAACGATAGGATACGTCGAATGTAGCACCACCCCAACATTCTAAGGAGAATAAGTTAGGAACACCTTTAGCTGCATGACCAGCTACGCGTGCCATATCAATGGTACGTAAACGTGTAGCAAATAAGGATTGGTGAGCATCACGCCATGTTGTATCTGTAAAGAATACTTGTTTTTGATCAGACAACCATTTACTGAATCCTTCTGGTCCTAATTCATCAAATTTTTGTTTTGTACCAGCTGCTGGAGATACATCTAACTCAGATGGCATTTGAATTGGTTCAAAATCAGGTACTTCTTGAGGGCCTGCACCAGAGTAACCATTGATTGTTACGTCTGCAATGTAACGCAATAATTTAGTACCGCGGTCACGGTCAGGTTTCAATTCGAATAATTCCGGATGATCTTCGATGAAGTTAACAGTGTAGTTACCGCTTTGGAATTCAGGGTTTTCAAGAACGTTAATCAAGAAGTGAATATTTGTTTTAACGCCACGAATACGGAATTCTTTTAAACAACGAAGCATTTTACGAATAGTTTCTTCATTGTTAGGACCGAATGCAGTTGCTTTTACAAGCAAGGAATCATAGTAAGGTGTTACTACGGCACCTGTGAAAGCATTACCAGAGTCTAAGCGGATACCAAAGCCACCGGAGCTACGGTATGCCAAGATTTTACCTGTATCAGGCATGAAGTTATTTTTAGGATCTTCTGTAGTGATACGACATTGAATAGCAGTACCTTTACAAGGAACTTCATCTTGTGCAGGAATGCCTACCTCTGGGCTATGTAAGTTATAACCTTCAGCAATACGGATTTGAGAATGAACAATATCAATATCTGTAATCATTTCTGTTACAGTATGTTCTACTTGGATACGAGGGTTAACTTCGATGAAATAGAAGGAGCCATCAGCAGTTACCAAGAATTCTACAGTACCAGCATTAACGTAGCCAACATTTTTCATGATTTTTACAGCTGCATCACATACGGCTTTACGAGTTTCTAATGGCAATGCAAAAGCTGGCGCCATTTCAACAACCTTTTGATGACGACGTTGTACAGAGCAATCACGTTCATGTAAATGAACTACATTACCGTGTTCATCACCAAGGATTTGTACTTCGATATGCTTAGGTTCAACGATAAGTTTTTCTACATATACATCATCATCGCCAAAAGCAGCTTTTGCCTCAGATTTAGCGCGATCATATGCATCACGAAGATCTTCTTTGCGATGAACTTCACGCATACCACGGCCACCACCGCCATTTACGGCTTTAATCATCAATGGGAAACCATGAGTATTTGCAAATTCTTCTAATTGTTCAAAATCACGTAATGCCCCATCAGAACCAGGGATCATTGGGATATCTGCCAATTTAGCTTGTGCACGAGCATTAACCTTATCACCGAACATATTCAAATGTTCTACATGAGGTCCAATGAAAATGATACCTTCTTCACTACAACGACGAGCGAACTCTTCGTTTTCAGATAAGAACCCATAGCCTGGATGGATAGCATCAATATCATGCTCTTTTGCAATACGGATAATATCTTCAATATCAAGATATGCTTCAACTGGTTTTTTACCTTCCCCTACGAGATAGGCTTCGTCAGCTTGGTTGCGGTGCAAGGATAATGTATCCTCTTTGGAGTAAATGGCTACAGTTTTGATACCCATTTCATTACATGCACGGAACACGCGGATTGCAATTTCACCACGGTTGGCAACCAATACGGATTTAATTTTTCTCATGTATTGCCTCCTACTAGCTTCCACTAATGTGAACTATCAGCTTTCATTTTTATTAATATATGAATATTTCCTATACTTATAGATAAAACAATATATTCGGATAGCTCATCAAAATTTATGATAAGCATAATATTCATAATTACATATAACTATTATACAATATTTTCCACATATTTAAAGGATTATATTAATTATGAAATCATAAAATACATTATTTGCTGTACATGAGAAAAACTCATATGTCTTTTATCGATGTACATCGAACTAATTCTATATACTATATAATTAATCACCTAAAAAATGATTCATTAATCGGTTGAGTTGTTCTTGGTCATTGGCCCCCATCAACTCACGTGCAGAATGCATGGCCAATAATGGTAACCCTACATCCATGGTTCTCATCGGTAACATAGCAGATGAAATAGACCCAACAGTAGAGCCCCCTGGTATATCAGAACGATTTACATAAATTTGGTAATCCGCCTCAGATTCGTCACACAAGCCTTTAACAATTGCAATTGCCCGTGCATCACCAGCATAAGATTGACTACATGCTATTTTTAGGGCTACCCCTTTATTAAGGGTAGGAATATTAGTGATATCATTTTTTTCAGGATAATTTGGATGTAAACCATGTGCTACATCAGAGGAAACCATAAACCCTTTTGAGATAAAACTTTCTATTTCTTGATTGGAATATCCCAATGCATCATATACGCGTTTAACAAGGTTTGGTAAAAGCATGCCTGCCCCCCCCTGTTTTGTACGACTACCAACCTCTTCATTATCAAAGAGAATAGCACAGCGTACACCATTAGCATTATGTTTATGTGCTTGAATAATCCCTGAAAGTACACCAAAGCAAGATGTTAGATTATCAAGGCGAGGTGCGCTAATGAAGTCACCTTCGGTGCCAAGTACACAGCCTTGTTCTGTTGGGTATAATGTCATTTCATAAGACAAAATTTCAGATGGATCACAATTTATTTCATCAGCCAAAAATGTAGTCCACTCATCATATTGAGTATCAGATTCTTGAAATAAACTTGGATTGTTCCTATCCTCTAAATATTTTGTAGATTTATCCTTATGCTTACGATCCATCATTAATATAGGAAGCATTTCCTTTTGACGATTTAATTTAACGCCGTCATTAACGGAACGATTCATATGTATAGCTAAATTAGGAACGATTGCAATAGGACGTTTTGTATCAACCAATACAGAATCAACATCAAAGGCATTATCACCTTTTAATACGACGGTACCTGCAGCACCTAATGGACGATCTAACCATGTGTTTTCAATGAGACCACCATACATTTCCACATTTAACTTGGTATAGCCTTTCACAGTTGTAACAGGATTAGGTTTAACACGAATAGCAGGGAAATCAGTATGAGCGGAAGCAATACGCAATGTAGATTCAGGTTTCTTGCCTATATGAAAGGCAAACAAGGTAGTGCCAAATACATTTACTACATAAGAACCCGAATCTAGTTGCCACTCATCGTCTAAATTGAGTTCAGTAAAACCAGAGTCTAACAACATTTGTAAACTTGTATCTACTGTATGGTACGGTGAAGTACAAGCACCAATATATTTTAGTAACTGTTCATTATCAAACTTCATAATTCCCTCCTATGCACAAATCCAATTTGTACAATATCATGAATAGTTTTAAATTCCTTCAATTTTATAGATTATTTACTATTATAATTTTACGATATATACATTAATAA
>OBXA01001690.1_pt1 | contig 12173 bp, 24 predicted proteins | sample 1538121 | NCBI WGS metagenome assembly OBXA01 (sample SAMEA2580133, study PRJEB22360) | human gut metagenome | biome: human gut; feature: human-associated habitat; material: faeces | place: Denmark | collected 2008/2010 | reverse complement strand
ATGTCTTTTGCAAGTTTGCGCTCCTTAAGATACCTTCTTATAGCAGATTCTGTGTAGTTATTATTACTACCAAAACTCATATGCGTAATAACTCCATACATAAAATGATATATCTTTCCATCCATTCGAATGTTTGTCCAATAATATCCAAATTCCTCTTTAAAGTTCTTGTTCATAAAATTCTTAACAGATTCTTTAAATTCCTCTTCATATCTCTCTGAATCGTTACTATACCATTCTGGTACAATATCCTGATCGACTTTATAAGTCCACTTTGAAATATCAGAAGTGATAACATATTTCTCTGGTGGAATTAATTCTGCTCTCACAAATTTCTTAGAAGCATTAAATTCATTATCTTCTACACCCAAATTTTCAAGTAAACTTGAATGACTTTCATTCCCTAATGGTGCAAGTTCCACCCTATTCTTAAAAATAATCCCACTTTTAAATTCACACATAATTTATTTCTCTTTTTTAATTATTTAGACAATTTCAATTTCCTCTCCTGTCAGCTCTTCTAACTTCTTCTGCATTTCTTCCACTGTCATCTTCTTTGGCTCTTTGCGCTCCCAGATGAGTTCAAGGTTTGAGTATAGCAGGATTTCGTTAAATCGTGATACGTTCTGGATCTTGTATATTCGCATGATGTCAAAATCTTTTTCTCCAGTTGTATCTATTAAATCCTCGTTGTAGTATATGAGCCGATAACTTCCTTCTGCTCCGATCAACATGTCTCCTATAACGAGCCTTCTCCCATAACTTTTACTGCGGTACTCAACTACCATTCCGTCTTTTAAATCCGCTTTTGTAAATTCTTTCTGCATGTAATCACTCCATTCCAGTATTTTATAATTGTAGTTTTCTGCAAAATCACAAGACGAATATTCTCCGCTTCCGTAATAACACGTTCCTTCGTTGTGCGTATTATAATTTGTATTTTCCAAATAACTATCACCTGTGCACCATTTCATCCCGCGTTCGTGCATCTGCCTACAAAAATCTTTCGCTTCTTCCTCAGTCTTACAATGCACCGCAATCTTATTTTTGGTATTTTTAAATTCATCCCAGTTAAATTTTTTCATATTTCTTTCCTATTCCTCTCCCATATATTTTGCAGCGAACATCAATGCTCCGATACCCAATACAAATCCATAGAAAAATGAATCTTCTCCAATTTCATATAATCTAGCGCCGGCTAAACACGAAACAACTAATCCACCTACTGACATTATGTTCCAAAATGTTTTATCCATATATTATTCACCTCCATCTATTCAGCAAGTTCATATTTATGTCTCAAAAATTCACTTAAATCATTTACCATATATGTATAATTCTCTTTTTGATTTTTAATATATGTATTGTTTCTCTTAAAGAAACTCATCATCCATGCCGGAATTTCTTCATCAAGTTCATTTTCAATACTATATGCAATTACGGCAAGTAATGAATTAATATTTCCAGGTTCAAGAAGTTTTGACGAATTATCCACTTCCACCGACCAGTCTTCTAGCAGTGATTTGTACAATTCAATATCATCTTCGATAACATCTTCTTTTACGTTATATCTGATAAATTCTAGTGTATTCTGTTCTGTACAAATGTTTTCAATTACATTATTCTCTTCTACTTCAACAAAGTTTTCTTCATCTTCTTTAATATGTAAATACTCTTTCATAAGAGCAGTTAAGATGTTAATTTTCTCTTTTAAAATAGCCTTTCCTTTTGTATGACGATCCTCGTTTAATTTGTCAAATGTTACTCCATTTACATCTTTTTTATATAAAGACTTTTCAAATTCTTCTACAAAATCCTTAAACTTAATATCATCTAATCCAAATTTAGCAAACTCTTTAAACACAGGAATCCAAACAATAACATTTTTTGGCACAAACACTTCTGTGAAATTATCTTTGCACACAGATTCAATCCTACTAAAATATTCATTTACAGTATCAAAATGTTCTTCTGTTGCATTCTCATTTAGGTATTTGCTCATATTTTTTATTGCACTTTTCCAGTTATCAAAGAAAAACGTTGTCATGACAGATTCACATACAAGTCTTTCTCTAATACCTTTCGATTGCTGTTTACCGGAACAAGACATACAATTTTTAAAGAATTTATTTTTCTCAGATATTGTCCTTATTTTTCTTGCATGTAAATCAATATAAGTAAATGCTTTCTGAGATGTATTCATTCCCAAATGATTGTTATATCTTCTCACCAACTTACTAATCTGTGACATCGTGCAGTGTTGATGTATTGTAATATCAATCTGATAATCATCAAACATTTTTTTCAATTCTGGCGGCAACATTTCATATGTTTTTCTTCTCAAATCATATTCAACAGATTCCCAAATAACTTTTCCATATTCATCTTTACAGATTTTATTATTTTCATCTTTCTTTTTTCTCTGATATTGGATAATCGGATCTTCTAAAGTAGCTGTAATTTTATAGTTTTCATACTTAAATTTAACCAACGCAGAACTTCTTTGCATTCCATCTACGATATATTGCTGCACGACATCTTCATCTAAATCTTCTTCGCCCAAAATAATCGGAGGAATATAATCATCAGTTAATACAGTTTTGATTAACTCATTCACCATTCCATTTTCCCAACAAAATAGTCTTTGGACATCCTGATTGTCACTAATATCTTCTTCCACAATTTTCTCTAAATAAGAATCTAGTGATAATGTCTTTTTCCTAATTTTCTTTGCCATGATTATATTCCTCCAATTTTTTACTTACGTAGTAATATTTTTACATTTTCATAACGCTGCATAGATCCGAGTATCTTATCTCTATATTCTCTCTCTGTCATATGCAATTCTTTAAGAATCTCCTCCTGAGAATATCCAGAACAAATAAGATCAACCGCTTTTTGTTGTTTGTAAGATAAATTACTCTTGTACATTTCAATCCTATCTGTAGTAGGACAAATATTATTCTCTACTTCATCCTCCAAATTAAATCCTGAAGAGATGCTTTCTTCCAATGTATAATCTTCATCTGGGTCAACTTTCATATGTATAGAAATGTCTGTAATAATTACAGGATTTCCTTTATTATCTCTTTTAATTTTCCCTTTTTTGTCTGTTTCAAGATTACACCGCTTAAACCTGAAATTATCTCTTTTCCACGTTTCTCTTCGTCTTATAAGGTTCCCATAATAATATGTATTGAATTTACACTTTTTTGATTTATCGTATGTTTTTATGCTCTCCACGAGAATTTCTACCGCTTTTCCATAGTAGTCATCCAAATACCCTTTTGGTATATTTGTACTAGAAAAAATCTTGTCACAAATTCTTCTGATTTCCTTCATGTTGTTTCCTACATAAAATCTACATATCTCGTCTATTTCTTTTTCGTCCAGTCTACTCATTTTAATGCGCCTCCTTCAGATTGTAATTCATCAAAGAAATCATCGTCTTCCACAATTCTTACTTCAAACCGCCTAGTTCCTAGCCGATTGAATGTCTTTTCAATATTCTTAATTACAACAGAACATTTCGTGTTGTCCAGAACAGATTGAATGATTATCAACTCATCTTTAATCTGTCTTCTCTTTTCTAAGATTTCTTTTTCTCTCTTGTAAAGTTTGTATCCATCGCAACCAGATTTCCATTTTTCTAGTTCTATCTGATGCATACAGTTTGACAATTCACGATCAATATTTGCCAATTTTTTATGTAATACTGTTCTTCTTCTCGTAGCCTCTTCCACAAATTCGCTGCACTGTTTTGATTTTTCAATCCACTGTACAACCTCATCACAAGGAATGTATGAGTCTTTTTTTATGTACTTCTTCTGTTCTGTTTGTACACTATCTGAATCCGTTTTGTTCTGAATAACTTCCTGATCAGACTTTGAAATAGGTTTTACTCTAAAATGAAAATTCTTCAATACTTTTGGAAGATTTTTCTGTATGTTCTCAGCTTTATCTTTTTCAAAAACCTGAGCATTACTTTTAGAACAAGTAACAGGAGACCCTTCAGAGTTTAACCTGATGTACAATTTGTCGTTAGTCACGACACAATTCATTTTAATCACCCTTTCCTTTTTTACTTTTCATTACGTTATTCTCTACATTTGACATGATTTTCTAAAGAATCGCATCAGAAATAAACGTTTAGAAACTTTTCTACACGAATAAAAAGTAAATTTCAATATTCAGTTTTCCAATATTTGGAATTTTTAGCTGATACGCTTGACTACTTTGAAAAAAATATGTATTATACTAGTAGGGATAGCGTAAGCTGTTCTTAGCACTCCCATTTTGGGAAATGCGTTTTTTGGTTTTAGAAGAGCCGGAACCGGAGGTGTTGGCGCACCTGTGATGGATTTCCGTCTCTTCTTTTTTATTATGTTTACAAAAAGTATATTAACACGAACACTTGTTCTTGTCAATAGTTGACAGAACGTTTGTTCGATTTTTTGTTCTTTTCTGTTCTTCTGTATCCGGGAAAGGATCATGAACTAATATTGTACTCATAGTTCCGATAGGTTTTATGTTTATCAAATCTAATTGTTTTTCGGAAAACACTCTCAGTTGGTTTAAAAAGTCATCACAAATTTTTGCTATTGTTTCAGACCGTTCGATAATATCCTTGCATTCCTGAAAAGTTTTTCTTTCAAAACCTACCACCTCATTATTTTCTAAGTCCTGTTCCGCAACTAAGACTTTTTTTCCTTTACAATATTTCACTGCTTCATCAATATCCATTAATATATATCTCATGCCACATCATCTCCCCACATAAAATTTGCTTCATAAACCCTTCTAATTTCTCGTTTGTCTTTTATATCTGTCAATTTGCCGAGGTATTTTATAATTCTTAACTCTGAAATTTGTTTTAAACATTCTGCCAAAACAATAGAATCTTTTACCAAACCAGTTCCTCTACCTCTTTTTATCAGAGTATGCGTAGGCTGGTTTGGATTTTTTAATTTTGTACTTATTGGCATAACTAACGTAGTTGCTGCATGATGATTGCCAATATCATTCTGAATCACAACTGCTGGTCTTTTACCGCCTTGCTCATGACCTATCGGATTATCTCCGAAGTCAACCATAACAATATCAAACTGCTTTACATTCATTACGCATCCTCCTTTCTTTTGAATCTATGTACTTCTCTCTTTCGTTGTTATAAGTATATACTCTTTACAGTATATTGTCAAGAGTATATTCTATGAAATATATTTATTTTCTAAAGAATATATGCTAAACTATATACTGTAAACAATATACGAAGAACAGGAGATGGATACATGCGCTTAGATATTAAAGATTTAGTGGATAAAAAATTCCAAAATAAAAATCAATTTGCAAAAGCAATCGGTGTTGGATATCCTGCTGCTTGTAAACTTTATGATGGAGACACAAGCAAAATCAATTTTGATACACTAGAAAGAATATGTATCGCACTAGAATGTACTCCAACTGATTTATTCAAATCTGACAATCCAGCGTTAAATAGACTTCTTTTATATTATTGCAAGTTACATGAATTCAATGAAAAAAATGAAAAAGACGATACAGAATAAGTATCGTCTTTACATATATTCTTACATCTGAATTGTTTCTTTAGCCTTTCTAGCTGCTATGTCCCAATTTACTTCTATCCCGGAACCAATGCTATACCATGTATCTTGGCTTTCACTGTACTGCAACACATTCCAACACCATAAGTTTGACTTTTCTTTGTGCGGTTCTAAAATTACTTTTCTCATAACATTTACACCTCCCGGATGAAAGTTAAATTTCAACTTTTATCTACTTGTAACAATCACCATTCCTGCTAACTGTTCTGCTTCTAAAATGCATGCCAAAGATTCTATTGTATTAATTTCTTCTTGTAAGTTTGTATATATTACCACAATACTAATTGGAAAATTCTCTGCACCAAGACTTGACATATTTTCATATACAAACTTACAGAATTCATCAACAGAATACTCATTAGAATCTACATGATAACTTTCCATTGTTGGAACCATATACTCATTGTATGAATATATTCTTAAATTATTGAACCTATTCTGTATTGCTTCGACAACAAGGCTTTTTCCAGCTTTACCAGTTAATTTTAACATCTAATCATCTCCTATCCGTCCATTACCATCATTAACAAACTTGTCTTTTCCAACCTCTTTTTTTGAGTTCTGAATAATAATCTGCTTTCTCCAGGCACCTACATTTTTCATAAGAAATCATATCAATCGTTGGTTTATGAAAGCATTCTTTTTTCTTTACATCATTTTCAGATAGCCATACTTGATGTGATCTGCACCAATATTTTGGGTTAATACATAATTTATTTCCTAATCCCATTCTAGGATGATTAGCATCTGCTATTTTATACTGCAATTACACTCCTCCAATAAAACCATTTTACTCTATGCTGCAATACCCAATACATTGAGGTACATCATATATATCTTTTCCAAACCTTTTAGTACATACATACCGCAGTTCTTTCCAGTTGATTCTCTCGTCTCTTCCGAAATCTTCCGAAATACTCAAGTCCTCTCGATCAAAGAAATCATACCCAGCATTCCAATCATTCAAGATATAATCGTACATCTGATCAATGGTATCGAATTCCTTTGCTCCATCTATTGATTCACTCAACATACCTCTATGCGGTCTATATTTAACCACTCACTTCACTCCTTTCTCAAGATGAATCTTAGATTTCTTCAGCTTCTCTGTTCATCTTCATCAGATATCTTACAAGTGTATACCTGAACACAATCAACTTCTATCTCAAACATATATTATTCCATTCAATCAATCGTTTAAGCTAATTTGATAAATATCTTCTACCCAATCTGCTATTTTATTTCCATATCCAATTAATCCGTTCCATGTGCATACTGCGTTAAAAATTTCTTTTCTGCTCATCGAATAGATTTCCATATCTCTGCTCACATCTATTTCGTCTAAGTCTAAATTCTTCCTCACACACCTCATAATATATTCAGGGTATTTCATGTTATTAGAATCAATATGCTCTTCATATCTCTTTATTTTTTTTACAATATCCTTTGCACCTGCAATTAACTGTAACTCTGATACTTTGTCAAACTGTTTAATATTCAAAGTGCAAACAGGCAAATCGTTTTCTTCCAAAATCTGTTTTACAATATTAAATCTTTCTTGTGTAGTCATATTATCCTCACTTTCTGTCATCTAAACCGGCATGAAACCTATATTTCTTCAGCATATTCACATTGATTTAATATTTCTTTCTTATCAAAATCAATATCTTCTGCGGTGTCGCAACAGATTGTTCCAACTTGACTATCTATACCGTCCATATCTATTGCGCATTTTCGTAATATTCGAAAATACTATTACCATTTAACCATAATTGTTATCAACATTTCTTATATAAGATCACCAGCATCTATTTGTCCTGAATTATATTTTCTAATTATTTCCTTAAATTTCTGTTGATGTTCTTCAAAATATTTTCTTTGTTCTTCTATTTTTAAATTACCATAATCCAATTTAGATTTGCAATGGTTATATCCATTCAATATTTCCTCCGCACTACGTTCTTCAAATTCAGACCATCGAATATCATTTGTATAACTGTCAGACTCTACATAATCATTATATAAATCAATTTCCAATTCAGAAACAGCTTCTACAATAGCCTCCTTATCTGACATAAATTTAAATTTTTCTGGATTATTCTTTATATAGTCTTTTATTCTTTGTTCGTCTTCATCAGAAATGGTACAAGTACACACATTCACACAATCAACTTCTATCTCAAACATATATTTCTCCTTGTATATCCTAGATTATATATTACTCAAACATCTTTTTCGGAAGTATTTTATCACAGTTTATGCACCTTCGCCTTTTACTACAAAATTCTGTAACATCCTCAGTGGCTCCACATGGCTCATCATTGTAATCAAAAAGCAAACCCCTATGAACAACTTCCATCATGTAATATCCTTTTTCTGAGCCACAAAACGGGCATATTTTTTGTTCCTTCATAATTCCCCTCGCTTGAAATCAATCTTTCAAACCATTTAATATTTCCAATCGTTTCTTGAACATTCCAACATATTCCGGGAAATATTCAAACCACTCATAATTCACTTCTTTGATTTGATTTAATCCAATTTTTTCAACAGCATACAATGCAGCTTCTTTCTGACTGACCTTTTTTCCAAAGCAAGTCTGACAATTAGAACCTTCTATTCCATCATATGAGTTAAACGTCTTATTAAAGTCCATCAGAGGATGAAGTGAAACTGGCTTGTTGTTTGCATTATTTACCAGAACACCCCAGTTCCCCCAATGACGATCAGTATTCCCAACAAGATAGTCAATAATATTCATCATATAATAATCATGTTTATCTAGTGACAAAATATATTTACGAATATTTCGATCATGGTTCTGTGAATAAATTTCAAATGCCTCCATTGACACAATAGAAAAATCTTTTGATGTAATATTATCACTCATTGTCACTGGTTCTCCGTCAAATATACCTCTTTTGTATACGACTTGTTTTACATCAAAACACTGACAAATTTTACTTGATAGAAGCTCCTTTTCAACAACTTCTATTCCTCCATCTTTCAATAAGGAAAATCCATTTTCTGTACGTTTCCACGCTTTCGGGAATACACCGTTTGTTGAAAGATCCTTTGCCAAATCCTCATTATTGACTGTATATTGTTTTCCTCGCAGAGCAATGTCTATAAAAATATTTTCAAGATGATTATCATACAAATTGACTTCGGAAAATGTTATCTTTTCATCTTTATTTCTGACCCAGAAAACATCTGTCAAAGATGTACACCTGTATGATAATGCTACTTTTGCACGATCCTTATCTGTTACAGCTTGGCTCATCCCAATACTATTCAATATTTCTTTTGCATATTTTCTATCCAATGTGAGTACTCTTGTAGCGCACCAATAGTTAAAATTCGTAATATTGTTTACAAGAGAATCAATATTTTCCTCTTCTTCAAGATATAGGTTATACGGCATAAAACTTTTATAATATATTTTACACCTTCCAGAAGAATCAATTCTTGCAACTCTTCTATCTTTATGCATAATCTCAAAAATATTATTGTTCATATTATACATTCCTTTTCAAAATTTCCGTTACCTGCTGCACCGTAATTCCATATACCTTTGCAACTTTCTTCTTATCATTATATTTTTGGAATTCTTTTATAATATCATTCTCTGTCCAGTTATACTCCACCGGCTCGTTCATAAAATTTTCCATCACATTTTCTCCAAAATCCAATTTTCCAAGATGCTTTCCACAGAATCATATGGACAAAACAATTTCCCACTACGCACCATAATCACATCAACCTTTTTCTTATCTCTGTAGATTTTCGTAAGTTCTGTGCTTATCTCATATGTTTGTCCTGTACGAAACCCCATACTTCCGTCTCTTCCAATATATTTTCCTCTCAATACCATCCCTCCATTAAATACTATTTTACCATGATAACCTTTTTTCTTCTACTCTTTGCATTAAATCACTCAAAATTTTCATACCTGTTTCTGTATTACATTCAGAATTAGCTCTTCCTGTACTAAATGCTTCAAGAATGATGTCTCTTAAATCATTTGTTTTCAAGGCAATTACAGGAATGTTATCAATTACTGGAGAAATACCAGCGTCAATTTCTTCAATATATTTTCCAACATCGTTGAACGCCTTTGCTCCTTTCTGTGCAAAAATTCCAGAGTACCGTTTTGTTGTTTCTTTATTAGCATGACCTAAGATTGTTTGAAGAACATCCAAACAATCTGGATCAAATTGATTAATTTCATGCATAATATATCCAAACGTTTTTCTCATACTGTGTGTACTGATGTCTTTTAACCCATTGAAATCTGCTGCTTTCTTTAATTCATATCTGAATGACGCAGCTTGTTTTTTTATAGCCTTTTCATACTCTTCTTTTGTTCTAGCATCAATTTTCAAATCTGTATTCAAAATATCTTCTTTTAAGTGTTCCATAGGATTGATTTTTTCTGTATCACAATACCATTCCAAGTATTTCCAAACAGTCTGACTTACTGTGATTTTAATAACTTTATCTGTCTTTTGCTCAATCAGGGTGTCTAAGATGTCCTTTTTCTTTCCATTTTCGTAATAGAAATCAGACCACTTTAAAGATAATGTGTCTCCAATACGTCTAGCCAACAAAATTCCAAGCATAAAGACAAGGAATTCTTTATTCTTGCTATTATCTCTAAAATAATCCATCATGTCCTTAATCTCAGATGTTTTGTAAAATGGTCTTACCAGTGTTGTTCCAGATTTTTTGGTACTACGAACCACCTTAAATGGAATGTAACATTCTCCATCAAAAATACTTTTAATCCAAATTTCTGACTTCCCGTTTGTATATTTTAAAATATTTTCTGTAGAATCTGAATCCTGAATATCATTTTCATCATCTTCTGTTTCAACAGGATAAAATTTTTCTTTTTCCATAATCTGATCAAGTTCTTCATTTGTATATACGTTTCCATTCATTTTCTTTTCTAATTTGTCTACTAATTTCATTATAACATACCTCCTAAAATCCCAATGCTTCTGCAATATCTATTTTCTTTTGTAAATATTCTAATGCAGACAATCGTTCTGCAAATTCTTTTGATTCTTTTCCATGAAAACAACTAATTTCCCATAACTCTCCATCATTGGTTCTGTAATATTTCTGTTCTTGTGGTTTATTATTTCGAGTAAGGTATTCATATACATTCCGACAATACAATTTTTCGTATTCTCCTAACGAAATATCTTCTCTTTTAATCTCCTTCACATTTAATACCTTCTTTCTTTAAAATCGAGTTCCATGTAATAAACCTTCAGCTCTTATTTCTGTAGCAAATTCAAAATCAACGCTACAAACGTTGTGGCTGTTATACATAGAGTACTCCATATTCTTTATTCCCCTTTTTACTCTTTTACTTTGTTCTTTGAATAAATATTCCATGTTATCTCTCTTCTTTTCCATAATATTCCTCTTCGTTTTCCCAATAAAAAAACAATCAGATATTTCCGATTGCTTTAATTGATTCATATTTTTTTTCTTATATACACTACAAAAGTCACCAGGACAAATTCTGATGACTTCTAACTATACACACATTATCTTCCTTTTTTTGCTTTTTTCCATTCATATTCCCATCGTTCTTGATCTGACATATTTTTTGTTTTTTGATTTTCTGCAAATGCAAATAAGCCTCCTACAATCATAACAATTGTTCCAAAAATAATTCCACCCATAATAATCCTCCAAATATTTTTTTATTTTAAACTATCACTGAGATTTTCCAAAAACGCACATAGCATCAATAAAAATATTCCTCCAATTAACGTTCCCATTTTATCCCTCCTTCACTACTTATTATATATGTAAGCACATTTATGTGCAACACCACTCTTTGTTCTTCCTAACTCTTTTGCTATTTCTTTATGTGTCTTATCCAATCTCAAAAGTGTTTTTGTTCTTCTTAAGTCTTCGTCTGTCCATTTTTTTCTTGTATTTTTATGTTCATAATACATTTTTTCTTTTCTTACCCATTCAGGTTCTAATGCCAAAGTCCCACACTCATATTTTGACCAATTTATTATATCTTTATGATTTTCCGCCCATTTCCAAAACTTTTTCAAATCAATATCATAACGAATAGTTCCGCATATATTTATACTATCATGTGGCATATCAAACTTTTTAATCCATCTTAAAACCACAGATACATCAGAATTAAATCCTTTTGCCAACTGTTTTGTAGAAAATATATCCAATGATTTGTTAAGACATAATTCCGCTGCTTTTCTCTTGACAGAAAATTTTGATCTTTTCAGTCTTTTTGCAGTAACCTCTACTGGTTGATACAAATATTTTGACTCCATATATTTTTCTTCACGTTCAGTCCATTTTCTTCTATTTGTCTCAATATTAGCAGTTGTATTTATACCCATTCTACTTGCTTTTGCTTGTACAGATCTGTAACTTCTTTTAAGTTTTACTGCAATATGTTTAACAGAATCTTTTCCATAGTGTTCTTTTAAATATTGTACTTCGCTTTCTGTCCATGCTCTTTTCAAAATTATACCACCTTATACAATCTGC
>OBXA01001688.1_pt1 | contig 12174 bp, 12 predicted proteins | sample 1538121 | NCBI WGS metagenome assembly OBXA01 (sample SAMEA2580133, study PRJEB22360) | human gut metagenome | biome: human gut; feature: human-associated habitat; material: faeces | place: Denmark | collected 2008/2010 | reverse complement strand
AGATGGCAGTCTGCCCCACGGCAATCAGGGCAAAGCCGACCGGCAGCAGCGGCCATGCGCCACGGGCGTCCATCACGCGTCCGCCCACAATCGAGGTCACGGCGTTGCAGGCAATTGCCGGCAAAATGAGCAGGCCCGCAACAAGTGCGGTCATGCCGTATGCGCCCTCAAAATAGAGCGGCAACAAAACACTCATCGAGAACGTTGTCATCATCGACACCACCACAAGCAGGCACGCAGGCCAAAAACGAACGCTCGCCATGGGACGCACGTTAAGCACCGGATGCTCGAGTTTGAGCTGACGGGCCGCAAACAGGCCGAGCAGCACAATGGCGGCGAAAAGCGCCACAATGCCGGCAATCAGATTGGTCGAGAACTCGCCTACGGAATACACAAATGCCGTAATGTCGGCGGCGAGCAAAACAACCGACAGAATATCAAGCGTGGTGTTCGAACGCTCTCCGACATTCTGAACAAGCTTAACGCCCGCCGCAGCGACCACAATGCCGCCCACCAGCGGCACTACGAACACCGCCCTCCAGCCAAACAACGTGCACATAAGACCGCTGATTACGGGTCCAAACGCCGGCCCTAGCGTAATGCAGGCACCGCCCAGGCTAAGATACAGACCGAGCTTCTCGCGCGGGGCGCAAGACAGCACCACGTTCATCATGAGCGGAAACAAGATGCCCGATCCCGCAGCCTGCAAAATACGACTTGGCAGCAAAACGCTAAACGACGGAGCGATCAGACACAGGACTTCGCCGGCAACCATACATCCGCATGCGAAAAACAACAGCTTGCGCGTCGAGAAACGGCCGGACAGGAAGGCCATGATGGCCGTAAAGATCGACGTCACGATCATGTAGCCCGAGACGAGCCACTGCGCCGTGGTGGCACTCACCGAAAAGGCTGCCATAATGTCGTGCAACGCCACGTTAATGATGTTCTCGTTAAACGCGGCAACAAAGGCTGCAATATACATTACGACGAGAATCGCCGCAGTGGCCGATGGCGCTACTTGAACTTGTTGCTGAGATTTGCTCCCCATGCATTTCCTTCCTCTTGGAACGACAGTCGCATCGCCCCAGAGGAACAGTCCAGGGCGAAAAATGAGCCCTAGACTTACGCCAGACGCCGTACACGACGAGCCTGGCAACATGGTCCAACGTCGAAAGATTGTAACGCGGACGTACAGCTTTCCTTCCGCGCTATTATTAAAAGTCCACGAAAGCATAAGACATGAGGAGCCCGCCATGATTAAGCCCATCATGAAATCCGAGTTCTTTTTGCGCCTGCCTTCCGAAGACGCGGGCCCCGATGACGCCGCGACCGGGCAGGACCTCCTAGATACACTACACGAGCATGAGCACGAGTGCGTGGGCCTTGCCGCCAACATGATTGGCGTGCGCAAACGCATCATCTGCGTAAAGGACGGCAACAGGGCGCTGCTGATGTACAACCCTCAAATTCTTGAGCAGGTCAATTCCTATCAGACGAGCGAAGGATGCCTCTCGCTGGCCGGTGAGCGTCCCTGTACCCGCTATCGCCGCATCAAGGTGGAGTATTTGGACGAGAACTTTGTCCACCGCATCAAAAACTTCTCGGGCTACACCGCCGAGATCATCCAGCACGAAATCGACCACTGCAACGGGATCGTGATCTAGTTCCGCCGATTCAAGAAAGCTCCCTGCAGCAAAACAACTGCAGGGAGCTTTTCATAGTGCGGAACTTCTATCCCACTAGCTCTGGTGGTAATGGTCGAAGAAATCGGCGAGGTCTTCGAGGGACTCTTTGAGTACTTCCATGCGCGGCAGGTACACGATACGGAAGTGGTCGGGCTCAGCCCAGTTAAAGCCGCCGCCGCGCGTGATCAGGATCTTCTTCTCGTGCAGCAGGTCAAGGGCAAACTGCTCGTCATCGGTGATGTTGAACTTCTTCACATCCATCTTGGGGAAGATGTAGAACGCCGCGCGCGGCTTGACCACCGAGATGCCATCGATCTTGCTGAGTGCCTCATACACAAAGTTGCGCTGCTCGTAGACACGACCGCCGGGGCGGATGTAGTCGTTAACCGACTGATGGCCGCCGAGCGCCGTCTGGACGATCGACTGAGCCGGCACGTTGGAGCACAGGCGCATGTTAGAGAGCATGTTGACGCCCATGATGAAGTCGCTCATGCAGCGTTGGTTGCCCGAAAGCACCATCCAGCCAATGCGATAGCCCGCGATCATATGCGACTTGGACAGACCGCTAAACGTAATGCAAGGCAGGTCGGGGGCGAGCGATGCAATTGAGACGTGCTCGTAGCCGTCCATGCACAGGCGGTCGTAGATCTCGTCGGCAAAAATCATGAGCTGGTGCCTGCGCGCGATCTCGACAATGCCCTCGAGCACCTCACGCGGGTAGACGGAACCCGTGGGGTTGTTGGGGTTGATGATGACGAGGGCCTTGGTCGCGCTCGTGATCTTGGACTCCATATCCTCCAGGTCGGGATACCAATCCGCCTGCTCATCGCACAGATAGTGCACGGGATGACCGCCGGCAAGGGTTGCGCACGCCGTCCAGAGCGGATAGTCGGGGCTGGGGATCAGGATCTCGTCGCCGTTGTCGAGCAGCGCGTTCATCGAAAGCTGAATGAGCTCGGACACGCCGTTGCCCGTGTAGATGTGCTCCATCTGAACATTGGGCAGGCCCTTGATCTGCGAGTACTGCATAATCGCCTTGCGCGCGGAGAACAGGCCACGCGAGTTGGAATAGCCTTCGCAGTCGGGCAGCTGCTGGCGCATGTCCTTGATGACCTCATCGGGCGTGCGGAAACCGAAGGGCGCCGGGTTACCGATATTGAGCTTGAGGATGCGCTCGCCCTCGTCCTCCATACGGGCGGCCTCGTCGACGACGGGACCGCGCACGTCATACAGGACGTTGTCGAGTTTGGTGGATTTAGAAAAAGTACGCATGGTGGTGCTCCTTGCAATTTGAGCTGAGGGATGGGGTTCGGGCTTGGAATCGTTGCGGGGTGATGATGCCTCGCCTTGATCGGCGTCGCCGGCAAGCAGCCAGGTAACATCGACCTCCAAAATCCGGGCGAGCAGCTCAGCCACATCGCGCCGCGGGATCGTCTTGCCGCTCACATATTGGCTCATCTGACTCTTGCCGAGTTTTTTGCCGAGCATCTCCGAAGCGCGGATTACGTCCGACTGGCGAACGTCGCGATTGGACATGGTCTGTCGCAGGCGATCGCTAAACGTCTCTTGGGCCACTAGAACCTCCTTGCTGGCAAAGTTCAATTTATAGAACACAAATTGAACCTGAGTTCAATTTAGGCAGCAGTATAGCGCCGTACCTCATTCGCAAGTTCAATTTCATAAGAAAATGTACCGAACTCCGAGATTTGCCCAAAGCGGACAATGACGTGTACACGTTTAGAGGTATTCAAGGAATCGAGCAGCGGCAAGCGAAACGTCGGCGGTGCGGTATATGGCGTTGATCTGCCGATGAGGATGTCCCTCGAGCGGGCGCACGGCAACATCGAACTGGCAGCGGCGCAAGATGAGCGCGGGAAGAATGCTCACGCCCAGGCCGTCCTCGACCATGGCCATAATCGCATAGTCATCCCAGGTCGACAGCTTGGAGCGCACCGTCAGCCCCGCCCGACGGAACAGCGGCGTAATCTCGTCGTCGCTACCGCGTTCCAGCAGAATAAACTGCTCGTTGGCCAAATCGGCAAGGGAAACGACCTCCGCGGTGGCAAGCGAGGAGCCCGCTGGCACCACGGCCATCAGCTCGTCTTGTACCAACGACCGCGACGCCATGCCGGCGCCGCGTGGCTCGCGCGGAATAAAGCCCAGGTCGCAGCGGCCTTCCGCCACCCATTGCTCAATCTCGGAGTAATCGCCCATCAGCAACTCATAATCGACGTCCGGATGATCGGCGCGAAACCGCGCGATCACCGGCGGCAGTACATGGGTCGCCACACTCGAAAACGTACCGATACAGATCTTGCCACGCATGAGCCCTCGCATCTCGTCCACGCGTCGCTGCAGGCGGCCAAACTCTTCGCATAACGCCTCGACTGCCGGCATGACCTGCCGCCCGTCGGCGGAAAGCACCACGCCCTCGCGGCTTCTATCGAGCACTTTAAAGCCCCAGTCGACCTCAAGGTCTCCCACCATGCGGCTCACGCCCGACTGCGAATAGTTCAGCCGCTCTGCAGCACGCGTAAAGCTGCCGGCACGCACCGTCTCGAGCAGCACTTGCATCTTTTGGATATTAGTCTCCACGGCACGTCCCCGCCCTTACATGAGTATTTGTCATGTCATCCATGCATTATATTCGCTTTTCTTCTAAAGCCAGTTCACCCATAGTGAACATGCTCGGATATAGAGGGGATGTCAGCGCATGAACAACGGACTGTTTACGTACTTAGCAGCATTGCTATTGTTTGGCTCAAACGGCATCATCGCCGCTGCCATCGCGCTGCCGAGCTCCGATATCGTGCTCCTGCGCACGTTTTTGGGCGCACTCTCGCTTGTCACCATTCTCGCCATCACCCAGCGCCATAGGTTGCAGGCGCTATCTCGCCCCCGCGAAGCCGCAGCCCTTCTCCTCTCGGGAGCCGCGCTGGGCGCCAGCTGGATTTTTCTGTTCCGCGCCTACCAGACGATCGGCGTCGGCGTATCCTCGCTGCTGTACTACTGCGGCCCCATCATTGTCATGGCCCTCTCCCCGCTCATTTTTGGCGAGAAGCTGACCGGCGGCAAAATCGCCGGCTTTATCGCCCTTGCTTGCGGTGCTTTTCTCATTGCAGCGCAAGGTCTAGGCGGCAATATGCCCATTGCAGGTATCGCCTGCGGCATCGCCTCGGCATTTTGCTATGCACTGATGGTCATTGCCAGCAAGGGAGCGCCACATATCGAAGGTCTCGAGAACTCCACGCTCCAGGTGAGTGCCGCCTTTGTAACCGCGTTGATCCTTACGCTCTTCACGCAAGGTGTCCCCTCGTTCCTCTCCCCCAGCATTGCCGCCGGCATCGATTGGCGCGCCGTTGCCATGCTCGGCATTGTCAACACCGGCATCGGTTGCCTGCTCTACTTTAGCGCCGTCGCCAAACTGCCCGTGCAGACCGTCGCCGTCGTCGGCTACCTCGAGCCGCTTTCGGCCGTCGTGTTCTCTGTTGCCCTTTTGGGCGAGACCATGACGCCCATCCGCCTCATGGGCGCCGCGCTTATCATCGGCGGCGCGATTTTTTGCGAACTCGCCGGCAAACGCGCAAACACCAAGGCTGGCATCGCCCGGACAGCACATGCTTAATAGCCCCTGCTCTGAAATACTGCCTGCGTATATGAATAATCCCCAGATGGGGATTATTGTCTAAAACACCCCGATGTGCCAAACTGCTCTTATATGTATAAAGATGGCATAAAGGTCTACTGCTCATGGCAGAGGCCAGATGTCCAAGGGAGTCCACGTGGCACACAACAAGCTGGAGGCAAGCCTCCAAGACCAGCGCAGTCAAGGCGGGCATGGAGCCATTCCCCTCTCCGCTGGCATGCTGCTCGTAACGCTCGGCGTCGTCTACGGTGACATCGGCACGAGCCCCATGTACACCATGAAATCAATCGTCGCCAACAACGGCGGCATCGGTACCGTCAGCGAGGATATGATCTTGGGCGCGCTTTCGCTCGTCATCTGGACCATGACACTCGTGACCACGGTCAAGTACGTGATAATCGCCATGAAGGCCGATAACCACAACGAAGGCGGCATCTTCGCCCTGTTCAGTCTCGTGCGCAAGGTGGCACCGTGGCTGATTCTCCCCGCTATGATCGGCGGCGCGGCGCTGCTCGCCGACGGCATCCTCACCCCCGCGGTCACGGTCACCACAGCCATCGAGGGTCTGCGCACCATCGAATGGGGCCATGCGCTGCTGGGCGACGGCCAGACCAATGTGATCATCATCACCATCATCATTATCTGCGGTCTGTTTGCCATGCAGCGCGCCGGCACCTCGTCAATCGGCAAGCTGTTCGGCCCGCTTATGACGCTATGGTTCCTGTTCCTGGCGGGCGCCGGCCTGTTCAACATGCTCGGCAACCTGTCCATCCTGCGCGCGCTCAACCCCATCCGCGGCATCATGTTCCTGTTCTCGCCCATCAACCACTCGGGCATCATGGTGCTCGGCTTCGTCTTCCTGTCGACGACCGGTGCCGAGGCGCTCTACTCGGACATGGGTCATGTGGGCAAGGCTAACATTTACGCATCCTGGCCGTTCGTAAAGGCGGCCCTCATCCTTAACTATCTGGGTCAGGGCGCTTGGCTGCTCGCCAACAACTCCAATCCCCAGATGCTCGCGATGGATATCGTCAACCCGTTCTATATGATGCTCCCCGAGCCCCTGCGCCCCTTTGCCATCGTGCTTTCGGCCGTGGCGGCCATCATCGCCTCGCAGGCGCTCATCACCGGCTCGTTCTCACTGGTATCCGAGGCAACCTTATGCCGCATCTGCGCATCCACTACCCCAGCGACACCAAGGGCCAGCTCTACATTCCGCTCGTCAACAACATCATGTGGGTCGGCTGCATCTTCATCGTGCTGCTGTTCCAAAACTCCGAGCGCATGGAGAGCGCCTACGGCCTCGCCATTACCGTGACCATGCTCATGACCACGACGCTTTTGACGAGCTACATCGCCGGCATCCTCAAGCACAAGTTGGGCGCCTGCGTCTTCGCCCTGCTCTTTGGTGCCATTGAGCTGTGCTTCTTCGCTTCGTGCCTCACCATGTTCTTTGACGGCGGCTACGTCATGATCTTCCTGGCCTCGCTGCTGTTTGGCCTTATGTACGTGTGGCGCCGCGGCACCGCCATCGAGCGCACGCAGACGATCCTGCTGCCCGTCTCCAAGTACATCGATCAGCTCAACCGCCTGCGCAACGACGAGACCTACCCCGTGCTCGCCGACAATCTGGTGTTCCTCACCAACAGCCCCGACCCGCTCACGCTCGACCGCGACGTGCTCTATTCCATCCTGGACAAGCACCCCAAGCGCGCTAAGGCATATTGGTTCATCAACGTGCACGTTACCGACGAGCCCTATACGCACGAGTATTCCGTCGAGACCTTTGGCACAGACTTCCTGTTCCGCGTGCGCTTGGACCTGGGCTTTAAGGTCAATCAGCGCATCAACGCCTACCTACGCCAGATCGTTGGCGACCTGATGGCATCGGGTGAGTTGCCGCCGCAGCATCACACCTACTCCATCTACGAGACACGCGGCAACGTGGGCGACTTCCGTTTTTGCATGCTGCGCAAGATGCTTGCCCCCGAAACGGACATCAACCGCAACGACCATCGCGTCATGGCCATCAAGTACGCCGTCCGCCGCGCCTGCGGAAGCCCGGCACGTTGGTACGGTCTCGAGAACTCGGCCATCATCATCGAGTACGTGCCGCTGTTTGCCCGCATGCGTCCGGCAGTCAAACTCGTTCGCACCCAGGTGCCACTTGAAGTTCAAATCGAGGAAGCCGAGGAAATGGAAGTCGACATCTTCTCGGACGACTTGGTCAACGGCAACGAGGCCGGTAGGAATATGAACGTCGATCCCACCGAGCTGCTCGAGAGCGTCGCCGATACGCCCGAACAGCAACTGCTCGACGGCCTCGAGAGCGAACAACTCAACGACGCCAACTTCTAGCGACGTCATAAATCAACGACAGCGGCCCTGCACCTCACGAGAGACGCAGGGCCGCTTTGCATTGCAGTAAAGCTAACGGCTACGAACGACGCGGCTCGGGAACCACGAGCCTATCGGGGCTCGCGCCCTCGGCATCCATCAGGCTCACGTAGCGAATCGACGGATCCCCATACATCGCGTAGTAATAATTGCCCGTGCGCGCGCTAAAGCATCCGGTGTAGATAGTCTTCTCGAACTTGCCATCGCCCATCCTGGACGCCCCCTCGATCATCACCACGCCCTCGAGCGAGCGGAACATGCGAACGACGTTTTCGGTCTCGCTCTCCTTTTGCGGGTAATTGGCATTGAGGTACGCCGCCTTTACAAAACGGCTCGGCGAATAGCAGTCACCCGGAATACCGCGCATGCCGGCACCCGCGCCATAGGGCTTGAGCTCGGCGCCACGCCATGTCGCCGTCTGCGGAAAATCGCTTGTGGCCGTGATATAGGTGCGCAGGTTTTCCATGTGCCACGGGAAGGTGGGCTGATTGGCAAGGGTATCGACCGGATCGTCGTATACATGCAGGCCGTCAGCCATCATCTCGACCACGATGCTGCGCTGGCTGTCGCCGATAATCCAATGGAGCAGCGACACGCCCAGCCCCTCTCCGGCAGATTTGGCGACAATCACCGTGTCGCGCAGCGCGTCCTCGACCTCATCGACCGTCGAGAACGTCGCTGCCACCCACAGGGGAAACTCATAGGCCGCGATATTGTTCTTGCCGTCGACAGGGCCCTCGGCATACTCGGCATAACCCGGGAAATTGAGACCCGCCACGGCGAGGCCCGCATCGTTGCCGCAGTCGAAAAACATGGGATAGTTCTTGTAATCGATGCACATACCGATCACCGCGTGTGCCGCTGTCGCGTCGTCGATAAACGAATACGGAATGTGGAACCCGCGCGGCATCACGCGAACCTGTTGGCCGTAGTCAAAGCTCCAGTCGAGGTTGCGGCCTAGATACATGTGGCCAGAATTATCGGTAAATCGAATGCTCGTACACATAGCGCCTCCTAGCTTTACGTTCCTGCTAAGGTTATTGTCACCAAACGAAAAGGCGCTAAACACAAAAGCCCGGACATGACAACAATGTCACGCCCGGACCAAAAGAGACGAAGTGTGGTGCTTTGTTCCCCTTAGACCAACTTTCCTAGACAGTGGTCAATCATGTGCTGGATCATCTGTGCCTCAAAGCCCGCGTAGTCGCGGCGGCACTCCTTCATCTTGCCGTCGACGATCTGATCAAAGGCGACCTTGCACTTGATATAGCGCGTGGACTTGGTGACCTCCTCGTGCGTCAGGCAGCTCTCCTCCATCTTGCTGGCGCCCAAGCCAAACACCAGACGGGGGTTATAGAGCACGTGGGGCTCGCCGGCGTCGTCCAGATAGACGCAGACCTTCTTGGTAACGCCAATCTGGTTGGCGGCCAAGCAGCCGGCATCATCGAGCGACTTGATAGTATCAATCAGATCCTGAGCGACCGACTCGTCCTCGACAGTCGCAACCTCGCAACGCTGAGACAGGATAGCCTCGTCGCGGCAGAGCTCTTTAATCATACGTTCCTCCATAGGGGTCGTTGTAACCGCTTAAGTATACGGTACCTACACAATTTCATGCGAAAGATACCGCCCGTCCGTTACAAACCGCCGAACATCAACATGCGAGGAACACCAACTTCACAAAGGCGATATAGTGGGTGAGTTCGTGTCAATCGGCCTAAACTCGGGGCCGAACAAGGAAAGGGTATGCATGGACGAACTGTTTCACGTCAGCGAGCGCAAGTCCACAATCGGGACCGAACTTCGCGCTGGACTGACAACATTCCTGGCGATGGCCTACATCATCGCCGTCAACCCCGCGGTGCTCTCGGGCGCTGGCATCGATGCGGGAGCGCTCGCCTGCGCCACCTGCCTGGGCGCCGGCATCATGACCATCTGCATGGGCATCTTCGCCAACCGCCCGCTCGCCTGCGCGTCGGGCTTAGGCGTCAACGCGATGATCGCTGGAATCGCCACCACCGTCTGCGGCGGTGACTGGCACGTGGCCATGAGCGTCATCTTCCTTGAGGGCGTCGTCATCTTGCTGCTCGTGCTTTGTGGCCTGCGCGAGGCCATCATGGACGCCATCCCGGTTGTCCTGCGTCACGCCATCTCGGTGGGTCTGGGCCTGTTCATCGCCATGATTGGCCTGTGCGATGCCGGCATTATCACCGCTGGCGCCGGTACACTCGTCGGTCTGGGCGACATCACCTCCCCCACCTTCATCGTCGGCATCATCTCCATCCTGGTGACAGTCGCCCTCGCCTGCCGCAACGTCCCCGGCTCGCTGCTCATCGGCATCGTCGTTGCCGTCATCGCCGGTATCCCCCTAGGTGTGACCCAGGCTCCGACCGGTATCATCGCCCCGCTCGACTTCTCGAGCATCGGTGGCCCCATCGCCGACGCCGGCGGCGTGCCCGCCATCGTCAAGGTCCTTACCGACCCCGCGCTCCTCGTCATCTCGTTCTCGCTGCTCATGAGTGACTTCTTCGACACCATGGGCACCGCGATGGCCGTGGCCAAGCAGGGCGAGTTCCTCACCGACGACGGCAACGTCGAGAATATCAAGGAGATCCTGATCGTCGACTCCGCCGCCGCTGCTGTGGGCGGTTTCATGGGCGTCTCCTCCATCACCACCTTCGTCGAGTCCACCTCCGGCGCCGGCGTCCTGGCGCTGCCGACGGTGGCCGCACGGGCCTCACCTCCGTCACCACCGGCGTGCTGTTCATTCTCGCCGCGTTCTTCTCCCCCATCGTCACCATCGTTTCCAGCGCCGCCACCTGCGGTGCCCTGGTCTACGTCGGCTACCTCATGATGAGCGAAGCCTCCGAGATCGACTGGTCCGACGTGTCGCAGGGTTTCCCGGCGTTCATGATTGTCGCCGGCGTGCCCTTCACCTACTCCATCTCTGCCGGCATTGGCCTGGGCTTTATCGCCTACGTGATCGTCGCGCTCTTTAAGGGCGAGGCCTCCAAGATCAAGCCGCTCATGTGGATCGCAGCCCTTGCCTTCCTCGTCTACTTCTTCGTGGCGTAACGGCATAGTCTGTTAAAGCAAAACAACAAGGCGCGGAGTCGCATCGAGCGGCTCCGCGCCTTTCTTTTAGCGTCTGCCCCGTGCCAGCGTGCGACAATTGAGGCTGTCAATATCACAACACCGAGAGAAGCCTGCCTTGGAAGCGCATCAGAAGCAGATAACCGTTTATTCAGAGTGTGCGGAAGGTACGCCCGTCATCTACCTCCCCGTGGTTATGGGCGACGGTAGTGAAGTCTACGAGCGCTGCCGAGAGCTCGACTGCCCGCCATTCGCCCTTGTCGCCATTGGAGGGCTCGATTGGAATCGCGAGCTGAGCCCCTGGGAATGCGACGGAACTATACGAGATGCCGAGCCCTTTGGCGGACAGGCGTCTGAGTTTCTCGATGAACTGCTGAATCAGATAATCCCAGAGGCCGAATCATCACTTCCCTGCCCGCCCACCTGGCGCGGCATTGCCGGCTACTCGTTGGCGGGTCTTTTTGCACTGTGGGCACTTTGGCAAACAGATGTCTTTGAGCGCGCGGCGAGTGCGTCGGGGTCGCTGTGGTTCCCCGGCTTTATCGACTACGCGCGCGAGCGCACGATGACAGCTACGCCCGACGCCGCCTATCTGTCGCTCGGTAAAAAGGAAACAAAGACGCCCAACCGCATGATGCGGCACGTACTCGACGATACGCGTGCGATGGAAGAGCTGTTTATCGAGCGTGACATTCCAACAACGCTGGAGCTCAACCCCGGCAACCACTTTGCCCAAACTGACCTGCGCATGGCGCGCGGCATCCACTGGATACTGACGCATTAAAAATGGCGTCCACGCGTACATACGCATGGACGCCATTTTTAATTTGGCTGAACGCAGCTACTATGCGACAGTCTCCTCGAGTTCAGATACGGTGGGCGTCGAGAACTGGGGCATGGATGTCCTTTCATGATGGAAGGGCGATCAGGCATATCGGATAACCTGCCCGAACGATACGATCCGAACCATTGTACGCGATACGCAATGCCTCGCACGCGCCGCCACCTGCAAACGGTAGCGTTACTTCCAAACGCGCTCGGCAATGCGCTTGACCAGCGCGATCTTTGCCCACTGCTCGCCCTCGGTCAGCTTGTTGCCAATCTCGCAGCTGGCAAAGCCGCACTGGGGCGACAGGTACAGATTCTCGAGCGGCACGTACTTTGCGGCTTCGCGGATGCGCTCGACGATAACATCCTCGTTCTCGAGCTCTGCCGCCTTGGTGGTTACCAAGCCCAGCACGACCTTCTTGCCGGGAGCGACGTACTTGAGCGGCTCAAAGCCGCCGGCGCGCGGCGTGTCGAACTCCAGATAGAACGCATCGACATCCTCATGCGCAAACAGGTACGGCG
>OBXA01001685.1_pt1 | contig 12184 bp, 7 predicted proteins | sample 1538121 | NCBI WGS metagenome assembly OBXA01 (sample SAMEA2580133, study PRJEB22360) | human gut metagenome | biome: human gut; feature: human-associated habitat; material: faeces | place: Denmark | collected 2008/2010 | reverse complement strand
ATTATCAGTGACTTTCGCGGCGCGGGCAAAGTGAAATATAGACTTTTTTTGATTTGCCTCCTGTATGGATTTCACTCAAAAAATAATTATCTTATATAATTCAGGCAAATACTTCCTTTTAGTAATATTGATGCTGGTGCGACCACTGAGGAATCTTTACAATTCACGCCCGTTTTTTCTAAGAGGAGCGCAACGTGGAAAGGTTTGATGCCATTATTATAGGCGCTGGTGCGGCGGGTATGTTCTGTTCTGCGCTGGCAGGTCAGGCAGGACGCCGGGTTCTGCTGATCGATAATGGTAAAAAACCAGGGCGCAAAATCCTTATGTCTGGCGGTGGGCGCTGCAACTTTACCAACCTTTATGTCGAACCAGGCGCTTATCTGAGCCAGAATCCGCATTTTTGTAAGTCTGCACTCGCGCGTTTTACCCAGTGGGATTTCATTGATCTGGTCAATAAACACGGCATCGCCTGGCACGAGAAAACGTTAGGACAACTCTTCTGCGATGACTCCGCGCAGCAGATTGTCGACATGCTGGTGGATGAGTGCGAGAAGGGCAATGTAACCTTCAGATTGCGTAGCGAAGTGCTGAGTGTGGCGAAGGATGAAACAGGCTTCACGCTTGAACTGAACGGCATGACTGTCGGTTGCGAAAAGCTGGTCATCGCGACCGGTGGGCTGTCAATGCCGGGGCTGGGCGCGTCGCCGTTTGGTTATAAGATTGCCGAACAATTTGGCCTCAACGTGCTGCCGACCCGCGCGGGTCTGGTGCCATTCACTCTGCATAAACCGTTGCTCGAAGAGTTACAGGTGCTGGCGGGCGTGGCGGTGCCTTCCGTGATTACCGCTGAAAACGGCATCGTTTTCCGTGAGAACTTACTCTTCACCCATCGCGGCTTGTCTGGACCGGCGGTGTTGCAGATTTCCAGCTACTGGCAACCGGGTGAATTTGTCAGTATCAATCTGCTACCGGATGTGGATCTCGAAACCTTCCTGAATGAGCAGCGTAACGCACATCCGAATCAGAGCCTGAAAAACACACTGGCGGTTCATCTACCGAAGCGGTTGGTTGAACGCTTACAGCAACTCGGGCAAATCCCGGATGTTTCGCTAAAACAGCTCAACGTGCGTGACCAACAGGCACTGATTAGCACATTGACCGACTGGCGCGTACAACCCAACGGCACTGAAGGCTATCGCACTGCCGAAGTGACGCTCGGCGGCGTGGACACCAACGAACTCTCTTCACGGACGATGGAAGCGCGCAAAGTGCCTGGGCTGTACTTCATCGGCGAAGTGATGGACGTTACCGGCTGGCTGGGGGGCTATAACTTCCAGTGGGCGTGGTCGAGTGCGTGGGCTTGTGCGCAGGATTTGATTGCAGCGAAGTCGTCCTGACCTGTTACCTAAAGATGAAAATTATTAGAGCCGCATTAAAAATGAGCTAATTTTGATAGTGGCTATCTTGTGATTATTTTCTAATGAGCCCGTGAACTGAAACCCTCCAGGCTTAATATAAGGTGGAAGGAAAGGTGATTGAAAACTCACCCAGTGGCCAGATCTTTATAAAATATGAACAGGTTGAAAAAAACAGTAACTTTGTTGTTTTTTTATCCTTAACCACTATGCATTAATGCTGCGTTATTTCATGATGCCTAAGAAAAACCAGCGTTACGCAAATGGTCAACGCTGGTTTTATCCGGTACGTTGCAATTATTTTTTAGCAGAACCTGCTTCTAATATTGAAACGATTGAGAACAACGTAAAGCATACCGCTCCTAAACCGACCAAAACCCGCGAAGGAATAAAATATCCCATGTCGGTCTGCGCCATTTCCGCAAGAAACGATGCCAGGAAAAGGCAAAACAGGCAGGTGAAGACGGGAATCATCGGTATTCTGTTGGCTAACGAACAGGTACGTCTCCATACCAGTGCCAGTAGCCAGACTTTTGAGAATATGCTGTAACAGATCATTCCGAGGCAAATAAGAATAATGCCGGGAGCCAGTCGGGCGCTTGCATCGGAACTGACTAAGACGTATATCCCCTGCAGTACCGTGATTGAGCCGAGAAAAATAACCCAATAACACCACAGCCAGTGTTCTTTAGTTGAAAACGTATTACGTGTTTGATGGACAATTGTGGCAACAAGGCCAATTAGACAGGCACAGATTGCGGTTAACCCAAGCAATACGTGACCCGCGACATAATGCGGAGTTATGTCAGCACTACGTAACAGCGTAATAGACCAAATGAAACCGAGCAGGGTGAGTAAAACGGGAACGGCAATGAGGCAATTACCGATTAATGAAGAATAAGCCTGTACCGGCGTTCCATCGCTCTTGCTCCCCGCTGCATTTTTGGGAATGAGCAGAAAGTGACCGGATGACGCTGCCACCGTCGATACACAGGCGGCAATCATACCAACGCCGAAAATAACATGGCCGGCGACAAACTCGTCTGCCATCACATCATTGCCTGCTAACAGTGCCCAACCCCATATCATGGTGATAATTGACCCCGCATAGCCAATAATGGGGAACAATGTATTGTAAAACGTATTAACGCCGCGCGTGAGCTGCGAAATGATAATAAATGCGGTAGTGAATAATGCCAGGCATATGGCTGCCAGAGAAATCAGCACATGACCCGCAACGAAATACTCACTTTGCCCAGAACTTTCCAGCACAAAGCCACCTAACGCGATACAAATTAAGCCCATAATTAAAGGGATTAATTTGAAAAGCCACCCGATATATATGTTCACTTTAAACTCCTCAGGTATCCCTGCTAATATTGAAATGTGCATTAATGATAATTTCAGCCTGTTAATATAATGACGAGATATCATTAAAGACAAATGCATAGCATAACTATAGCGGGATTTACTTTGCAGAGCGCTACTTTTCAGCGTTCAAAAGGCCATGGTAAATAAATATTTATCCTAAGATTAATTCTTATTCTGTTGTTTTTTACAATTATCTTCCAGGGAGGGATTCTTTTTCATTATTTGGTAAAAGACCGGATGGTATCGGTGCTTAAAATCAGCGAACATATAAGTATTATTGTTTTATATCGTCGAAAATATGTCTTTCAGACATGTATTATTTATTTTGTTACTAACAAGTCAAAAATATCGCAGGTTATTTATGAAAGCAATTGACAATATATTTAAGTACGTCCCTTCAAACCATAAAGATAAGCATTCAGATAAAGTTAATAATCATCAACACCATAGCAAGGTTGATAAAACACATCGTTCAAAGATAGTTGAAATTGATAAACTGGATAATGATTCGCAAATAGATAACGATTTTGGCATGCATATCATCTATTTCCTGCAACATGGTCACTGGAGGGTAAATGATCGTAGTCATCAGATGGAGAAAGTATGGTTTTACAATAGTGAACCTTCTATAGATATTCAAGAATATAATAGATTCGCCGACAATACTACTGACACGTTTATCTTTACAATTATACCAGACAATAACCATGTGTTAAAATTATCGTCTCCCATTACCGTTACTGTTGAGTGTAAGGGCGGTTATTATTTTATTAATTCCTCTGGAGATAAATCAGACATAACTTATAAAGTTAATGGGCTTTCTATCATACCTGAAAATTTCTTTACTCTTCTTAGCGGTAATTTTAAAGCTGACTGGCGTTGGGATGTCTCTAAAGAGACGTTTCCTAAGGATAAGTTTGCTGGCTATGTTAAATCTGTGTTTTCTAAAATAGACTTTTATAAACAATGTGGTGTGATTAACCCACAAAATGCCAACACGGCTTATTTTGGCGATACAGATGGAAGAGTAGGCGCTGTACTTTATGCATTGCTCGTTTCAGGGCATATAGGCATCAGGGAAAAGGGTTGGAGTTTATTATGTGAATTATTAAATCACGAGAACATGGCTTCATCTGCATACAAGCATAAAAATAATAAAGTGCTCTACGAGTTATTAAATACGAGAGACATGATATTGAATGAGTTGCACAAACATGTTTTTTTAAAGGACGATGCGATAACCCCTTGTATCTTCCTTGGGGATCATACAGGCGATAGATTTAGTACTATTTTTGGTGATAAATATATCCTTACTTTGCTAAATTCTATGCGAAATATGGAGAGTAATAAAGATAGCCGTATTAATAAAAATGTCGTCGTTCTGGCTGGAAATCATGAAATCAATTTTAATGGTAACTATACTGCACGACTAGCAAATCATAAACTCTCTGCCGGTGATACGTATAACTTAATTAAAACGCTCGATGTTTGTCATTATGACTCAGAAAGGAAAGTTTTAACCAGTCATCACGGAATAATAAGAGATGAAGAAAATGCATGTTATTGCCTCGGTGCTTTGCAGGTTCCATTTAAACAGATGAAAAATCCTACTGATCCTGAGGAATTAGCAAATATATTTAATAAAAAACATAAAGAACATATGAATGATCCTCTATTACATCTAATCCGAAGCAATATTATGAAACCCACAGCTGTATATGCTGATTATATTAATAACACTACTGATTTCAGACCAAAACCTGAACGTATCTTCATATGTGGAGAGACACTCAAATGTGAAGATCCCAGCATATACATTAGACAAAAATATGGCCATCATGGGGTCGGGGTAGATCAGAATCAACAATTTGATAATGGTGTTATGGGGCTAAATTCCACGAAGAAAGTACTTGATAAAAATAACAAAATAATTTATTCCTCAGGGCTTAGTTGTTTTCAATCTCATTAAAACTCCATGAATACGGTGGTATGCCTTTTTAATCCTGCCAGTATTTCATAGGTTTTCTTAATCGATTGTAGAGGTATGTACTGATGACGCCTCTACAATCTTTAGGGACTTTCTCTGCTATGAGATAAGAAATTTCATATTATGCTTTAAGGCTGAATGATTTGTGCAAAATATAATTATTTTTCCATCGAACATGAGGTGTATGTCATAAGATTAAATGTTAACTATGCATTCCTCGCGGTGAATTATATGAGGTAAAAGATGAAAATTGGAACTGTGGCAGGCACTAACGACAGTACAACGACAATCGCAACAAATGATATGGTGCAAGAGCATGTTACTAACTTCACTAAAGAACTGTTTGGGTATATTGCAAATGGTATAGGTGATGATATATCAAGTATTGCCAGGACAATGCTCGGTGAAGTTGTGGAAAAAATTGATGATTGGCAAATAGAACGTTTCCAACAATCTATTCGAGATGACAAAATTTCATTTACCATACAAACGAATCATTCAGAAAAATATAGTATGCTATCGGGCATGCGCGCTCATATTCTACGTAGGGATAATAATTATCAGTTTATTGTGACAATTAATAGTATAAATTACGGCTGCTATCTTGATAATACCGATATTAATTGGTGCAGCATTGTTTATTTACTTAATAATATGACAGTAAATGATGATGCTAATGATGTTGCAGTTACTGAGTCGTACAAACCCATCTGGAACTGGAAAATATCGCAATACAATGTATTTGATATTAAATTCGAAACAATGATAAAACCCCAGTTCGCTGACAGAACCTATTTCTCCAATTGTTCACCTGTTGATCCCACAAGTACCAGACCAACCTATTTTGGCGATACCGATGGCTCAGTCGGTGCAGTTTTGTACGCGCTTTTTGCAACGGGACATTTGGGAATCATGGCTGAAGGAGAAAATTTCCTTAGCCAGTTGCTTAATATAGAAGATGAAGTTCTCAACGTATTGCTAAGGGAGAACTTTAATGAGCAACTTGACACTAATGTTAATATAATAATCAGTATCCTGAACAGAAGAGACATTGTTTTAGAAAGTCTTCAGCCTTATTTGGTTATTAATAAAGACGCAGTCACGCCATGTACGTTTCTGGGCGACCAGACTGGCGATCGATTTAGTAATATCTGTGGCGATAAATTTATCATCGATTTATTAAAACGCATAATGAGTATCAATGAAAACGTTCATGTATTAGCTGGAAATCATGAAACGAATTGCAATGGTAACTATATGCAGAACTTCACGCGCATGAAACCACTTGATGAGGATACCTACGCTGGGATAAAAGATTATCCTGTATGTTTCTATGGCCCCAAATACAAAATAATGGCAAATCATCATGGGATAACTTTTGATGATCAGCGAAAACGTTACATTATAGGACCGATAACAGTCTCTAGTGATGAAATGACCAATGCTCTCGATCCGGTCGAATTAGCGGCAATTATCAATAAAAAGCACCATGCTGTAATTAATGGCAAAAAGTTTAAAAATAGCCGGGCTATCTCTTGTCGATCCTTTAATCGTTATTTTTCTGTTTCGACAGATTACAGACCTAAACTTGAAGCACTATTAGCATGCTCACAAATGTTAGGTATAAATCAAGTTGTTGCACATAACGGTAATGGTGGAAGAGAATGTATAGGTGAAACGGGGACAGTTTTAGGTCTTAACGCCCGTGACAGTAAACATGCTGGAAGAATGTTCAGCATGCATAATTGCCAAATTAACCCTGGTGCAGGGCCTGAGATAACCACTCCCTGGAAGTCTTACCAGCATGAAAAAAACAGAAATGGACTTATGCCTTTGATTAGAAGGCGCACAATGTTACAGCTCTGAACCATAGACAACATGAATATTAATGTTACTATCTGGTTGAGACTGTTGATAAAACGTAAAAAGGAATGCTCTGTTCCTGCAACTGAACAGGCGTGAAACGCGATCCAACAGGATGGATACCGTTTTGTCAGCCAGTTTTATAGATCACACTTATGAGTATGCGTGTTTCATTTACGGCCAGGAATGCTGATGATGACAACATTACTACCCGTTTTCACTAAGCCTTCCCCGTTGGCGCTCAATGCTCTGCGCGCTGGTCGTATTTGTCGTTTCCTTCTTATCCCGGATGGAAGAATCCGCTGAACGTCGTTCGGCGGCAGTTGTAACACGCGTCGTTTGCTTACAGGGATTATGGCGGGCCGATTATGGATAAGAGTAAGCGCCATCTGGCGTGGTGGGTTGTCGGGGCACTGGCGGTGGCTGCCGTCGTGGCGTGGTGGCTGTTGCGCCCGGCGGGTGTGCCGGAAGGCTTTGCTGTCAGCAATGGGCGCATTGAAGCGACGGAAGTGGATATCGCCAGCAAAATTGCCGGGCGTATCGACACCATTCTGGTGAAAGAAGGCCAGTTTGTTCGCGAAGGTGAAGTGCTGGCGAAGATGGATACTCGCGTGTTGCAGGAACAGCGACTGGAAGCCATCGCGCAAATCAAAGAGGCACAAAGCGCCGTTGCCGCCGCGCAGGCTTTGCTGGAGCAACGACAAAGCGAAACTCGCGCCGCGCAGTCGCTGGTTAATCAACGCCAGGCAGAACTGGACTCCGTAGCAAAACGTCATATGCGTTCCCGTTCACTGGCCCAACGAGGGGCTATTTCTGCGCAACAGCTGGATGACGACCGCGCCGCCGCTGAGAGCGCCCGAGCTGCGCTGGAATCGGCAAAAGCTCAGGTTTCTGCTTCTAAAGCCGCTATAGAGGCGGCACGTACCAATATCATTCAGGCGCAAACCCGCGTCGAAGCGGCACAAGCCACTGAACGGCGCATTGCCGCAGATATCGATGACAGCGAACTGAAAGCCCCGCGTGACGGACGCGTGCAGTATCGGGTTGCCGAGCCAGGGGAAGTGCTGGCGGCAGGCGGTCGGGTGCTGAATATGGTCGATCTCAGCGACGTCTATATGACCTTCTTCCTGCCAACCGAACAGGCGGGCACGCTGAAACTGGGTGGTGAAGCCCGGCTGATCCTCGATGCCGCGCCAGATCTGCGTATTCCGGCGACCATCAGTTTTGTCGCCAGTGTCGCCCAGTTCACGCCAAAAACCGTCGAAACCAGCGATGAACGGCTGAAACTGATGTTCCGCGTCAAAGCGCGTATCCCACCGGAATTACTCCAGCAGCATCTGGAATATGTCAAAACCGGTTTACCGGGCGTAGCGTGGGTGCGGGTGAATGAAGAACTTCCGTGGCCTGACGACCTCGTGGTGAGGTTGCCGCAATGACGCATCTGGAACTGGTTCCCGTCCCGCCTGTCGCGCAACTGGCGGGCGTGAGCCAGCATTATGGAAAAACCGTTGCGCTGAACAATATTACTCTCGATATTCCGGCCCGCTGTATGGTCGGGCTGATTGGTCCGGATGGCGTCGGGAAGTCGAGCTTATTGTCGTTGATTTCCGGTGCCCGCGTCATTGAGCAGGGCAATGTGATGGTGCTGGGCGGCGATATGCGCGACCCGAAGCATCGCCGCGACGTCTGCCCGCGCATCGCCTGGATGCCGCAGGGGCTGGGCAAAAATCTCTACCACACCTTGTCGGTGTATGAAAACGTCGATTTTTTCGCTCGCCTGTTCGGTCACGACAAAGCGGAGCGGGAAGTGCGAATTAATGAGCTGCTGACCAGCACCGGGTTAGCACCGTTTCGCGATCGTCCGGCAGGGAAACTCTCCGGCGGGATGAAGCAAAAACTGGGGCTGTGCTGTGCGTTAATCCACGACCCGGAACTGTTGATTCTTGATGAGCCAACAACGGGGGTTGACTCGCTCTCCCGCGCCCAGTTCTGGGATCTGATCGACAGTATTCGCCAGCGGCAGAGCAATATGAGCGTGCTGGTTGCCACCGCCTATATGGAAGAGGCCGAACGCTTCGACTGGTTGGTGGCGATGAATGCCGGAGAAGTGCTGGCAACCGGCAGCGCCGAAGAGTTGCGGCAGCAAACGCAAAGCGCCACGCTGGAAGAAGCATTTATAAATCTGTTACCGCAAGCACAACGCCAGGCGCATCAGGCGGTAGTGATCCCACCGTATCAACCTGAAAACGCAGAGATTGCCATCGAAGCGCGCGATCTGACCATGCGTTTTGGTTCCTTCGTTGCCGTTGATCACGTCAATTTCCGCATTCCACGCGGGGAGATTTTTGGATTCCTTGGTTCGAACGGCTGCGGTAAATCCACCACCATGAAAATGCTTACCGGACTGCTGCCCGCCAGCGAAGGTGAGGCGTGGCTGTTCGGGCAACCGGTTGATCCAAAAGATATCGATACCCGCCGTCGGGTAGGCTATATGTCGCAGGCGTTTTCGCTCTATAACGAACTCACCGTGCGGCAAAACCTTGAGTTACATGCCCGTTTGTTTCACATCCCGGAAGCGGAAATTCCCGCGCGAGTGGCTGAAATGAGCGAGCGTTTTAAGCTCAACGACGTTGAAGATGTTCTGCCGGAGTCATTGCCGCTCGGCATTCGCCAGCGGCTTTCGCTGGCGGTGGCGGTGATTCATCGCCCGGAGATGTTAATCCTCGATGAACCTACTTCTGGCGTCGATCCGGTGGCGAGGGATATGTTCTGGCAGTTGATGGTCGATCTCTCGCGCCAGGACAAAGTGACTATCTTCATCTCCACCCACTTTATGAACGAAGCGGAACGTTGCGACCGCATCTCACTGATGCACGCCGGAAAAGTGCTTGCCAGCGGTACACCGCAGGAACTGGTTGAGAAACGCGGAGCCGCCAGTCTGGAAGAGGCATTTATCGCCTATTTGCAGGAAGCGGCAGGGCAGAGCAACGAAGCCGAAGCGCCGCCCGTGGTACACGACATCACCCACGCGCCGCGTCAGGGATTTAGCCTGCGCCGTCTGTTTAGCTACAGCCGCCGCGAAGCACTGGAACTGCGCCGCGATCCGGTCCGTTCGACGCTGGCGCTGATGGGAACGGTGATCCTGATGCTGATAATGGGTTACGGCATCAGTATGGATGTGGAAAACCTGCGCTTTGCGGTGCTCGACCGCGACCAGACCGTCAGTAGCCAGGCGTGGACGCTCAATCTCTCCGGTTCCCGTTACTTTATCGAACAGCCGCCGCTCACCAGTTATGACGAGCTTGATCGTCGGATGCGTGCGGGCGATATCACGGTGGCAATTGAGATCCCTCCCAATTTCGGGCGCGATATCGCGCGTGGTACGCCTGTGGAACTCGGCGTCTGGATTGACGGAGCGATGCCCAGTCGTGCCGAAACGGTAAAAGGTTACGTGCAGGCAATGCACCAGAGCTGGTTACAGGATGTGGCGAGCCGACAATCCACACCCGCCAGCCAAAGCGGGCTGATGAACATTGAGACGCGTTATCGCTATAACCCGGACGTAAAAAGCCTGCCAGCGATTGTTCCGGCGGTGATCCCGCTTCTGCTGATGATGATCCCGTCAATGCTAAGCGCCCTTAGCGTGGTGCGGGAAAAAGAGCTTGGGTCGATTATCAACCTTTACGTGACCCCCACCACGCGTAGTGAATTTTTGCTTGGTAAACAGTTGCCATACATCGCGCTGGGGATGCTGAACTTTTTCCTGCTCTGCGGCCTGTCGGTGTTTGTGTTTGGCGTACCGCATAAAGGCAGTTTCCTGACGCTCACCCTGGCGGCGCTGCTGTATATCATCATTGCCACCGGAATGGGGCTGCTGATCTCCACCTTTATGAAAAGCCAGATTGCCGCCATTTTCGGAACGGCGATTATCACGTTGATCCCGGCGACACAGTTTTCCGGGATGATCGATCCGGTAGCTTCGCTGGAAGGGCCTGGACGTTGGATCGGCGAGGTTTACCCGACCAGTCATTTTCTGACTATCGCCCGCGGGACGTTCTCGAAAGCGCTGGATCTGACTGATTTGTGGCAACTTTTTATCCCGTTGCTGATAGCCATCCCGCTGGTGATGGGCTTAAGTATCCTGCTGCTGAAAAAACAGGAGGGATGATGCGCCATTTACGCAATATTTTTAATCTGGGTATCAAAGAGTTGCGCAGTCTGCTCGGTGATAAAGCGATGCTGACGCTGATTGTCTTCTCGTTTACGGTGTCGGTGTATTCGTCAGCGACCGTTACGCCAGGATCGTTGAACCTCGCGCCGATCGCCATTGCCGATATGGATCAATCGCAGTTATCGAACCGGATCGTTAACAGCTTCTATCGTCCGTGGTTTTTGCCACCGGAGATGATCACCGCCGATGAGATGGATGCCGGACTGGACGCCGGACGCTATACCTTCGCGATAAATATTCCGCCTAATTTTCAGCGTGATGTCCTCGCCGGACGCCAGCCAGATATTCAGGTGAACGTCGATGCCACGCGCATGAGCCAGGCATTTACCGGCAATGGGTATATCCAGAATATTATCAACGGTGAAGTGAACAGCTTTGTCGCGCGCTACCGTGATAACAGCGAACCGTTGGTATCGCTGGAAACCCGGATGCGCTTTAACCCGAACCTTGATCCCGCGTGGTTTGGCGGGGTGATGGCAATCATCAACAACATTACCATGCTGGCGATTGTATTGACCGGATCGGCGCTGATCCGCGAGCGTGAACACGGCACGGTGGAACACTTGTTGGTGATGCCGATAACGCCGTTTGAGATCATGATGGCAAAGGTCTGGTCGATGGGGCTGGTGGTGCTGGTGGTGTCGGGATTATCACTGGTGCTGATGGTGAAAGGCGTGCTGGGTGTACCGATTGAAGGCTCGATCCCGCTGTTTATGCTGGGCGTGGCGCTCAGTCTGTTTGCCACCACGTCAATCGGCATTTTTATGGGGACGATAGCGCGTTCAATGCCGCAACTGGGGCTGCTGGTGATTCTGGTGCTGCTGCCGCTGCAAATGCTTTCCGGTGGATCCACGCCGCGCGAAAGTATGCCGCAGATGGTGCAGGACATTATGCTGACCATGCCGACGACACACTTTGTTAGCCTCGCGCAGGCCATCCTCTACCGGGGTGCCGGATTCGAAATCGTCTGGCCGCAGTTCCTGACGCTGATGGCAATTGGCGGCGCGTTTTTCACCATTGCACTGCTGCGATTCAGGAAGACGATTGGGACAATGGCGTAAATACAATTGCCCGATGCGTAAGCTTATAGGGACTACGCATCGGTGCAATTTATTGAATTTTAGTTGTTTTTAGGCCGGATAAGGCGTTTATGAACTGACCCCCAAAACCTGGACAGTTTCAGTTAACCGGCTTTTTGATACTCAGTCCTGTATTCAGGGCAAGATTACGAAAGCCCGCTCCCCGCAAGGACTGACGCCAGGTAGTTTCTGTCCATGGCTGCTTTTCGCATCTTACGTCTTAACCCTGCCTTGAATA
>OBXA01001675.1_pt1 | contig 12243 bp, 9 predicted proteins | sample 1538121 | NCBI WGS metagenome assembly OBXA01 (sample SAMEA2580133, study PRJEB22360) | human gut metagenome | biome: human gut; feature: human-associated habitat; material: faeces | place: Denmark | collected 2008/2010 | reverse complement strand
ATGAATGGTATAGCCTGGGCGCGGGTTTAATTCCACTGCTGAATAATCATACCTCAGTGAAATAAACTGCTTATAATAATCATTTCGATCTGCCTCCAGATCTTCTTGTGCAGTCCCAGGATCAATAGAATGAAAAAAACCTCCTTTGGCTGCTAATTCTTCACATTTGTTTACTTCTGCTTCCCATGCCTCCTGTGCAGCTGCTTCGATCTCAGCATCCACTTCCGGATCTCCACTTTCCTCTATCTCCGGATCCGGATGGCCGCCACAATACCCTTTCGTGTAGGTATATGATTTCACATCAGTATGCGCCACTTTATTTGTCGCGTTTTCTTCGTTGTCTCCCAGCATCAGCAAACCATCTGAATTGGTCACATTGATATCCCAGGTACAGGGATCATTCGCAACATCACCATCCGGGTTTCCATCGCCATAGTCCCAACCGTCCCACCGGAGGAATTGGCTCCCTTTCGCGTTCGCCCAATTATCTGCCGATTCCAGATCTGTGCTGTCTAACTGGCTGGCATCGAAGGCTTCTAAAATGTCCCATTTAGAACCGCCAAGAGGCTGGCCTGTCTCGGAATCATATTTTCGGAGTTGTACATTATAATGGGTTTCCCACGTTTCTGTATGCTCGTATCGGTCAACCGACACATTCCAGTCACCATCACCCCCGGTTAAGATTCCACCCACCAAAATTTCGAGTGGTTCTGATACCGCCGAAAAATAGGTCTGTGTATTTCCCCATGTGGGCCTAGTTCCTTTCCCCTTGCTACAGCCCCGAAAACCTGCCAATCCACCTATCCCAAATCCGCAGTTATAAAAGTGATCTTCTTCACTGTTCTCCTGAAAACGAAGTACTGCAATGGCATTACCATTAGAGTTACCATCTGCTGACTTAAAATCGATATAACTGCCATTATTGTCATATTCCCAACCGGCCGCCAGATTATCCGCTACCAGACGGCGATATACCTCTTTTGAGTACTCATCAAGAGAAGAGTAATCAAACGTCATGTGATACATTCCGTCTTCACCCATGATCGGCTCAGACAGCGGTAATGAAGTACCTATATCGCTGTAATCAAATGTAGACAGGAATTTCGCAGCTCTCCAGCAATTAAAAAAGTATTTTTGCGCCGGCCCGCCATCACGAAACGCGTCATAAATAGCGGTACTTCCCCATGCATCAGGATTCAATCGCTCCGGATAACCAACTCTCACCATATCACGAACATAATCCCAGTCATCCTCTGGACTTACGCCGTGAAAAACACCGCTGTCGGCGTATATGTCGTTGGCCCATATGGAAAGCCACAACAAATAGTAATACATGGAAGAGCAATCAGAATCTTTTAGATCAGACGCGCTTGGCGTTTCATACGCTGCACTTAACATAGATATCATCAATAAAATGAATTTCTTTTCTTCCATATCAACCGGAGCATTTTTTATAAATTCTGGATAATCTCCTAAATTGGTTGTTGGAAAATACATCTGTTTAAAAACCATCTGGCTTCCGATCGGTGCGAACCAGCCCGTATTATGGCTATCAGCACAGGAATAATAGCGGTGATTAAACTTCGAAAAATCTATTTCAATATCTTTTCCATTATGATTAATTGTCACCGTTTTGGCACCTTCGTCCTGAAACCAAAATTTTGTAGTATATCCTCCCATGATTGCTGTCTGCTGCTGGGATAATCCTGTTGGTGTGAGTCCCACCAAAGGATCTAATGCTTCTTGTTCTGCATCTGCAGACCATGTCCAGTCCTTAATAGCCCTGTCCGCATCAGTTAAAGCATCCATAGAATAATAGCTATATATAGCGTAGGCCGGCGTGGCCAGAGACGATGCAATCATAATTCCGGATAGCAACAGTGCTGTAATCCTCTTTAGTTTCACTTTTATCATTTTCACCACTCCTCGTATTAGTAATGCTTAATTGCCACGTATCACATTATTATCAAATATTAATCAATTTATAGCCCTCCTGATCTTCCGTATTTCTAATACGTATAACCTTAAATCCGATAAATTTGTAATTACTATTTTTTCACAAAAAAAAGCTATCGATATACAATTACCGATAGCTTTTAAACATTATATTTGAAATTTAATTAGTCTTCAAAATTATAAATAGGGCCACAACAATCGCCAAAACCATAGCCATTAATATCTATTCCATCATCCCGCATGTAGCGGTTGTGGTAAAATATTGGATATCCTTCATAAGTGATAGGATCGTCCCAGTAAAACTCGCTTTTATCTCTTAAAGTTGTATGCCAGTGAATGTCACCATAATAACAATAATTTGTATGCTTTACTACCGCATCGTTTACAACAGCTTCGCCGCGCTCGTTAAAGTAAATACCATTTCTCGTGGTATTTACTAACATATAACCGTCTTCAAATCCATAAACTCTTAGTTCATATATTGTATTTCCTTGGTGCGCTTCATAGTGCCTGGATCTACTCACTTTAACAATTTTATAAAAATCCCCTGGCTGATCCCTACTATCTCCAAAAGAGTTATAATACCAATATATATTAGATTGACCACTTTCAGAGACTGGCTTACTCCAATCAACTCTCCAGTGATTAGTAAATCTCTCTACATTTTCTTCTGTATCAAGTGCACCTAAGTTCATCAGCTCACAATATTTATCTGGATTATTAATCGCGGTCACATCGGTATGGTCAATCGGTGTGTAATATGCATCATCCAGAGCGGCCCCACTGCTTGTAATATCATATCGGCCTGTCACTGTCCGATTATCCTTATGCGGATTATTTCCGTTCCCGTTTGAGCTGCCAACTCCTCCGGAGCCAGTCGTTCCAGATCCCATATTCTGACCAGTGACACTCTTTGTTTGGATCACACCATCTAATATCCATCTTCCCTCGCCGTCTACCTGATACCCACCCGGGGTTGTTGTCCCGGCCAGCATATATCCATTTCCATCAAAATAATAACATTCTGCGGTGCCATCACCGTTTCCATCAAGCCATTGCCAGGTCGCCGCCGGCCAGCTGGCATCATCATACTGCCACCACCAGCCATTTTGGTTTTGCTGCCAACCTGCAGCATAACAATTCATGCTTGCTCCCGTGACCATTAATGCTGTTATCGCAATTAAAGACATATACTTTTTCATCTTTCTACCCCTTTCTAAATAAATATTGCTCCCGCAATCCCCATAATTATTAACCATGTTCCGAAAAATAATAAAAAGCCGCTTATCGTTTTCACAAAATACTCTTTAATTCTCTTTTTCCACATATCGAAGTAAGAATCAAATTCCTCCAATCCAGCAACATTTCTTCGATAAAAATGTCGCTTATCTAACCAAAACCACAAATATATTCCAAATGCCAAGAAAAGCCCTCCAGTTATAATACAACATACTGCCATGCAAAAACCTCCAGTTTGTTTTTCAATCCCCACCTATTACTTAAAACAAGTATAGCATAGAGACTTTGTCTGCGCTTTCCTTTTTATTCTACAAATATTGACAATTTTCGACAAATTAATAAAAGACTACCAGGTGGAATCCGATAGTCTTTTGTAGTAATTTCTGAATTTTTGATTTTGGATTCTCTCATAACCGGTGAAACTGGTGGATTACTAATCCCTCGCCGGTGATGCGCCAAAGGTCTCCTGGTTCTCACCTCTGCTCTATCGGTGTTTATAAATCTCTGGCCATAGATATTTCATGGTACAATTTGACTTCCTCTCTGGCCATGAACTCCTCTGTTGGATAGATACGAAATGTTCCAAATTCGCGCTCCATAACATTCATTAGATCAACTAACTGCAATGTGCGCTGAGGATCTTTCTCCTCCAGAATCTGGTTAAAATATGTTCTACAACATTCAATCTTTTCAGCTTTTGTTGTACACATTAAAATTTCAGCTTTTACAGTCATGGCTCTAGGTATTGTATTTATTGATTTGCAGAATTCTTCATAGTTATCTGCAGGAACAAACTGTTCACACGTTGGCTTTCCCTGTATCATCTGTGAAACCATGTATCCCTCCGTGCCTTGAAAATTTTTCTTCCTCGATATAAATTCATTTTTCATAGTATTTCCGCTCCATCTGATCATCCCTTTACCCTAAAATCCTAAGTTTCCATTCGTTTAAGAATTTCTTTTTTTATCTTTGACCATTCATTACTTAAATCTTTTTGTTTTACAAAATCTGGTCCTTCTTTTAAATTTTCTTCTTGTAATCTCATTGATAGAGCAACATATTTTTCTAATAATTTTTTATTATCCTGCTCTTCTTCTAAAACTTCTTTAGCACTTTTGTGTTCCTTAAATAAAATATCGATCATTTGATTATACCGTTTTAAAGAAGTAATCACTAAATCATCTGAACCTCTGCTATGATGTATTGCATCATCCCCCTTATTTACTTTTTCACGAATTTCTTTTAGCTTGACCTGAAGATCACGATTACTTACAACAAATATAGTTATCCCTTCTTTCTTAAAACGTATTTTCTTACGTTTATTATATTCTTTCTAAGGGAATTATGCAAGACTCCCTGCTTAAAATTATCAGCAAATTTCTTACTCGTTCCGAAAAAATGAAAATAAAAGCTACCTGTAACTTCACCGGTAGCTTAATTTGACTTTTTATTTAAATTATGATATCCTAAAGGTACAAAAGGTAGTCAACTCCACAGAGTGGCTTTCCGTCTAATAATTATTTAAAAATAACCATCAGCTTGGTAGGCGGGGTGGTTATTTTTTTGTACCTTTTCCATTTGCGTATACGAGTATAGCTACAACTAGCATTGCCACATTGACAATTAATGTCAGTTCCTCATATGTACTCATGGATACCACCTCCTCTCCTCAATTACTCCGAGAAAAGAAGACGGAAAACCACCCAGCAGATTAACTACCCAGCAAAAGTATATCATACTCTTTTGGGATTGACAATCTGACCCTTTAATATAATGCTACCTGTAATATCACCGGCAACATACTAATTTAACTTTTTTTTAATATGTGATAATCTAAAGGTACAAAAGGTAGTCAACTCCACAGAGTGGCTTTCCAATTCCTAGGGAAAAATAACCATCGGCTTGGTAGGCGGGGTGGTTATTTTTTGTACCTTTGCTGTTTGTATATACTAAAATTGCAATAATCAACATTGCAACATTAACAATTAATGTTAATTCTTCATATGTACTCACACGCACCACCTCCTTTCATCCTTATGTAAAATTCAGATGTAAGGCAAAGGAAGTGGAAAACCACCCGCAGATTGGCTACCCAATTTTAGTATAACATACTTTTATTTGTTTGTAATTAATTTCTTGCTGGCTGGGGTCCTCCCAGCCAGTACTATTTACTATCGGTCAATATTAAGTTTTCAATGTACACGGTACCCGATTCTTTTATTTTGTTGTTACAATCTCTTCTTCAACCCACTGGCCTTTCTCGTTCAGCTGGTATCCCCCGATTATGGTATTTGTTAGAAGTTTCCCTCTTGTTCCATCTGACTCCGGATTAAAATAATACCAGGCCCCATCAATATACTGCCAGCCTGTAAGCATCTGTCCCTGAGTCCCATCGGATATCGGATTCAAATAATAGATATTTCCATCATTGTCCGTGTACCAACCAACTACCATAAATCCATCCGGGTCAAACCGGAACCAGGATGCCGCCGGCTGTCCTGCAGACGCATACGGATTATTAATATAAGCCCATTCATCAGCGTACGTTCGACCTGCAGCAAAGAGCCACTTACCATTAGCAGCCTGAGTCCAACTGCCAGTTACAGAGCCGGCCGGTGCTCCCGTACTCTGAGTTTTACCTGTTGGGGTTACACCAGTGGATCCGCCGCCTCCACCGCCACCGGTGGATCCGCCGCCTGATCCCCCAGAAGAATATGTATTGTCAATTACCACAAATTCCAGATCGATTATTACACTATCACTCATCTTTCCATTTGTTGTTGATGCCGTCACCTCTACAGTTTTTGTGCCACTGTAGGGGTACTCCTGTAATATTTCTTTTATCCACTGAGCTTTTAACTCATTATTTTCATCTAATAACACCGGCGTTATGGTGCCATCCGCTGCTACCGTTATAACTTCCGGATCCTTCGAGATCCATACTACATAATTAAGATCCGAGCTTTCCGGATATATGGCCGCCTTTAATTTTTTTGATTTCTGGCCTGTGTAAGTAAGGATCGGTGCCGATCTGCGTCCACTTTTCGTAAGGACAATCCGATAACTTTCCTTTTCTCGATCTGCTTCAATACAATTTACTTGGAACTGTAAATTAACCTTACATGAAGCAATCTTTTTACCGTCGGCTGTCGTAGCTGTCACAAAGATCTCTTTCGCCGCCTGATATGGAGCTTGCGCCATAGCTTCCTGCATCCATGGAGCCTCATCGATTACCGTAAGATTTCCGGCAGCATCAACAGATAGTACCGATGGATCCGATGAACTCCATTTTACAGTCCGATCATATGGCCGATGGCTCTCTGTATCTTCTATATCTGGCAATACTACAGCTGATAACTTTTTCGGTTCAAACCCATTCTTTTTGATCGTCTCCGACCGGATATCTCCAGCCTTATCATATGACAGCTCATACGTTAGCGTAGCTTGATCTAATTCGACAGCTTCCGGTTTTATAACAGTCTGATCCTCTGTTACGTACCGTACAGTCACTTGGCAATCGGCCGTTGCACGATTTCCCAGCTTGTCCTTACCTTCCACGCTTATAATTGCTTGCCTCTCTCCATGTCCAGATACACTCGCATACCTGTCATTTGATATAACACCATTATCTGTCGCAATAATATCTTTAATCCATTTGGCATCCTTGTAGGCGGATACAGATGCCTCCCTATATGCCACATTATCTTGGCTTACTCCAATTACGGCTGGATCGCTGCTCTTCCAGGTCACTTCCTCTTTTGAGAAGTAATCCGGGAGAAACGTTGCAGTTAAAGACTGAGGAGCTGTTACAGTAATAGACTCCTGCGGGGATAACCGATCTCCAGTTAATCTACGAGTCACGGTATATTCCAAAGTCATTTTATCTAATACTGCACCTTCTGCCGCCACAAGCGTATTATCAATTATCTGGAACGTTACATTAATGCGGCAATTTGCTGTACAGGGTTTCCCTTCAAAGGATGTTGATGGCCGCGTAGCTGCCGTCAGGATCGCAATGCCTCCGTTTTGATGGCCCGCGCCGTAAATCGTATTCGGTATCTTATATTGATAGTTTTCTTCTGCCTGTTTGCCCTCCAGATCTGTAATAATATCCTCAAAGAATCTGGAATTAAGATTTAATGTAACACTGGCAGATTTTGCAGTATATCCATCTGATCCTTCATCATCATTTTGAGCAAGGGTAATCAGATTCGCGTCGTCAATGCTCCATTTTACGCGATTATCATACACATCGTTGTTTGCATCGATTACCGCCTGGATCATTACCGGCTGTACTTCCATCCCTTGATCTAAGCTGCCGTTGATATAGCGGGCTATCAACTTCCCTTCCTTGTTTTTAACTTCCGTTATTTTAGTAGGATATTTCCGGTTCCCAGTTCTTGTTTGCGTTACTGAAAAATTGTATGTATCCGGCTGAACCTGAATAGATACAGCAACCTTTTTGTATATAGCATCGATCACAACGTCTTCTTCCGGCATCTTAAAGGTATAACAATGGCTGGCCTCAGAATATGTGGTATCTTTTTTCGCCCCATCTGCATTTGCATAATATGGGGTTCCCTCCATTTGGAATTTCTCTGTATCGGTATTATTGGGTGCTGTACTCACATTGACAACCGCCCCTGCAGCTACTGCCCCCCGATGTTCTTTATCGAGGGTTTTCGCATATTGGGATGCCCCTTTTGCCGTCAATGTCGCAATATCATAAAAATTCTGTCCATTGGCAATTGTATCAATCTGGTTCACGATAACCAGATAGCCACGTACCGGACGGCCGACTGAATTTGGTGCAAAATGGTCAACCCTATACTGACCATCCCCCTCCTCGTCCATAATAGAAAGGATCCCCTCTTCTAATATCTCGTAAAAATACTGATCTGTTATATTTTTACTCGTGCCGCCCTGCATTAGAGTAAAGTAAAGATCGCTATTATGCCAATATCCAATATGAGCATTGTAAGTATAATCATTATCATCCGGGATCTCTGATCCGCACACATTTGCGCTGATTTTGCTTTCAGAATCAGCAAATAGGTACGCTACATCATCGATATAATCAAAGTTAGTGGCTGCACCTTGCCTTGTACCGATAAAAGTACCTTCTCTCGCCATCGACCCTAACTGAGAATTACCAATCGTGCCTTCAAAACGTGCCACTTTAAGCTTTCCGGATACGTATTTTCCTGTAATCCCTCCGATTGCCGTTGAGTGATACCCTCCGATTGTTCCCTTTACATACACGTTATAAATATCTGCAGAGTTTTGATATCCGATAATTCCGCCGGTAAAGCCGGTACCTTGTATTCTAGCCGTATTCCCGCTTCCTGTCGTAACCTCACAATCTACAACGGCAGAATCTGAGGCAATCCCTACAATCCCTCCTATATATATAATTTCTGCTCCATTGGAGGCATCAATTATTACATTGTCACAGATCGCATTTTCTATTACCGTATTGCTTACCTCGCCAGCAATACCGCCAGTAATTCCGGTAGTATTCAATGCAGCATTTTTCACTTTTACATTTAGGATCTTAGAATCAACTGCATATCCTACTATAGATCCCACTCTGTCGTTCCCTTTGATTTCTGTCACATCAGGAATAACAATCAGATCATGAATAAGCGAATTACTAATAGCCCCAAATAAGCCAATGTGATTATAATTAACAAATTTATTTAGCTTTAAATTTCGAATTGTGTAGCCGTTGCCGTCGAAATTACCTTGAAATGTATTTACGATCGGCCCAGCCGACTCCGAAGAGTCGCCATAGAAACCTATCGGTATCCAATCAACTCCCTGCATGTCTATATTTCCGCCCAGGGCAAAGAAACAGCCAGAATAATCACCCGGATAATCGGCTCCGCCGGCATCGGGAATCATCATCCCCATTGCTGCAAGCTCTGAGAGTCCCATGAGCTGTTCCCGATTCTTTATCAAAAATGGTTTCTTCTCAGAACCGTCTCCCTGGGTTCCATTCAAAAATTCAAAGCTCGTTTTTCCGCTCCAGTCGTCCCAAATATCCCCCAAAGAATTTACAGCTCGTAAAGCATTAGAGAGTGTAGCCTTGTTCGCTGTATCCGCATTTGATTTTGTAGCAACCGGCGTATCTTCATTTTTTTCGGCATTTGAATTTGTGGCAATATTTCTTTGTACATTCTTAGCCATAACTGGCAGAGGTGGCATTACAGAAAATATCAGAACACCACACAGGCCGAAGGCCAATACCTTTTTCCATACTTTTTTCATATTTTTTTCCTTCCTATAGTGCCGTAATTAGTTTGAAAATATGTTCCCTTTTTCCTTCCATCAGAGATCTTCCTGCTACATATGCCTTTTCGATCTGAGTAGTAGCATACACATCCAACGGTTCATATGTGCCTTCCTCATGAAGCGCATCCATTACTTCCAGCTTCACCTCATTAATATTTTTGCAATTATCCTCTTTTTTTTGTATTAACAAGGTAATGATATAGTTGTCCATTTACTTCCTCCTCTGGATTACCTTTACTGCTGCCTAATGGCTATTACCGGCCTAATGCCGATATTATCAGTGCTGCTCACCGATACAGGATGAATACTCCCGGAAAAGTCAACAACATAGATACCAGGCCCATACTCAAAGCCATTTTCGCCCTTATATTGAGGAGTACGGAGATAATAGCCACGGGAATACGCTGAGTACTGTGTTTCCTGATTATTTTCCTCACTTCCTCCAAATCTCCATAGATACTCCCGGTATTGTATAGCCTCTTCCACAGACAAAATAAATATTTCATCTTCCAACAATTGAAACGGCTTTTCTAAAGCAATCAATTCATTTTCATTAAATTGCTCATAGCTTCCATCTCCCGTAGCTCCCTGGTAAGCAACATTTGTTCCGATTAGAGTAGCTTCTGCACCAAAGAGATCATCCGCATTGTCATTCAGCCAGGTTCTAATGTATGAGTATTTATAGTTATTGTTACTGCCAAAAGTAAGTTTCTTCACCGTTGCTGCAGAGCTATCTATATCAGAGCGAATCGTGCTATCACAGAGAAATAATGCTTTTTTTCCATAATCTTCATCAATGCACCTGAACAAATATATCTTGCCTTTAATCCTTCGGGCCTGTACATCCCCTATATTGTAATGTACTGGCTCTGGGTCATTTCCCTCGATCTGCTTAAAACACACCTCGCATATACCATCATGGTTTAGGTCTGTATGGCCAGACGATGGCAATATTATCGATTCTGTACTTCCACATTTTCTACACTGCACACTGCCATAGCCCGGAGCGGTGCAGCTGCAGGGAACATAATCAGTTAATTCATAGTCATGTACACACGTTTTTTTATCATATGATCTCGTAAATCCAATACGTAGCATAGTATATTTTTGGCCCCCTATATCCAAACTCCCCATTTCTAATGACGATATATTTATAACGTCCGGAAAGGTCTGCCCGATAATAAGTGTGTTAGGAATATGGTTCAGTCCAATAATATAGATTTCATGCGGATCGGCATCCTGTACCATTGACACCATATTTTTAATTCGTTCATTACTGGCATATAGATCACCAGAAATCAATGATTGGTACTGTTCTTCTGGTATTCTATATCCAGTTATTTTCTCATCCGCCAACGCTGCAATACGCTGCCAGTCTTTTAATTTTTCCGCCGCCTCATGTTCCGGATCCTCTTCTACCTCTTTGTCACCTCGCTCGTACTCTATGTAATATTTCTGTCGGCCTGTCCCCGACACAGTAATTGCATAAGGGCTACTGACAAGTGCATAGTAATAATAACCGTCAGTACCTAATATAGTTTCCGGAAAATCAATGATAATTTCTCTTCCCTCTTCTGTTTTTCCAGTCTGAGCCTTAAAGATTTGATTATCCGGATTGTCCTGCTCTATAAAATAGATACTCCAATCGATTTTGACTGCCTCCGATGGCGAGGCCGGTGTGATTGGATCATAATAAATATTAACTGTTAGTCCATCGGTCGAAACAGAAAAACTTTCCTTCTGCCCGCCATGAATTGTATAGCCCTCAATATTAATCTGATCAATTTCGATCCGTTCATTTTCTTCTGCCTGTCCTGTAACCATATACAACATAGTGCGGTCAATAATATCCATATATCGAATTGTGTAAGTATACAATTTCTTGGCTTCGGATGGCGTTGCCGGCTCTGGCTCTGGTTTTACATCCGGTTCTGGTTTTATATCCGGTCTTGGTTCTGGCTCTGGTTCTGGATTATCCGGATGACTATTCGTACCGCCCCCTCCCCCCGATCCTCCACTACTAAAACGGCTCTGTGCGTGGCTCTGTTTAAATGTCAAAATTCCTTTTCCTTCTAAGAACTGTACAATTCCCTGTGCATCCGTCCAACGGCCAGATCCATCTACTATATATCCATCTGGCGTTACCTCACCGCTCCACATTTCCCCTTCAACATGGGAAGCATCCTTCATTTCTGTAAAGTAATAGCAATATCCATCAATCCATTGCCACCCCGTAAGCATCTTACCTTTCGTACCATTGGATATAGGATTGAAAAAGTACCATTTGTCCGCAACTTTTTGCCAACCAGTTACCATATCCCCATAAGGGCCAAAGAAATACCACTCATTTTCTATTAACCCCCAGCCTTTTACTGTCTCCTCCCCCTCTTGGTACTGCCAGGCACTGTTATTCTCAATCCAGGCTCCATAACTTGTACTCTGCGATAAGCATGATACAATCAATGCTGCTGCAAGCACTGTCCGGAGAGATCTTTTTTTCATCCTGTCTTAACCTCCTGTTTTAAATAGAAATCCATCAAAGAAAGAGCCCTATTCTGTATCCTGATATCATAATTTTTCAGCGATCGGCAAATTTGCTCGTATATATCTGTCTCTTCCGCAGCTCCATACAAAATATAATCGACTGAAAGATGAAGTGTATTTGATAACGCAACCAGCGTATCCACCGACATCCCGCAAGTTCCACGCTCAATATCGCCATAATAGCTCGGCACTCTTCCTATTTTCTCCGCG
>OBXA01001670.1_pt1 | contig 12263 bp, 10 predicted proteins | sample 1538121 | NCBI WGS metagenome assembly OBXA01 (sample SAMEA2580133, study PRJEB22360) | human gut metagenome | biome: human gut; feature: human-associated habitat; material: faeces | place: Denmark | collected 2008/2010 | reverse complement strand
TGCGGGGAGATAATTGCAAAAATAGCGGGGAATTGGTTACGAATGATCATAGAGTAAATTCTTAATAGCTGATTTTGGTATATAATTTCGGCGAAAACAAGTGATTTTAGGCCTATTTTTAGCGAAATAATTAAAATCTCGGAACAATCTCGGCAAAACAAATATAATTTCGGCACGATTTCGGCATAAAAAGAATAATCTCGGCATTAATTTCGGAAAAGAAAGGAAGGATTAATATGCAAAAGAAAAATCCGAAAACAAGGTGTGAACGCAGGACAATTGACAAGGCAGAAGGAGTATGCAGGTTCTATAGCAAGATACAATCGGTGTACGCTGATAAGCTTGTGGAGAATGAGCAGGTTGTAGAGATCCATTGCAACGTTCTTCTTGAAGGACTGAGTATTGGTGAATATACAACTGACTTCTTTTGTAAAAAGAATGACGGTACATACATGGTACGTGAATGTGTTCGGAGGAAGCGGATAACGTGGCCTTCAGTAACGAAACTACTTGATGCATCACTTCAGTACTGGCGAAAGCGAGGAATCGAAGATTGGGGAATTGCGGTAGATAAGGAGGTGCCTGATCATGAAGAAAAATGATTATTTAAAAATTGATGATACTATCTATCGAATACTTGCGGTGGATAAAGATAATTATTTGGTACTGAACTGTAATACAAAAAATATGCCTGCATGGAAGAAAGAATCTGAATTAGCCGATGGCGTCATTATTAATAGAGAAGAAGCTTTTGAAATTCTAGAAATTGAACTTATCGAAGAGGAACTCACAGGCACAGCTTTCAAAAAGGCGCATGAACGTTACACGATGATTGCTGGTGTACTTGCTTTTATGAATGATGATGCGCTAAGAAATCGAGCAATAGCAATGGCGGTTGATACTTATGGAATCAGTAGAAGGACATTAACCACATACCTGTGTAATTATTTGGTGACAGATAATATATCAAGTCTTGTGCCAAAGTCTAGAAAAAAGAATCGACCAATGACAGATGATGAAAAAATAATGAGATGGTCCTTGAATAAATTCTATTACACTAGGCATAAGAATAAGCTTTCTGATTGCTACATAATGATGCTAAAAGAAAAGTACACTGATGAAAGTGGAAAGTTGAAAGAGGAACATCCCAGTATCCACCAGTTCCGCTATTTCTTTAATAAAACGAGAAAAAAGCAAACCGAGCTTATCTCTCGCAAAGGCATAAAAGAATATCAACTTAACCATAGACCACTCCTTGGTGAAGGTATACATGATTTTGCGCCTACAATTGGAACTGGAATGCTGGATGGTACGGTGTGTGACTTGTATCTTGTTGATTCTTCAGGAAAGCTTGTTGGTAGACCTCTCCTTGTTGCATGTGTAGATGCATATTCAGGATTATGCTGTGGCTATTCCTTATTATGGGAAGGTGGTGTTTACAGCGTTCGTGAAATGATGTTAAACGTAGTCGAAGATAAGGTCAAATGGTGTAAACAATTTGGTATTCAGATTGAGAAACACCAATGGCCATGCGATAAGCTGCCTGGGGTACTAGTTACGGATCGAGGCTCCGAGTACATATCTTACAATTTTGAACAGATTTCGGAATTGGGATGTCAGGTGATATCGTTGCCAAGTTTTTCGGCAAATATGAAAGGTCCTGTGGAGAAATTGTTTGATTTAGTGCAAGATGGTTTTAAACCGTATCTTCGAGGCAAGGGCGTCATTGAATCTGACTTCCAGAAGCGAGGTATTAAAGATTACAGGTTAGAGAGTTGCCTAACTATAGAACAATTTGAAAAAATCATAATTCATACCATTATCTACTATAATAATCGAGTTCTTGAAAATTTCCCCTATACAGAAGATATGATAACTGATGGGATTGTTCCTACTCCAGCAGGTATCTGGAATTATCAAAGTGAGTATGGGAATAGTAACTTGCTATCGGTTAGTAAAGAACAATTAGTTCTAACTTTGTTACCACGTACGGAAGGTCGTTTTACTAGAAAAGGACTTGTAGTAAACAAGATGCGCTATGATGCAGATGGGTTTACTGAAGAATATCTTAATGGTGGAAAATGTACTGTGGCTTTTAATCCTGATGATGCCAGTGTGGTTTGGCTTCTAAAAGAAGGCGATTATATTAAATTCTCGTTAATCGAAAAGAAATATCAAGGGATGTCGGTAGATGAAGTACATACTCAAAAAAAGAAACAGAAACAATATGTTGCGGGCTTTCGAGAGGATGCATTAGCGGCAAAAGTGGAACTAGCTCAAAAGATAAATACAATAGTAGAACACGCATTAAAGTCTGATAATACAGACATTAGAGGTGTAACTAAGAGACGGCAAAAAGCCAGAGCCCAAAGGCATAGAGATTTGATGAAAGAGGTGATCAATAATGAGTGATTATAGTGAATTATTACCTAAAATGTTATTTGGTGAAGATTTGAAAAATACGTTACAAATATTACCTGATTACGATGAATCAGTAAGAAATCTGGATGCTGGTACGAGACTAATGGAGTTGATGAATATTTATAAAGTATTTGTACCACAGAATTTATCTTTAGAAATCTATACAAAGCTTTATATGATGACAGTAATGTCGCTGCAGCAAAAAGGAACAGTTGACGCTACAAGACAGCTTAACGCGAATCATCGAGCAATGACTTCTAATAAGGAGTATAGAGGTATTATTACTGGAGCATCGTCGTGTACGGTTATTGGTCCTTCTGGGTGTGGAAAAACTACATCTGTACAACGTGCTGTAGAGATGCTTGGAGGTACAATCACGAATACGCAACCTTATAGAAAGATTATTCCCGCTTTGATTGTCTCAACACCATTTGATGCAAATTACAGAGGGTTGCTTTTAGAAATATTAATTTGTGTTGATAATGAATTGGGTACTGAATACTATAAGGCTGCCTGTAAATCAAATGTAAATGCCCAACAAATCTTGGGAATGGTATGCCAAGTAGCTCATCTTCATATTGGAACTCTAATATTGGACGAAATTCAGTTTCTTGTACAACACCGAGCTGGAACAACATTATACAAAATGATCCTTCAGTTAATCAATGCGTCAGGAATATCTGTGACGATGGTTGGAACAGAAGAGTGTCTTGATTATTTTGACCAGGCTCCACAGATGGCGCGAAGGACAACCGGACTTCAATATCGTAACTTGGATTATGGTGATAAGTTTAAAGAGTTATGTAAAGAGTTATTCTATAGACAATACACAAAAAATCCTTCTGAACTAACAGAAGGAACCTATGTATGGCTATATGAACATTCAGCAGGTAATATAGCCAATTTAACTGCGTTGATTCACGATGCGCAAGAGCTAAGTATTATGGATGGTAACGAGTGCTTAGATATTACTTCGCTAACAAAAGCATACAATCAACGAATGCAAATGCTTCACGGATATATTGAACAAAAAAATTCAAATAGAAAGAAAACTTCTTATAAGACGACAAGTAGCATTACAGTTCTAGAACAAATCGAAACAAAGGTAACTGCTACTGATGTGACTATTGCAGAAATAGCTGGAATTATCAAAAATAAAGATTTGAATGCAATAGAAACGTACATGAGGTATTTTAGCGTTGAGGAGGTGGAGGCGTGATTGCATATTTTCCTGAAATATATCATGATGAATTGTTTTACAGTCTTATTGCTCGCTATTACTCCCATTTGTACCCATCATATAACATGGCTATTGAAGACTTATGTAAGACCAAAACAAGCAGAATAGATATGGAATTTGGCTTACAATCCTTAAATTCAGACACAAAGAATTTTTTAGAACAGGTATATGGTTTGAAAAACATACTTTTACATAACACGATGTTTCCACAATATGCAAAATTTGAAACAGTAGAACGCAGGGATCTAGCAGCACAAGTTATGTTCACAGGTGAAGGCGATATTCATTCCGCATTAATATTTCCGAAAAATAAGAGTGGGTCAAGATATCTTAGATACTGCCCGTTATGTTTTGAAAAAGACAGGAATGAGTTTGGAGAAGCATATTGGCATAGAACACATCAAATACGTGGAATAAATGTTTGCAGTACACACGGATGCTACCTCCATGATAGTGATATCGAAATAAATTCTAAGTCTTCTCCAAGGTTGTGGGTCGCAGACGATATTGTAGTAGATTCATCAGTTAATTATGCATCTGATAAAGAAATACAATTCACAGATTATGTTGTAAAGATAATACAGTCTCCGATACCAAGAGATCAACCTCAAATATCTGACTGGCTTATCTCAAAATTAGAAGGAACAGAATATATAACAACAAGAGGTAAACGCAAGTATGTTACTAAATTACATAGTGATATGCAGGAATATTACAAGCAGTTTGGGTTAAGTGGTATTGAACAGCAGTATCAGGTAGTTAAGTTATTTACAGGAGATAACAATAATTTTCTAGACATTTGTAAACTAGCTTTTTTCCTAAATATTCCAATAGAAGAAATTACGGATCCAAGGATACCAGAGAAATCACAAACCGAAAGATTCGACGAAAAAGTAAATCAATTGTATCAAGAAGGTCTTGGCTGCCATCGTATCGCCCAAAAGGTAGGATCATGTCCTTCAACAGCACTTAAAGCAAATCGTATTAAGGAAAAAGCACCACATGATTATGCAGTTCGAAAAGGAATAGCAAAAAAGAATTGGAACGCAATGGACGTAGAGATGTTATCGAAGGTCAAAGAATTGTGCGAAAAGATCTACACAGGTGGCGATGACAGGCCTAAGCGAGTTACTGCCTTTGCAATTACTAAGGCGATGAGCTGGCCGGATAAGAGGCTGGACTATCTGCCACGCTGTAAGGAACTAGTACAAAGATACTCTATGGAAAGTATGGAGGAGTATTGGGCAAGGGAGTGTGTTTTCTTTTATAAAATTTTACTAGAAGAAAGTACAACTATAACATGGCGGAACCTTCGTGATAAGACAAATCTGACACGAAAAAATTTTGAAAGATGCAAAAAGTATCTAAGTAACTATACAGATAAGGTTATGGCAGAGATGATTAGAAAGTTAATTTAGAAACTGAGAATAAAAGAAGTTATTTTATATCATATAACTGCATTGTAATTGATTTACTACAATTTATCGTAGTGAAAAGTTACGATGTCACTAGGAGTGCAGTCAAGAATTTGGCATAGCTTGCCTAAAGTAATCAACGTGATATTCTTTCTTTTTTTTAGGAAATCAAGCGTTTTGTTGTCAATTCCTTGTTTGAGTAACTGGTACTGCGAAATGTTCTTCTTTTTCATTGTTTCTCACATAGGAGAATAGTCAATTATTATGATAATCATCGCCCTTATTCGATGATTTTATTATATGTTGATATTGTGAAACTTGACTTTGTGGGGATATCCACAATGTAGTATAATTTTCTCGAAGCTAATATAGAAAAATGATGAAGTGGGAATACAATATCTTATAGTGATCGCAGAAAAACCACTTCAGAACATAGCATCTATTAGAAAGAAAAAATCATATTATTTTACCTTTTATAAAACCTAATCCAGAAAATTTACGTCTAGGAAGTAAAAAGAAGGCAGAAATATTATGGATGAAGAAAGATTTAAGTTGATTTACAAAAAAATAGTGGATTCTTATCAGTTAAATTCAAAAATTGCAAAACGGATATATCATAAAATCATGATTACACTGTTCGGAAAAGATTCTGATTCAGACGATTGGCAGGAAAATGACACAGATAAGAAAAGAGAAAGAGAGAAAATGAAATGAAATGTTATGCTTGTAAAACAGATATTAGAGATGAAGACTCCTTCTGTAAAAAATGTGGCAGTCCACAGAGATTTACAAAGCTGATTAATCAGGCATTGCAAAAGGATCAAGAAGCTTTAGCTTGGCTTTATAAGATGACATACAACAATGTATATCATACCATTTGTGCTGTTGCAAAATTAGATGATGATATAGTATTTGATTTAATTCAGGATATTTACATCAAGGCTTTTCAAAATTTGTCACAGTTAAAAGAACCAGAAGCTTTTCGCGGATGGATTAAAGTAATAAGCAGGAATGAAACCATAAATTATCTTAGAAAGAAAAAAGAAGTTACCTTTTCTCAAATGGCTTCTGTTGATTCTGATGAAATGATTGAATTCGAGGATACTAGAAAAGACAGATGTCCAGAAGAGATAGTTGATCAAAAAGAAACGGCTAGACTTTTGAATGAAATTTTGGATCAGTTGCCAGAAGAACAAAGAATAGTTGTTTATATGCATTATTATGAACAACTTCAAGTAAAGGATATTGCAAATATATTAGATGTTTCAGAAGGAACTATAAAGAGTAGATTGAATTATGGAAGGAAGAAAATAGAAGTTTGCATTAAGGAACTTGAAAAGAAAGGGACGAAACTTTATGGCTTTGCCCCAATTCCATTTTTCCTTGCTTTATTTGCAACTCAGGAAGCACAGGCTTCAGAAATACCAAATCCAGTGACGCTGCAGAATATAGAAACAAAACTTTCCTCAAGGTTATCAAATACATCTTATTCTGAAAATCCTACTCAGAATATAAATAAAAATCATACGACAATGTCAGGAAAAGAGGCTGTAAAAACAGCAGCATCTATAACCGGAAAAAGTATTCTGAACAAAGTGGTTGTGAGTGTGGTTGCTATTGCAATCGTTGGGGCAGGAGGCGTTGGAATCCACTCAATGAAAAAAGAAGAAGAACCACAGAAAAAACAAGATGAGATAGTAACAGAGCAGGAGTCTCCTGTACAGAATATAAATTTGGATGATTTGATTGGTGGCTATGGAAATGACGAATATCTTCTGGAACTTTCATATAAAGATGGAAGTTTGTTTATTTCATCAGGTATTATTCCAGGAAAAGAAATGTTTTCCTATGCTTATGACGAGGTTCAGATAGATGGAAACACTATGAAAGCCACATATGAGGAATGTAATGGAGGAGATGTTGTAAATGCTGATGGAACAATAACAAATGACGATGTTGAGAGAACAGATACTTTTGTGTTGGATGATGACGGCACATTAACTGTAACTTTCGCTGGCATAAATGAAATTAGAAGCGGTTCATACAAACGATATGAAGGGGATGGATCGGTGTTCGATGCTGCGATAGAAGACGCAAAACTAGAGGAATTTTTGATTCCGTACGAGGACCAGTTTTTTTACTATTTCAATCTTACATATGAAAATGGTGTGCTGTCAATAAAATCCAGTCCGCTGCCGGGGCGTGAAGATTTTATTATAAATAATTATCAGGGATCAAATCCTAATCCGGTAGATACAATTACCTATGAGTATGATTCGTTTGAAATAAAGGAGGATAGACACGGTTATTCACTTTACGGATATCATACAAATTTTGATGGATGTACAGAACCGGATATTTTTGCACTTAACGGAGATGGTTCTGTGACTGCAGTTTTTCAAGGAACACTTAAACCCAGATTCGCAACCTATGGTCCATATGATTTAAATGAGTATGAGGATTAAAAAATTTAAAAAAAATAAAACCTGATTCGATTTTTTTACGTCTAGGAAATATAAATACAAACAGGAGGAAACAAATTAATGAAAAGAAACAAATGGATTATTACAACAATTTTATTGATCATTGTGATGCTTACAGCATGTGGAACAAAAAACACAGAAAAACAAGAAAGTGTAAAAACAAAAACACAGGAAGAAACAAAGGAAAATACAGAAGAAAAGAAAACAACAGAAGAATATGTTGCAGGAACTTCACAAGACGATGCAACGTTGATACCAGAGGGGAAAAAGATAACTGGAAAATTAAAGAGTTATGAAGAAGGATGGTATTCGTTCAAGACAGGTAATGATGCAGGGACTTCTTATAGTATTTCTTTTTTGGTTTCGACAATGCAAGGAAAATTATGGTGCAATTTGTATGATGAATCAGGAACGAAGATAGAATATAAACCTTCATTTGATGACGGAAAAGCAGAGACTATTACTCTAGATAATTTAGAAAAAAATAAAACATACTGCTTTTCTTTAGAGTCTGCTACGAATGCTACGATAGGCTATACATTTATCGTAAGAAATTCAAATGAAGATGTTACAGTAGTGAATCAAAATATATCTGAATCAAAAGGAAAATTACAAGATGAAGATATTATCCCCGGAAGTAATCAGTACGATGCAACATTGATTCCTTTGGGGACAAAGGTGTATAGGGAGCTGGAGAAAAATAATCATAATGCATGGTTTGCTTTTACGACAGGAGATGAAGTGGGAGATATTTACAATATCACGATTATAAACCGATCTAATGATGTGCGCTCGGTTTTTTGTTCATTAGTCGATGAATATGGAGAAGTGCTTGATAGCGAGAATAGTTCGGATGATGGAAAAGCATCTACGATTGCAGCAGATCAGTTGGATATAAATACTACATATTATGTAGGTGTTACTACAGATGAAGCATCTACAACAGAATATTCTTTATTTGTGAAAGATTCAAATAGTGAAAATACAGCATACCGAACAGTCGAAAATGTTCCGGAAGCTCGAGGCACTTCCAATACGGATGAAATATATGCAGGTTCGAATCAAGATGACCCGGCGTGGATACCTTTTGAAACAGAAGTATCAGGAACTGTAAAAAAAGGTAGTGGAAAAGCTTGGTTTGCATTTAATACAGATGAAAATTCAGACACAACATATAAAATAACTCTTACAAATCATACACAAGATAGTTATGCAGTATATGCGATTTTGAGAGATGAGTTTGGTGAAAGTATAGGTAAAAATATAGTATGTTCGGGTGGAAAAACTGCGACAACGGACTTTACCAAGTTAAAACCAAATACACCATATTTCATTCAATTACTTACAGATGTGAATTCGACAAATGATGATAAGTTAGAATATTCTTTTATGGTTAAAACATCAAACGACAAGAATGCGCTTTCAATGAATGCGAAAAAGACGTTTGAAGTTCCGTTTGAAATCAATGAAACTCAAATTCAGTTTGTTGCGAATGAAGCTACATTTATTGATGAAGCAACAGCTAAAGAGGTTTTAAAGCCGGTTGCAGAAGCAATTCTTGCAAATCCGGACAATGCAATTCTTATTTCAGGAACAACGGCTACATATGGAAACCAAGAGTCATGTGTTGAGCTGTCTAATAGACGAGCAGAGGCTGTGAAGAACCTTTTAGTAAATACGTATAAAGTACCAGATTCTCAACTCCAGACAGTTGGTCTTGGCTATGAAGCGGACCCGTTCGAAAGAGGTGCTGATGTGAATTCAAATGGTGATTTCGTGGAATCAGAAGGTAAAAAGAATCGAAGAGTTGTTATTTTAGATGTGGATGATCCAATCGCACAGGAAATATTACGATAAACAATAATAAAAAACTTGAAAATATGGAAAAGATTTTAAATAGAAAGGACAGCGGATAAGAAGAATTCTGCTAGTGGTGAAAAATATGGCAATCAATTTTGATTCAATTATTTCAAATACAAAAGGGGCTGCAAATATTGCAAAACTAAAAGTTACTTTGGGACTTAAAACAAATGAACTAAATAAATTGTATACAGAGTTGGGGAAATTGTTTTATGACTTTACAAAGAATAATCAAACCGAAGAGGTCGAATCGGTAAGTGAAGACAACCATTCTTCAGAGAATGAAACTATGAATTCATCAGTTACTGATTATATGGCTGATGAAAATATACGTGCTTGCTATGAAAAAATACCTAGTTTGGAACAGGAAATAGCTATATTAGAATCTCAAATTTCTAATGAAAAAGACAATATGAAACCAATGAGCACCCCAACAGAGACGGGATATAGCCAGACAAATTATTCACAGGATCCTGTGACGCCAACTGGATCAGGAGCTAAATGTCCAAAATGTGGTGCGGTACAAGGTATTGATAATGAGTTTTGCGTATATTGTGGAGCAAAAATAAGAAATTAAAGTAAAGATAGGAGGAGTAATTAATTATGTTTTGTCCAAAATGTGGAAATGAAATCAAAGAAGGAACGAGATTTTGTTCGAAATGTGGAAATGAAGTGGCAAGTAATCAAGGGAATTTTCAACAAAATAATTATAAAAGTCAAAATTATGGGCAAAAACCCCACATAGATAAAAAATCATTATTTACCAAACAATCTGTAGGGTTAATTGTTGGTATACTATTAATGGCTTATGGTGCAATGGATGTTTCATTTGGAGAATTGATAGGACTAGTTATTGCTGGAGTAGGTGCAGTAATTATGTTTTATACAAAATCTTAAAGTAGTATTGAAATAGAACTGAGAAATTAATTATTACAAATGAAAAAAATCACTGAGTAAATAAGACAACTATTCTTACAGAAAGGAGACGGCGATTTCCACCCTTTGGATTAAAGATACGATGGTTCATCGCTTAAATTATCAATGACAAACAAGAATGTAAAAAGAATTTCAATGATTTTAGCTGCGCTCATGGTTGCTGGAGCAGCAACAGGATGTGGTGCAAAGAAAGACACAAAAGTGGAAAGTACGAATGAAGTGGCAACAAATGCCAGTAAAAAAATAATGACCTGTAAGGATGGAAATCCAGGTGTTCAAATTGGAGATACGTACTTAGAAGTTGGGAAGGTGACATTACAAGATTTTCTTGATGTTGGTGCGGAATTTATTCCTGGTACAGTTGAGAAAGAACCTTCCTATTTGATGGATCCGAATGATGGAACTACAGCACACTTAACTTATCAACAAACTTCATTGAGTTTGGAAGTTACGAATGAAAGTGATGAAATGGAGAAACTCTCTAAGGCAATTGTCTATCAAATTTCCGTAGAGGAGGGTGCTGAAGTTATAGCTCCATGTGGTATAAAAATTGGTGATTCGATTAAAGATGTTGAAGACATTTTAGGAAAAAAATTGGAATCAAAAACCATTAATAGAGATGAAATCCTTTATCAATACAGAAATAAACTAGGTGGCAGGTCAATGAATTTTACTGTTAATCGTAATAATCCGGACGTAATTTCTAAATTTGCTGTCTATATGCCGGTAATCCCTGTGGAAACTAAAGGAGTCATCAATAAAACTATTATACAAGCTATGTTGTCCGAATATCCAGATAGAACTCAAACATCTATACACGGAATTTTTGATGATTCATTGGAAGTTTGGGAAGCTCCGAAAAGTGTCGATGGGAAGATTGTAGATGGGCCAAAATGGGAAGATTTACTATTATGTAAAGTTAAAAACAAAGAAAAAACTTCAAATAGTTCTAATGATTACTCTTCATGCGATGTTTTCTTAATTGCAACATATAGTGTTGATGTAGAAATTTCTGAGGATACTCGTAAATTTATTGAGATGAAATATGGGAAAGATTGTTTAGAAGAAATCAGTGATTCTTATGAAACTCATGGTGCAATAGTGTTTGGTGATCCGGTTTATGATCAGAAATCTAAGAAGATGTTAGGTAAGACACCAGGAAGTACTAATATTAGTTTTATGGATATGAATCATATTACTTTTAAAGATAAAGATATTGCATTAGAGACTTATTTAACCGGTGATACAATAGATACTTTCCCTCAAGGGCGTACATTGGATGATTATGAAATTACAACTATTAGTCTGAAAAAATATAATTGATTAATATTTGATGATGTAACTTTAGCGCTAATTTGCTTTGAAAAAAGAGGTAAAAAGGGGTCAGGACTACACAACCAGATAATGAAACAAAACACAATTTAAAGTTGGATTAAAGTTACTGGAGGTGGGTCACCTTTCTCGAGACCATAGAATTGCGGCTTTGCAGAAAATGGGAGTAGTTTATAAAGCATATTAATTAATAGTTGGAGTGGTAATTATGTTTAATACCAAAGGAAAATGATGAACTAAACTTGTAAACAAGATTACTTTTGCAGAAAGGAGACAGCGATTTCCACCCTTAGAATTAAAAATACGAGTGTCCATTGCTTAAATTATTTAGGAAAGAGTAATTAATCATGTTTTGTCCAAAATGTGGAAACGAAATAAAAGAAGGGGCAAGCTTTTGTCCAAAATGCGGAACTAAAGTAGCAAGTAATCAAGAGAATTTTCAACAAAATAATTATAAAAGTCAAAATTCACAGCAAAATAAAAACGTTAAAAAGCATACAATAATAACTAAACAGAATATTGGTTTGATTGTAGGCTTAGCATTCATATTTCTTGGGGGATTAACACTTATTACTG
>OBXA01001666.1_pt1 | contig 12319 bp, 10 predicted proteins | sample 1538121 | NCBI WGS metagenome assembly OBXA01 (sample SAMEA2580133, study PRJEB22360) | human gut metagenome | biome: human gut; feature: human-associated habitat; material: faeces | place: Denmark | collected 2008/2010 | reverse complement strand
TGAACCAGAGAAAATACGGGCTAGATGATTATTTAATGCACCGACATTTTCAGAAATAGACATTTCATTGTCATTTAAAATGACCAACATATCAGTATGCAAAGAACCTGCATGGTTTAAGGCTTCAAATGCCATCCCCGCAGTAATTGCACCATCACCAATTACACAAACGGTTTTACGACCTGCATTTTCACGTTCTGCCGCAACTGCAATACCTAGTCCTGCACTGATAGAAGTAGAAGAGTGACCAACACTTAATACATCAAACTCACTTTCTTCACGCCAAGGGAAAGGATGAATACCGCCTTTTTGGCGAATGGTGGACATTTGATCTCGACGCCCAGTCAAAATTTTGTGTGGATAAGCTTGATGGCCCACATCCCAAATTAATTGATCAAAAGGAGTTTTAAAAATGTAGTGTAGTGCAACCGTTAATTCAACGGTACCAAGACCAGATGCTAAATGACCACTGGTTTGACTAACGGATTCCAACAGATAACTCCGTAATTCCTGACAAAGTTGCGGAAGCTGATCTTTATTCAAAAGACGCAAATCTTCCGGCGAATTAATTAAGGATAAAAGAGGATAGTTGTTCATATATTCGTTAGTCCTAAAATGTGAAAAAAGTGACCGCACTTTGAAAAATCAAAGTCAGTGCTGTCACCATTAACTTTTACGATTGACAATAAATTCAGCTAATGCACGCAATGCAGTAGTATCAAAAGGTAAATTGTCTAATTCATGTAAGGCGGTTTGATAGAGTTCTTGTGCTTTTTGTTTCGCGCCCTCTAATCCTAACAGCTTTGGATAAGTGCTTTTATCTAAATCTAAATCAGATCCCACCGGTTTACCGATTTCAGCACTGTCGCCTTCAATATCTAAAATGTCATCTTTTACTTGGAAAGCTAAACCAATAGCTTGTGAATAACGTTCTAGTTGTAGCTCTAATTCTTTGTTTTCAAAGTGAGGCGAACAGATAAAACCCATTTTTAATGCGGCCGTTAGCAACGCACCAGTTTTATTACGATGAATTAGCTCTAATTCGTCTAAATTAACTTGTTTATGTTCAGAAATTAAATCTAAACTTTGCCCTAAACACATGCCTTGTACGCCAGATGCTTGAGCCAATACTTTTACTAATTGCAATTTTTGTTCTGCAGAAAGAGAAGGGGCTTCAGTAAGAATTTCAAAGGCAAAAGTTTGTAATGCATCGCCAGCTAAAATGGCAGTCGCTTCATCAAAAGCAATATGACAAGTTGGTTGACCACGACGAAGTTCATCGTTATCCATTGCAGGCAAATCATCATGGATTAAAGAATAAGCATGAATAGATTCAATGGCTGCCGCCGCGTAATCTAAAGCGGGCATTTCTGCGCCCAGCATTTCTCCCGTTGCATAGACAAGGAAGGGACGAACACGTTTTCCGCCTAGCAATAAACCATATTTCATGGCATCACGCAAAGGGGCATTATAAGAGTCAATTTCTTCAAATTGATTGGCTAAAAACTGATTAATACGATCTTGAACTTGTTTGAGTTCAGTGCCGAATTGATAACTCATGAATTACTCGTCCCCTTGATAATCACTTAATGGGGCGGTTTCGCTTTTTTGTAACAAAATTTGAATACGTTGTTCTGCTTGTTGTAAGCGTTCTTGACCAAGTTGAGCCAATTTAATGCCGTTCTCAAATTCTTTCAGCGCATCTTCCAATGGTAATTCACCGCTTTCAAGTTTTGTCACAATTGTTTCTAATTGTGCAAGTGTTGTTTCAAAATCAGGTTCAGCATTTGCTGGTTTACGCGCCATTAAATTATCCTTTTCAGATGAATAAATTGCTCCGTATTGTACTTGATTTTTATAGGGATGTTAAAAACTTATTTCAAAGTGCGGTCAGTTTTTCGTGAGAATTTGAACTTTGTGGGATCTGGAATTTAGCGTACAATACGGCCATTTTTTATTATTCACAGATTATTATGAAATTTATCGTTAAACTTTTTCCTGAAATTATGATTAAAAGCGAAACCGTGCGTAAGCGTTTCGCGAAAATTTTGACCTCTAATATCCGCAATATTTTACAGAAATATGATGAAGAAACGGCGGTTGTTCGTCATTGGGATTACATCGAAGTGCGCTCAAAAAATGAAGCCAATCGTGAAGAGTTAATTGCGCTTTTACAACGTATTCCAGGTATTCATCATTTTTTAGAAGTGGAAGAAAAACCGTTTACCGATTTACATCATATCTTTGAATTGACCTTAGCAGATATCGCTGAACAACTTGAAAACAAAACCTTTTGTGTACGTGTAAAACGCAAAGGGAAACATGATTTTAGTTCCATTGAAGCTGAACGTTATATCGGTGGTGGTTTAAATCAGCATATTGAAAGTGCAAAGGTACGCTTAAAAAATCCTGATGTGACTGTTCGTATTGATATTGAAGATGACAAAATGATGCTGGTAAAAGCTCGTCATGTTGGTCTTGGTGGTTATCCAATTGGGACGCAAGAAGACGTGCTTTCATTGATTTCAGGTGGATTTGATTCAGGTGTATCTAGTTATATGCTTATTCGCCGTGGTTCACGTGTGCATTATTGTTTCTTCAATTTAGGTGGTGCAGCACATGAAATTGGCGTGAAACAAATGGCTTACCATATTTGGAATCGCTATAGCTCATCTCATAAAGTCCGTTTTATTGCTATTCCTTTTGAAGGCGTAGTTGGCGAGATTTTAGAGAAAGTTGATAACGGCCAAATGGGTGTCGTGTTAAAACGAATGATGGTGCGCGCTGCAAGTAAAGTTGCACAACGTTTTGATATTCAAGCCATTGTTACCGGCGAAGCACTCGGACAAGTTTCAAGCCAAACTTTAACCAATTTACGTTTAATTGATGAAGCATCCGATGCATTAGTATTACGTCCACTTATTACCCATGATAAAGAACAAATTATCGCGATGGCGAAAGAGATCGGTACCGATGATATTGCTAAATCAATGCCAGAGTTCTGTGGGGTGATTTCTAAAAATCCAACGATTAAAGCGGTACGTGAAAAAATTCTTGAAGAAGAAAATCACTTTGATTTTGGTGTGTTGGAAAGTGCGGTTGAAAATGCACAATATTTAGATATTCGTCAGATCGCAGAAGAAACAGAGAAAGAAGTGGTGGAAGTGGATACCATTTCAGTGCTTGGTGAAAATGATATTATTTTAGATATTCGCAGCCCAGAAGAGACAGATGAAAATCCATTTGAATCAGACGAGCATCAAGTGATGCAATTACCGTTTTACAAATTATCTTCGCAATTCGGTTCATTAGATCAAAGTAAAAACTATGTGCTTTACTGTGAGCGAGGCGTGATGAGTAAACTGCAAGCGCTTTATTTAAAAGAAAATGGTTTCACAAATGTGAAAGTTTTCGGGAGAAAATAAGCCAAAAAATGACCGCACTTTAACGTGCGGTTTTTTATTCGTAATCTAATTCACCCACTAATTCATCGATAGCTTTGGCAAGTAATGTTCGATCATGACGATAGCTGACATCATCTGCATTTAAACGTTTAGCTAAGATTTTAACAGAAGAAATGGCAGACAAATCGACCGCACTTTTTTCACGATAAGGGGTAATGACACCATCAATGACGGGTTCGCCAACAATTTCATGAATTTTCTGAATGCGATCAGACAAGGAAAGCTGAGAGGCGGCGCCAATTTCCATGCCTAAATTATCTATAAAAATCACTTTCGCTTTGCTGTTACGCAGGGCAGTCGCTAATTCTGGTAGCAATAGTGGCGGCATAATGCTCGTCATGAAACTTCCTGGACCAAGCAAAATGACTTCCGCTTGTTCTAATGCACTAATCGCTTCCTGGGCAGCTTTAACCATTGGCACTAAGAAAAGTGATTGAGGTAATTCCGTTAAATTATCAATGCTCACTTCACCGACAATACTGGAGCCAGAACCTAAACTCGCAGCAAGATGAACAGGCTCTTCTGACATGGGAATAATGTGAGATTTTACTTTGAGTAACTCACGAATCAAGTTAATGGCTTCAATAGGGCGAATATGCATATCTTCTAAAGCTTTAAGCATTAAATTGCCTAAATTATGCCCAGAAAGTTCACCTTCACCGGTAAAGCGGTATTCAAATAATGCGGAGGCTGTACTTGGCTCAATGATGATTTGGTTTAAGCAATTACGTAGATCGCCCCACGCAATACCACCTTGTTCTTGACGAATGCGCCCTGTTGACCCGCCGTTATCTGTGGTGGTGACAATACCGGTTAAACGCTCTTTCATAAAACTAAGCGCCGATAATACACGCCCTAATCCATGACCACCACCAATGGCAACAATATGTTTGATTTCGTCTAAATGTTCATGACGGCTGTGACGAGATAAATCAGACATTTTTCTTCCTTTTTTACCTATAAATAATTATAAAAAATAATGTTATATATTTTTTTATATAAGTTAATAATGTTATTTTTATCAATATAGTCGGGTTATTCTACCAAATTATTGCTATTAACCGCTTGCTTTTATTACAATACCAATACAATTTATTTTTAACGCATAACTCCGAGCTTGTTTAGCCTAAGTTTCACAAGAAATACGGTGGCAAGCCAATAACGCGGTACGTTATTCAGGGATACGCTGGAAACGGTTTATCCTCTCCATATTTAGAAAGGTGTAAAATGCAATCCATTCCTATCAAGAACGTAGGAGAGTCTCGCTTAGTCGATCCTTTCCAACGCCAATATTACTATCTACGACTGTCGATTACCGATCAGTGTAATTTTCGTTGTACCTATTGTTTACCTGATGGTTATCAACCCGAAGCTAACAAACCAAGTTTCTTAACCTTAAAAGAAATTACCCATCTTGCCCAAGCATTTGCTGAAATGGGTACTGAAAAAATCCGTTTAACGGGTGGTGAACCAACTTTACGCAAAGATTTTATTTCTATTGCTGAAAGCATTGCTAATATTGATGGAATCCGTCAATTAGCTGTCACGACAAATGGCTACCGCATGGCAAAAGATGTGGCTGATTGGAAGAAAGCAGGGATTACGTCTATTAACGTCAGTGTTGATAGTTTAGATCCAAAAATGTTCCATCAAATTACAGGTATCAATAAATTTGATGACGTGATGCGTGGTATCGATCGTGCATTTGAAGTGGGCTACAACAAAGTTAAAGTCAATTCAGTTTTAATGAAAAATTTGAATGACAAAGAGTTTGAACAATTCCTTGTTTGGGTGAAAGATCGTCCAATTCAAATGCGCTTTATCGAACTCATGCAAACGGGCGAAATGGATAGTTTCTTTGATAAATTCCATCTTTCAGGACAAGTATTAGCGGATAAATTGCTGCAAAACGGTTGGCAATTACAACACAAATCCCATACTGATGGTCCTGCTAAAGTATTCACGCATCCTGATTATGCAGGCGAAATTGGCTTAATTATGCCTTATGAGAAGAATTTCTGCGCAAGCTGTAATCGTCTCAGAGTGTCAGCGAAGGGCAAACTTCATCTCTGTCTATTCGGCGAAGAAGGCATTGAATTACGTGATTTATTGCAATCCCATGAACAGCAGGATATTTTGCAAGCACGTATTTTTTCCGCATTGCAAGGCAAACGTGAACATCATTATTTGCATATCGGTGATAGTGGCGTAAGAAATCATTTAGCTTCTATCGGTGGCTAAAAGAAAATAGGTGACTTTTACTGTTCACCTATTTTGCTTTCGTCACACATGTAAAACATTCAATATTTTAACCGCACTTTATTTTATTATGACTACATTTACGCATATCAATTCTCAAGGCGAAGCCAATATGGTGGATGTTTCTGCAAAGGCAGAGACCGTTCGTGAAGCTCGTGCTGAAGCCATTGTGACCATGTCAAAAGAAACCCTTTCCATGATCGTGGAAGGCAAACATCACAAAGGTGATGTATTTGCTACTGCTCGTATTGCAGGTATTCAAGCCGCAAAACGTACTTGGGAACTTATCCCGCTTTGCCATCCATTGTTACTTTCTAAAGTAGAAGTGAATTTAGAACCGTTACTTGAAACCAATCAAGTTCATATTCAATCTCTTTGTAAATTAACCGGAAAAACCGGCGTAGAGATGGAAGCATTAACGGCAGCAAGCGTAGCAGCCTTAACCATTTACGATATGTGTAAAGCCGTACAAAAAGACATGGTGATTGAACACGTTCGTCTGTTAGAAAAGAGCGGTGGAAAATCTGGTCATTTTATTGCGGAGGAAAAATAAGATGTTAAATGTTTTATTTTTTGCTCAAACTCGCGAATTAATTGGGGAAGATTCTATTCAGCTTGAAGGTGATTTTGCGACAGCAGAAGCGGTACGTGAACATCTTGCTCAAAAAGGCGATAGATGGGCGTTAGCGTTAGAAAAAGGCAAGCTTTTAGTCGCTATCAATCAAACCTTGATGCCATTAGAAAGTGCGGTCAAAAATGGGGATGAAATTGCATTTTTCCCACCGGTAACAGGGGGTTAAATGACGGATATTCAAATTTCAGTACAAGAACAACCGTTTGATCAAAATGCCGTTTACCGATGGCTTTCTGAGCAACATTCGGTTGGCGCAACGGTTATTTTTGTGGGTAAAGTTCGCGATCTTAATTTAGGTGATGAGGTATCCAGCTTATACTTAGAACATTATCCCGCCATGACGGAAAAAGCCTTACGTGAAATTGTAGAACAGGCTAAAGCCCGTTGGGATATCCAGCGAGTGTCTGTGATACATCGAGTAGGACTTTTGCATACCGGCGATGAAATTGTTTTAGTCGGCATCAGTTCTGCTCACCGAGGTGATGCTTACCACGCTAATGAATTTATTATGGACTTTTTAAAATCCAAAGCGCCGTTCTGGAAAAAAGAACAAACTAATCAAGGCGAACGTTGGATTGAAGCAAGAGAAAGCGATAAAGAAGCGTTAGAGAAGTGGTAATTCAATATAAAAAAATGGTCATTTTTATGGCCTTTTTTACTTTTATCAGCAGAATAAGTATATAATTATACATATGTTTTAAGTTATTAATTTATCTTTAATTTATCTTTAATTTATCTTTAATTTATCTTTAATTTATCTTTACATTACATTTAACTTCTCCATAAAAAACTATTCTTTGTAAGCTTTTGTAAAATCTTGTAAATTATCTGTTAATTGCTGAGTTTCCTATTATACTTATTCGGAATCAAGATTTTGTTTGTCTTGATTAGTTATTTTTAGATTATAGGAAACTTTAATATGAATCATGTTTTTAAAATTATTTGGAATACAGTAAACCAATGCTGGATTGCTGTTTCAGAACTAAGCAAATCTGTGGGTAAATCATCTCAAACCGATAAACGTAAAGCATTAAATGTAATCATTGGCGCTGCAGTTTTAGCAGGTGCAACTACAAGCGCGATGGCTGAAACTAATGTAGTATTAAATAATGATGGAAATATTGTTGGTGGAACTAATGTGAGTGCTGTAGCCGGAGTTGGTACAACAGGAGATTCTGTCGTTTTAGGCAAAAAAGCAAAATCAGAAGCAACAGAGAGCATTGTAATTGGTAATAACGTGACAAATAAAGCACGTTGGTCAATAACATTAGGAAATAATGCAACAAGTCAATCAGGATATGGTGTCACTCTTGGGGATCGCGCATCAAGTGGCACTGGTTCAAACTCGGTTGCTATCGGTTTAATGGCAAAAACCTCTAATGAGAAAGCTGGGGGGAATAGTCAAACCGCAGTTGGTGTAGCATCTTATGCTGATGGTGAAGCAGCTTCAGCCTTTGGTGCAAATGCAAATGCAACCGGTTCAACCGCGACTGCTATTGGTCGAGCAGCGAAAGCTCTCGCAAAAAGTGCATCGGCTTTTGGGGATAGTGCATCCGCTTCTGCATGGGGGGCGACTGCATTAGGCCTTAGTGCATCTGCTAGAGCAGATAATTCTATTGCAGTGGGCTCAGCTGCAGTAACCGAGGGGCGAGGATCAACAGCATTAGGAGGTCGTTCTTATGCAGGTGCTCAAAGTGCGACGGCTTTAGGTACCTTAGCTAATGCAAGTGCAATCGTTTCGACCGCTGTTGGTAACGATGCGAAAGCGAGTGCTGTTGAAGCTTCTGCCTTAGGTAATGGTGCAAATGCAAGTGGAGGTGCTGCATTAGCTCTAGGAGCTAAATCCAATGCTTCAGCAACTAATGCACTTGCTATCGGACAAACAAGTAAAGCTTCTAAGATGAATGCTGTTGCTATTGGTCAAGCGAGTAATGCCTCTGCAGTTAATGCTATTGCTCTTGGTCAAGCGAGTAATGCCTCTGCAGTTAGTGCTGTTGTGATTGGTACTCAAGCTAAAGGTACGCATGAAAACTCTGTGACATTAGGTTCTTATTCAAGCAGCGCGGCTAATGATTTTGATCCGACAGCAAAAGCTTTATCTTCTTTTGATGATAAGGCGAAAGGTACAACAGTTAATTACAATGGTACTTTTTCAACTCAAAAAGGTGCAGTATCTGTCGGTGATGGAAAACTTGTTCGCCAAATCCAAAACGTAGGTGCAGGTCGAATTACGGCTACTTCAAACGATGCCGTAAATGGTAGCCAGTTATATCAAGCCTATTACAATGCGGGCTTTAACATTCAAAACAATGATAAAGAAACATCACGTATTAATACCCATGGCAAAGTAAATTTTGTAGATGGTAAGAATACCGAAGTGGTTGTTAAAGACGGTGAAAATGCTGCTAATATTACAGTGAATTTAAAAGATGATATTACTGTTAAGAGTGTTACAGCCAATAATGTTACCGTAGGACCTGTTACGATTAATCAAGATGGTATTAATGCAGGTGATAAAAAAATCACGAATGTATCAAATGGTACAATTTCAGCAGATAGTAAAGATGCTGTGAATGGTAGCCAATTATATGCAGCGAAGAACGAGCTTAATACCAATATTACTAAAGCCGCTGCAGCAGCTAAAACAGAAGTAAAAGCTGGAACGAATGTAGAGGTGACTTCTGAAACTGGTGCGAATAATCAAACGATTTACACCGTTAATGCAAAAGACACTTCAGCATCAGTTGAAGCAGGTTCTGATGCAATTACTGTAACAGTAGGTGGAGAAACGACCAAAAAAGATGGTCTTTCTGTTACCACAGTAACCAATTACAAAGTGGATCTTTCACAAAAAACTAAAGATGAAATCAAAAATGCAGGTGGTCGTGGATTTAACGTGACTGCAAGTGCATCTGAAGGTACGGTTGTAAATGAAGTGACAGAAGAAACGGTTCAATCTACTGCAACAAAAATGGATAAGTTAACACTTGATGCGGGTAAAAATATTAAATTAACCCACAAAAAAGGCAAAGTGTTAAGTGTGGCAGTATCTGACACACCGACATTTAAAAATGTGACAACAACGGGTGATCTTAACGTTGGTGGTACTGTTCATGCACACGGTGGCTTGGATGTTCACAACAATCGCATTGTGAATGTGGCCGATCCTAAAGACCCAACTGATGCAGTAAATAAACGTTATGTTGATAATGCTGTGAAAAACATTAATAACAACATCAATCGTTTAGACAATAAAATTGATCACGTTGATCGTAAATTACGTGCAGGTATTGCAGGTGCAACCGCGATTTCTTTCTTACAACGTCCAAATGAAGCGGGTAAAAGCTTAGTTTCTGTTGGTGTTGGTGGTTATCGCAACGAAAATGCATTAGCGGTTGGTTATGGTCGAAATTCTGATAATAATAAAATTTCGATTAAAGTTGGTGCAAGTATTAATTCCCGCAGTGATGTGAACTGGGGCGGAAGCATCGGTTACCAATGGTAATTATTTGATAAAAAGGCAGAGTAAAATCTGCCTTTTCTTTTGTTATGTTGAGATGAAAAAAAGTGCGGTCAAATTTAACCGCACTTTTTGTTTTTATTGATTAAAGCACTTTCACAATACTTTCACACAAATAACGAATATTGTCTTCAGTGATACCAGCCACATTGATACGACCAGAACGAACAGCGTAAATCGCAAATTCTTCTTTTAAGCGATCAACTTGTTCAGGTGATAAGCCGCTGAAAGAGAACATACCGTTTTGTTCCATGATAAAGCTGAAATCTTGTTCTGCACCGTATTCTTTTAATAACTGAACAAATAAATGACGCATTTTTTTGATGCGTTCACGCATTTCAGTTAATTCATTTTCCCATTCTTGACGAAGTTGCGGGTCATTTAACACCGTTGCTACGGTCGCTCCACCATGAGATGCAGGGTTAGAGTAGAGAGTACGAATAATTGATTTCACTTGTGTTAATGCAGTTGAAGCAATTTCTGCATTTTCAGCCACAAGGGTAAAGGCACCTACGCGCTCATTGTATAAACCAAAGTTTTTAGAGAATGAACTCGCCACTAATAATTCTTTATGATTTGCCGCAAAAGCACGTAAACCGTAAGCATCTTGATCTAAGCCATTTGCTAAACCTTGATAAGCAAAGTCAAAGAGTGGTAACCAACCGTTTTTTGCTGAAAGCGCAGCTAATTCCTGCCATTGTTCAGGGGTTGGGTCAATACCGGTTGGGTTGTGGCAGCAACCGTGTAAAAGCACGACATCACCTTCGCTTGCTTGGCTTAAATCTTCAAGTAAATGTTCCCAGTCAAGGGCTTTGCGTTCAGCATCATAATAACGATATTCACGAATTGTCATACCTACCGCATTGAAAATTGCATTGTGGTTTGGCCATGTTGGCGTACTAATCCATACATTTTGTGCTTTGGTTTGACGTTTAATAAATTCCGCAGCAATACGTAATGCACCAGTACCACCTAAGCTTTGTACCGTTCTTGCTCGATTCGCTTTAATGACTTCTGAATCTTTACCGAAAAGAAGTTCTTTTGTGCGTTCGTTATAATCGGCAATACCATCGATAGTTAGATAGTTTTTCGTTTTTTCGTTATCAAATAAGCGTTTTTCGGCTTCTTTTACCGCACGCATAATTGGCGTTGTACCTTGTGCATCTTTATAAACGCCAATACCTAAATTGATTTTATTTTCACGCGTTTCAGATTTGAATGCTTCGCCTAAGCCTAAGATAGGATCGGCCGGAGCCGCTTTGATATGTTCAAACATAGCTTTTCCTTATGTATGTGTTGTGAGATCAGTAATTTTATACTTCAGTCGATGGATTTTATCAAGAAGAACCTAATAAAAATCAACCGCACTTTGATGTTTTTAGATATTCATCAAAAAGTGCGGTTGTTTTTTCAATTATTTTAATTTCTCAATCGCCCAATTTAAACCGGATTGATAGTCTTCTGGTAGTTCGTGACGAAGTTTTTCGAGCTGTTGAATAATGACCGTTTTATCAGGATGTGTAATATTGATATGACCCAACTTTCTACCTGGACGAACTTCCTTACCATACCAATGTAACTGAGAGAAAGGCGTGTTCAACCATTGTGGATTATGTTTTGTACCAATTAAATTAACCATGACACTTGGTGCAATGGGTTGTAATGACGGTGTAGGTAAATCTAATAAAGCACGTAGATGCAATTCAAATTGACTAATGGCACAACCTAGTTGCGTCCAATGTCCACTGTTATGCACACGAGGGGCAAGTTCATTAATTAATAATTTATCACCCACTACAAAGCATTCCATCGCCATTACACCCACATATTCAAGCTTATCCATGATTTTCCCTAGCATAGACTCTGCCTGAATTTGTTGGCTTTGTTGTTGCGGGAATGAAATATCTGTCACACTGTAACGTAAAATGCCATTTTGCTGCAGGTTATGTGTCACCGGATAGAAACGTTTTTCACCATTTTTAAATCTTGCGCCTACAATAGAGACTTCATAATCAAAAGGAATGAATTTTTCTGCGATAACTTCGCCGAATAAATCGTCCGTAATATCACGTTGATTATCTGCAGTGATAATCCATTGACCTCGGCCGTCATAACCACCGGTACGACGTTTAACAACAACTTTTTCCCCCACGTTTTTAAATACTTCAGACCATTGCGTTTTATCTTTTAATAAACACCATGGTGAGGTAGAGAGATTGAGTTCATCCAGTAAAGATTTTTGGGTAAAACGATCAGCCAATAAGCCAAAAACATTCTGATTAACGAAATTCTTATGATGGCCTAATAACTCGGTTAACGGTGTTTTTTCCCAACGTTCAATTTCTGCGGTGATGATGGCATCTTTAGGTAAATCAAATACGGGCGCATTGAACTCAAGCGGTTGAACGTGAACATCTAAAGGTGCGCCGGCATAACGTAACA
>OBXA01001654.1_pt1 | contig 12378 bp, 10 predicted proteins | sample 1538121 | NCBI WGS metagenome assembly OBXA01 (sample SAMEA2580133, study PRJEB22360) | human gut metagenome | biome: human gut; feature: human-associated habitat; material: faeces | place: Denmark | collected 2008/2010 | reverse complement strand
GAACTCCCACAAGTAGAGTCAGAGTCTACCGCACTACCACTATGCAAATCCCCATTATTCAGTTTGTCTGCCGCGCCGTGCGCTGCTGACAAGGGATATTATACTCAAAAGGCCCGCGCTTGTCAACCATTTTTTTATTTTTTCTGCAAAAGTTTTCCCGCTGTTCTCCTGCCCGCAGAAATGCACCGTGGAAGCGTGTAAATTTTCTGCGCTTCTCTTGACAGCGGCCCCCATCCGGAATAATCTTATACTATAAACAGGTAGGTCTCCGGGCAGACTGACTTTGAAAGGCAGAACGCACGGCTCTGAATACCAAATGAAAGAGGGCTTTTGAATGAAAAAACGTGTTGGAATCCTGACCTCCGGCGGCGACTGTCCGGGTCTGAACGCCACCATCCGCGGCGTAGCAAAAGCACTGTATGCCCGCATGGGCGATAACGTGGAGATCGTTGGCATCCTGAACGGATACAGCGGCCTGATCAACGGCGACTACAAGGAGATGTGCGAGGACGATTTCCGCGGCATCCTGACGCTGGGCGGCACCATTCTGGGCACCAAGCGCACCCCCTTTAAAATGATGCGTGTGGTGGAGGACGACAACATTGATAAAGTTGCCGCCATGAAAAAGACCTACAAGGAAGCCAAGCTGGACTGCCTGCTGTGCCTGGGCGGCAATGGCACCCACAAAACCGCAAACCTGCTCTCGCAGGAGGGTCTGAACATCATCGGCCTGCCCAAGACCATTGATAACGATATCTATGGTACCGACGTAACCTTCGGCTTCCACACCGCCGTGGACATTGCCACCGATGTGATCGACCGCATCCACACCACCGCAGGCAGCCACAGCCGCGTGATGTGCATTGAGATCATGGGCAACAAGGCAGGCTGGCTGACGCTGTATTCCGGCATTGCAGGTGGTGCAGATATTATTCTGTTGCCGGAACAGCCCTATGATATCGACCGTGTGTGTTCTGCCGTGGAACGCCGCGCAAAGAAGGGTTCCAACTTCTCCATCATCGCTGTGGCCGAGGGTGCCATCAACTGCGAGGAAGCCGGCATGAAACGCAAGGAATGGATGGCAAAGCGCGCCGAGGCAGGCTTTGGCACCACCGCCACCAACCGCATTGCACAGGCCGTGCAGAAAAAAACCGGCATGGAGACCCGTGTGTGCATCCCGGGCCACATGCAGCGCGGCGGCAGCCCCAGCGCCTACGACCGTGTGCTGGCCACCCAGTTCGGCAGCTATGCGGCAAAGCTGGTGGAGATCGAGCGCTACGGCGTGACCGTTGCCATGGTGAACCGCCATGTCACCGAGAACCGTCTGGCCGACATTGCAGGCAAGACCCGCAACGTGCCGGAGAACTGCGACCTGCTCACCGTCGCCCGCCGCATGGGCATCAGTCTGGGTTGATTACCATTTGAATGCTCTCCGCTTTGCTCTGAGCATATTTAGCGGAATAATTATTTTTTATTGGGGATTCCTGAAAATCTGCGGATTTTCAGGAATCCCTTTTTCACCGGAAGGGTCCCAACCGGCAGATGCTTCAAACAAACGGAATGCCGTTTTCCGCTGCACCCCATCCCGTGAAAATGCAGATCCCGGCAGACCACAGTCTGCCGGGATCTGCTCTATTCAGAAATACTGTTTCCGTTGAAGATGGCCAGAGTGCAACGGTGGCCATTCAAAATCGTCCGCCGGACAAATCAAAGGTCCGTCACATCATGCCGGGTGGGCTGGCCTTTTTCAAAGGCAACCGCGCTTTCCAGCACACCGCGCACCATGCTCTCCACATCCTCGTGGGTGTAGAAAGCCGTGTGGTCGGTCAGGATCACATTGGGCATGCTGCGCAGAGCCGCCAGCTCCGGGTTCGGGATCACATCGCCCATGCGATTATAATAGTACAGGCCGTTCTCATTTTCCAGCACGTCCAGGCCCGCCGCGCCAATCTTGCCGCTTTCCAGCCCGGCGATCAGTGCATCGCTGTCGATCAGCTTGCCGCGGGCGGTGTTGATGATGGTCACGCCCGGCTTCATGCTCTCAATTGCTTTGGTGTCGATGAGATGGTGATTCTCCTCCGTAGCGTTGGTGTGCAGAGTGATGACATCGCTTTCCGCCAGCAGGGTCTCCAGCGGCACATACTCGGCGATCTTCTTTACCTCGTCGTTGGGGTACAGGTCGTAGGCCAGCAGGCGGCAGCCAAAGCCGGACAGATGCTGCAGCACCGTGCGGCCAATGCGGCCCGTACCGATCACACCCACAGTGCAGGTGGAAATATCGCGGCCGATTTTTCCCTGCAGGGAGTAGTCCTGCGCTTCGCCGCGCTTGAGGATGTGTCCCGCCTTGCGCAGGCTCATCAGCATGAGCATAATGGCAAAGTTTGCAACGCCGTTTGGCGGGTAGTCCACATTAGCCACCTTCATGCCCAGTTCCCGGGCCGTCTCGCGGTCTACATGGTCATAGCCGATGGAACGGCAGCAGATGGACTTTACGCCCAGCTCGTGAAACCGCTTGACCATGGGCGCGCTCATATCGCAAGGCGTTACCGACACGGCATCATAGCCCTTTGCCAGTTCAGCGTTTTTCAGCGTGGGATACTCCTGCGTAGAGCCAAACTCAACGTCCAGCTGCGGTGCCAGCCGCTGCGCGATGCCCAGCTCATCGTAGGGGCGCAGGGTGTAAAAAAAGACTTTTGTTGCCATAAAACTTCCCTCCCGGCTTATTTTGTACCTATTGTAGCACGTTCTGCACAGATGGATGCATTTTACTGCATGAATTTTGTTCACCTTAAAAATGAGGATTCATCTTTCCATATGAATGCGCGCAAAACAGTTGTAAATTGTCGGAAAAGAGGGTATGATAAAGGAACTGAGAAGTATACATCACTGAAATATAAAAGGAGTGTGCCTTATGCGCGCTTATGAACGGCTTTTGAATTATGTCCGGGTGCATACCACCTCGGACGAAAACTCCGGTACGCACCCTTCCGCTGAACGGGAGTTTGACCTTGCCCGCCAGCTGGTGGATGAGATGAAGGCCCTTGGCATGGAGGATGCCCATGTGGACGAGCACTGCTACGTCTATGGCACCCTGCCTGCCACGCCCGGCTGTGAGGATCAACACGCTCTGGGCCTGATTGCCCACATGGACACTGCCGACGATGCCAGCGGTGAGAATGTGCAGCCCGTTGTGTGGGAAAACTACAACGGCGGCGACGTAACTCTGCCCGCCACCGGCATGGTGATGAAGCCCTCTGTGTTCCCCTTCCTTACTTCCATGAAGGGCGAGACCCTCATCACCTCAGACGGTACCACCCTGCTGGGTGCCGACGATAAGGCCGGTATTGCCGAAATTTTGACCGCTGTTGAAACCATTCAGGAAAAAGGCCTGCCCCACGGCAAGCTGTGTATCGCCTTTACTCCGGATGAAGAGATCGGCGAGGGTGCAGAGCTGTTCGATATTCCGGGCTTCGGTGCCGACTTTGCCTATACGGTGGACGGCGGCGATGCCGGCTCCATTGAGTACGAGAACTTCAACGCCGCTTCCGCCACCGTGACCATCCGCGGCTTCTCGGTGCACCCGGGCACCGCCAAGGACACCATGATCAACGCTTCCAATGTGGCCATGGAGTTTCATCAGGCGCTGCCCATCACCGCCCGCCCCGAAACGACCGAGGGCCGGCAGGGCTTCTACCACCTGTGCCAGATGTACGGCGATGTGACCACCGCAAAGCTGGGCTACATCCTGCGCGACCACGATGCCGCAAAGCTACAGTTCAAGAAGGACAACATGCTGGATATTGCCGAATTTTTGAACGGAAAGTACGGCGAAGGCACTGTGACCGTGGAGATCAAGGACAGCTACCGCAACATGCTGGAAAAAATCAAGCCGCATTTCCACTTAGTAGAGACCGCCCGCAAGGCCACCCGCATGGCCGGGCTGGAACCGGAAGAAATTCCGGTGCGCGGCGGCACCGACGGTGCTATGCTGAGCTGGAAAGGCCTGCCCTGCCCCAATCTGGGCACCGGCGGCTTCAATTTCCACGGCGTATGCGAGTGCATCACCGCTGAGCGCATGGACCGCTGCACTGAGATCTTGCTGAACATCATAAAGCTGTACGCAGAGTAAATTTTATTTTTCAATATACAAAAAAGTGGGTGCTATTTTCGGATAGCACCCACTTTTGTTATACTCTGACGCTTATCTCTACGACTCCACTCGTGAAAATGCATTTGGAGCAGCCCTGCGGTTGCGTAGCAATGAAAGCCCCAGTGGGGCTTTCAAGCAGGCGAGCGGTCTGCGTTAGCAGATGGAAGGGATTCGCCCTGACAAGCGTCAGGGCTGCGACAAATGCGAAAAATAAAAATCAAATTCCACTGAACATGCCCAGAGTACAACAACGACGACCGCTGCCTGCGGCAGAAGCAGGGAGGAGTTGTTGGGGCCGCGGCCAGCAAGACACGAATGCCGCTCAAGGCATGAAGTGGATGCTGGGAGCCGCAACTCTAGGAGGGCATTCAAAATCGTTTAACCAACGTTGATATGCCCCACCGGCATGATCTTCCGTTTGTTGTCGTCCGGCTTTGCTGTCAGGCTCATGGCCAGCGACACCGGGCCGACACGGCCCATGAACATGACCAGCATATACAGGATTTTTGCGCCCCGGTTCAGCTGAGCGGTAACGCCCACCGAAAGGCCAACTGTGCCAAAGGCAGAGCAGGACTCGAAAATAGCGTCAATGACCGACACAGCGTCCGAGGTGTTATAGAACACCACCACAGCCGAGCCAACCGCCGCCAGCCCGCCGAGCACGATAATGGTCAGAGCACGATAAACCGTCTTGGACTCGATGTGGTGCTCTGCGATCACACAGTCGTCGCGGCCCTGAGCCACACTGCGGATCGTCAGGATGATCACAGCGAACGTAGTCACCTTCACGCCGCCGCCGGTGGAACCGGGTGCCGCACCAATGAACTGCAACGCGCTCATCAGCAGTTTGGTGATGGGGCCGCAGGCCGCAAGGTCGATGGTATTCATGCCCGCAGTACGAGTGGACACCGACTGGAACAGTGCCGCCATCAGCTTGCCGGGCACAGAGAGCCCGCCCATGCTGGCAGGATTGTTCCACTCCATCAGCGCGATGAGCGCCGCGCCGCCGAGCCACAGGATCACCGAGAAGCTCAGCACCACCTTGGCCTGCAGGGAAAGCCGGTGCTTTTTGTGGTATTGACCGATCTCCACCCATACCATGAAACCCAGACCGCCGGAGATGATCATGAACATCACAACGGCCTGAACATAGTAATTGTTCACATAGGGTGCCAGTGAGGAATACTGGCCGAACCGGCCAAACAGATCAAAGCCCGCGTTACAGAAAGCCGAGATGGCCGTGAACACGCTCACCCAGATGCCTTCCAGCCCGAACTGCGGCACAAAGGCGAACAGCAGCAGCACAATGCCAATGCCTTCAAACAGGCCAGCCAGTCCCACCACGATCTTCAGCACGTCCTTGGCCTGCGCATATCCGTCCGCTGAGACGCTTTCTCCCAGCAGCCGCAGATCGCGGAAGCCCATGCGCCGCCGCATAGCCAGCGCGAAGAAGCTGGTGAGGGTGACCAACCCCAGACCACCCACCTGAATGAGCAGCAGGATCACCGCCTGCCCAAAGTAGGTGAACTGGGTCCAGGTATCCCGCACGATCAGACCAGTAACGCAGGTAGCGCTTGTGGCGGTGAACATGGCATCCAGTACATCCAGCCGCCCATGCTTGCTGGCAACAGGCAGGCTGAGCAGAAAGGTGCCCAGCGCGATCACGATGACAAAGCTCACACAGATGATCTGCGTAGGCGTATACATCCCCTTGCGCTTGCCCGCCGGGCGGTAAAACAGCTTTTTCCCTTTTGCCTTTTCCATAAGTTCCTCCGCACGCGGCAAAGCCTGCCGCGGCTATTTTCATTTCCTCTATAGCATACACCATTTTGCCCTCCGGTTCAACTTGATTTTATCCGCAAAATGCTGTATTATAATAGGGCATCCGTCTCCGTAGCTCAGATGGATAGAGCGCAAGCCTCCTAAGAATTCGGTCAACCTGATACCTTGGGTGCGGAAGTGATTGCTCTAATCAAAAGCAAGGCTGGGGATCGAGATTTTCCAAACAAATTTTGATGCAACAACTTTACCATCGTCCCGGTTGCAATGCAGTCGGTCACTTCGGTGTAGAAATCATTCTGCATATTCGTTTCCAAGCGCGTTGAATTTCAAAAATCAACGATAATACATAATATGCCTCAGTAGCTTAGCTGGATAAAGCGCCTCCCTCCTAAGGAGGAGACCGCAGGTTCGAATCCTGTCTGGGGTATCCCTTTAAGAAAATGCGAAGGTCATTTTTCCATGTGAAAGACGATCTTCGCATTTTTCATTTTGAACCTATCACCAAAATTAGCCAGCTAATGCCATTAGCAGAATTTTCGGTTTCAGCTAATAAAATCAGGTTTCCAGCTAATGAAGCCCCATAAAGCACCTTTTGAACTCCGTTTTCCGGCTCTCTGCTAAAATTGGTAGCCGCTTTCCTGTAAATCCATGTAAATACAAGATAATTTGTGTAAATCTATTTTCCACATTCCTGCCCGAAACCGTGCAAAACACTTTTCTCCATACATAGCGCGTTCACTCGCTGTTCTTCCCGAACAGAAAGAGGAACGCGCTTTTTTATTTTCGGGCTGAACTTCCCGAATCCGTCAAAGGAGGGTTTACCGATGAAAAAAGTTCTGACCGTCACGATGGACGGTATCCGCTACCATGCTTCCCGCCCGGCAGATTGCCGGCACTGCTTCTTCTGGAAGAATCGAAAGAAGGGCTGCGTTCTTGGCAAAGAGAACTGCTACTATCTGATTGAACCGCCCAAAGGCCCCAGCAAGTGCGAAGGGTGCCCCTACAAGCGGGCAAAGCCCTGTGTGCTGATCCCCTGCTACAAAGACCTGATGGCACCGCTGGAGAAACGAGGTGATGCCAAGTGAGCCACAAGCGAAACGAAGCTCTGCGCCATGTTCAGCACTCCATGTACCATGTGATCGCCGCTGGCGAAGGTTCCGACCGTGCCCCGGACAGCTGCAAGCTGTGCCCGTACTATCGACCCGATTTCAAGTTCCGCACCTGCCTGTATGCCCACTGCCCTTATAAGAAGCAGGTCAATGTATTCCGTTCCACACCTGAAAAATGGGATATTCTCTATGCCCGAAAAAAAGCCGACAAGAACCGCAGACCTTGATTACTTCTATGGGCAGTCCAGCGAGCTGTTCTCCTTCTATCGGATTCCCAAGCTGTTGTTTCAGGATAGCCGCTTCCAACCGCTTTCCACAGATGCCAAAACCCTGTACGGTATCCTGCTGGACCGCATGAGCCTTTCAGCCCGGAATGGTTGGTTGGACAAAGCTGGGCGGGTGTTCATCATCTATACTGTGCAGGAGGTGCAGGATTCACTGGGCTGTGCCGATAAAAAGGCTACCAAGCTGCTGCGAGAACTGGAAGAGTACGGCCTGATTGAACGCAAACGGAGGGGGCTGGGCAAGCCCGATCTCATCTATGTGAAGAATTTTTCGTCAGAATCGTCAAAACTACGCTTTCTGAATCGTGATAATGACGATTCTGGAGTTGTCCAGAATACGCTTCAAGACCCGGCCAAACTACGATGTAATAAGACTGAGAGAAATAATACAGAGATAAGCGATACTGATGGTGCAGTTTTCTCAACTTTTTCGACAGCTCTATCCACTTCGAGTTGTCCTTCGTGAATACCGCCACCGATTCGGCGGACTTCGAGAAGTCCATCCGCATCCCGTACCAGCAGGATGGCTTTGATGATGTGCGAGCCGAGTACAGCCAGATGTTGCGGCAGCAGCTTTCCAAGGGCAACAACGGTCTGACCAAGACCAAATTCCTGACCTACGGCATCGAGGGCGACAGCATGGCGCAGGTCAAACCTCGGTTGGAGCACATCCAGAACGACCTGATGAACAACTTTCACAGGTTGGGCGTTCTGGCAAAGCCGCTGGACGGTACGGAGCGTCTGCGGCTGATGCACGGGATGTTGAACATGGATGGAGCCAACAAGTTCCACTTCAACTGGAAAGATCTTGTGCCCAGTGGTCTGTCCGTAAAGGATGCCATTGCCCCCACTGCGCTGGCGTTTAAGAACAGCCGCACCTTTCAGATGGGCGGCATCTTCGGAGCGGTCAGCTTTCTGAATATCACGGCTTCTGACCTGAGCGACCAGTTGCTGAAGGATTTTCTGGACATGGATTCCAGCCAGATCGTTACCATGCACATCCAGTCTGTTGACCAGAACAAGGCCATCAAAACCATCAAGCACACCATCACCGAACTCGACCGCAGCAAGATCGAAGAGCAGAAAAAAGCTGTTCGTGCCGGATACGACATGGACGTTCTGCCGTCTGATTTGGCGACTTACGGCAGGGATGCCAAGGCACTTTTGAAGGAGCTGCAGAGCCAGAATGAGAGAATGTTTTTGGTGACGTTCCTCGTGTTGAACACCGGAAAAACCGAGCAGGAACTGGAAACCAACGTGTTTCAGGCGGTCAGTATTGCGCAGAAGCACAACTGCGAATTATGCCGCCTTGATTTTCAGCAGGAGCAGGGGCTTATGTCCTCGCTGCCGCTGGCAGACTGCCAAATCGAGATCCAGCGGGGGCTGACCACCAGCAGCACAGCGATTTTTGTGCCGTTTACCACACAGGAGCTGTTCGACAACGGCAAAGAAAGCCTGTATTATGGCTTGAACGCCCTGTCCAACAACCTGATTATGGTTGACCGCAAAAAGTTGAAGAACCCCAATGGCCTGATTCTCGGCACCCCCGGCTCCGGCAAGTCGTTCAGCGCAAAGCGTGAGATCTGCAACGCATTCCTCGTGACGGACGATGATATCATCATCTGTGACCCGGAATGTGAGTACGCTCCGCTGGTGGAGCGTCTGCATGGGCAGGTCATCCACATCAGCCCTGCCAGCACCCAGTATATCAACCCTATGGACATCAACAGCAATTACAGCGAAGAGGACAACCCGTTGGCACTGAAAGCCGACTTTGTGCTGTCCCTGTGCGAACTGGTGGTCGGCGGCAAAGAGGGGTTGCAGCCGGTGGAAAAGACGGTCATTGACCGCTGTGTTCATGTGGTCTACCGCAAGTATTTCGAGAATCCAACCCCGGAAAATATGCCGCTGCTGGAAGATCTGTACAACGCCCTGCTGACGCAAGATGAACCGGAAGCCCGCCATGTGGCGGCTGCGCTGGAAATCTACGTCAAGGGCAGTCTGAACATCTTTAACCACCACACCAACGTGGATATCAATAACCGCATCGTCTGTTTTGACATCAAGCAGCTTGGCAAACAGTTGAAGAAACTCGGTATGCTCATCGTGCAGGATGCCGTGTGGGGGCGTGTGACCGCCAACCGCAGTGCCGGAAAATCCACCCGGTACTATGCAGACGAGTTCCATTTGCTCTTGAAGGAAGAGCAGACTGCTGCTTATTCCGTGGAAATTTGGAAGCGTTTTCGTAAGTGGGGCGGCATCCCGACAGCCCTGACGCAGAACGTCAAAGATCTGCTGGCAAGTCCCGAAGTATCGAACATTTTCGAGAACTCGGACTTTGTGTATATGCTCAATCAGGCCAACGGAGACCGGCAGATTTTGGCAAAGCAGCTGAACATTTCGCCCCATCAGCTTTCCTATGTGACCCACTCCGGCGAAGGTGAAGGGCTGCTGTTCTTCGGTAACGTGATTCTTCCGTTCGTCGATCATTTCCCGAAAGATCTTGAACTCTACCGCATCCTCACGACCCGCCTTTCCGAAGTTGCGGAGGCTCAAAAGCATGAGTGAGAAACAGCCAAAGCTGAAATTTGAGGAGGACAAGGAGCGCACGGCCACGCGCTCCCCTCCGAAAAAGTCCAAAGTGGAGCAGTCTAAAACCCAAAAGCAGAAGCTGAAACTGGACGCAGATAAGGCTGCGGAAAGGGCGCAGCACCTGCGGTTTGGCAAAGCCGAGATCACCCCGGATGAAGCATCCCGCATGACAAAGCAGCAGAAACGTGCTATGTATGCCGCCGCTGCCGCCCGGTCTGCGGTGCATCGGGAGATTGACCAGTACGAGGACGACAATGTGGGCACACAGGCCCTCAATGAAGGCGTGAAGTCCGAAGAAGCAGTCAGCGATTTCTCAAAGAATCGTTATGCAAGGAAGCTGAAAAAGAAAGCCAAGATGCAGGGCAAGAAGGGTGCCAAAATCGCAAAATCTTCCCCGCAGGAGCCGACTGCGGCACAAAATGCAAGCACATCCGGCACCGGCGAGGGTGGCTCCAACTGGCTCTCCCGATGGCGGCAGAAACAGGACATCCGGCAGAGCTACTATGCCGCCGCCCATTCGGGCACAGCGGCGCAAACCGCAGGCAGCAAGGCGGCATCCAATGGCACCACTGCTGCGAAGTCTGGCATGGAACAGGTCATCGACAAAGGAAAATCGGTGGTCAGTACCGCAGTCAACTGCATTGCCAATTTTGCAAAAAGCAACGCGCACGTTCTTTTGATCGTGGGCGTTTTTCTTTTGCTCCTGCTGCTGGTCATGTCGGCATTTTCGTCCTGTTCCATTCTGTTTTCCGGCACCACGCAGGTATCCGGTCAGACCATTTACACCGCAGAGGACCGGGACATCCGGGGAGCCGAAACCGACTACAGGAAGCTGGAAAAGGAGCTGGACAAAAAGATCAAGCGCACCCCCACCGACCACCCCGGCTACAACGAGTACCAGTATCACCTTGACCCCATCGAGCATGACCCATGGCAGTTGACCTCTTTTCTCACGACTCTCTATGACGATTACACCCGGTCAGAGGTGCAGGGCAAGTTGAAGGAGACCTTCAAAAAGCAGTACAAGCTGACCACATGGGTGGAGGTGCAGATACGGTATAAGACCGTCTGGGTCATCAGTCCGGCAGGAATCCCAGTCCCTACGCAGGTGCCCTATGAGTACCGCATCTTCCACACCAAATTGGTGAATAAAGGGCTGGAAGTGGTTATCCGGGAGGAACTGGACAACGACCAGTGGAAACGCTATGAGATCTTTCAGGATACGCTGGGTGGTCGGCCTTATCTGTTCAACGGCGGTCTGCCGCCCGGTGGCTCCGATGGCTCCGGCACACCCGGCATCGACTATCAGGTTCCTGCGGAAGCCCTGACGGACAGCGAGTTTGCCGCTATCTATAAGGAGGCGCAAAAGTATGTGGGCACGCCCTACGTCTGGGGCGGTTCTACCCCGGAAACCGGGTTTGATTGCTCCGGCTACGTTTGCTGGGTCTACAACCAGAACGGCTACAATGTGGGGCGCACCACCGCCAACGGTCTGTGGAACAAGAGCCAGCACATTTCCGAAGCCGAAGCAAAGCCCGGCGACCTTGTTTTCTTTGAAGGAACGTATGATACGCCGGGGAAAAGTCATGTGGGCATCTACCTTGGAAACGGCAAGATGGTGTCTGCCGGAGACCCCATAAAGTATGCTGATATTCACTCGTCCTACTGGCAGAAATACCTGTCCGGTTTTGGACGGCTTTCAAAATGATTGGAGGAAGAAATGAGCGAAAAACTCGATAAACTGCGCGCTTCTCTGGAAAAGGAAAGGGAGCGTCGCATTAAGATCAACACTCGCATTGAAAGCCTTGAGCGGCGGATTCAGGAAGCAGAAGCTGCCGAGGTCAACGAGATGGTGCGCACCGCCAAGGTCACGCCGGAACAGCTTGCCGCCCTGCTGCGCCAGTCTGCAACTTCCACCCCGACCCCGGCTGCGCTGTCCGCGGTCGGTGCTACCTTTAATAAGGAGGACGATTCCAATGAAGATGATGAATAAGTTCTGTGCCCTGATGCTGTCGGTGGCACTGTGCGCTGGCATGGCGGCTCCCGCTTTTGCCTATGGCGGTGAGCCTGTGGAGGAAGTGGAACAGCCCGTCCTGACTTCTACCACCGATGAAGAAGATGTGGTCACCGTGACCGATGAGGAAACCGGTGCTCTGACCCCGGAGGGCAATCTGACGCTGGTGGACGATTACCACACCAGTTATTCGGATGGCTCTGGCCAGCAGTTCATCACGCTGGTGTCGAAGTCTGGCAACACATTCTATCTGGTCATTGACAGGAATAGTAAAGGGGCGCAGACCGTCCATTTTATGAACCTTGTGGATGAAGCCGACCTGTTGGCTCTGATGGAGGAAGAAGATGCGGACGCTTATACCGCCGAAAAGGAAGCGGCGGCGCAGGCTGAACAGGACAGGCTGAAAGCCGAGGAAGAAGCCAAGAAAGCCGCAGAAGAAGCGGCGGC
>OBXA01001652.1_pt1 | contig 12385 bp, 10 predicted proteins | sample 1538121 | NCBI WGS metagenome assembly OBXA01 (sample SAMEA2580133, study PRJEB22360) | human gut metagenome | biome: human gut; feature: human-associated habitat; material: faeces | place: Denmark | collected 2008/2010 | reverse complement strand
ATCACCATCACGAAGATGCATGCGGCTGTGGACACGAGCATCATCATGAGGAGCACAAAGAGGCAGATCATACTTTTGATCATGCAGAGAAGCAGGTGTATATTCTGGAAAACCTGGGATGTGCACATTGCGCGTCTAAGATGGAAGAAAAGATTCAGGCACTGCCGCAGGTAGAGTTTGCTGCAATTACCTTCGCGACAAAACAACTGCAGGTTGTGACGAATACGGATGCGGAGCTGTTAGAGGAGTTTCAGAAAATCTGTGCATCCATTGAGAGTGAAGTGGTTGTGCGAAAAAGAGACGGAGGATCAACCGGAAAAAGGGAGTCTGCAAAAGGCAGATTTTCAGAAAATAAAAAGGATCTGTGGGAGATCGGAATCGGAGCTGTTCTGTTTGTTCTGGGTCTGTTTACACAGGAGATGAATGGATGGATTTCCTTTTTCGCATTGATCATAGGATATCTGATCCTTGGAAAGGATGTTCTTATCACTGCGGCAAAGAATATCGGAAAGGGTCGTGTATTTGATGAGAATTTCCTGATGGGAGTTGCTACAATTGCAGCGATCGTAATCGGAGATTACAAAGAAGCAGTGGGTGTAATGCTCTTCTATCGTGTAGGGGAGTTATTTGAAGATATCGCAGTTGCAAGAAGCAGAAGTCAGATTATGGAGGCAGTTGATCTGCGTCCTGAGGTTGTGAATCTTGTAGAGCAGGATGGAACGATACGGGAGATTCCGGCAGAGGAGGCAAAAGTTGGAGATGTGCTTCTCGTCCGTGCAGGAGACCGGATTCCACTGGAAGGTGTTGTACTGGAGGGGGAGAGCCGTCTGGATACTTCACCGGTAACAGGGGAACCGGTTCCGGTTGCTGTTGTACCGGGCAGCAGTGTGACTTCCGGATGTGTGAATCTTTCCGGTGTGCTGAAAATGCGTGCAGAGAAGGTTCTGGAAGATTCTATGGTTACAAGGATTTTGAATTCGGTAGAAAATGCAGCAGCCAGCAAGCCAAAGATCGACCGTTTTATTACAAGGTTTTCAAAAGTATACACACCGGTCGTGGTAGCACTGGCAGTGGCAACAGCAATTATCCCGTCGATCCTGACCGGGGACTGGAACTACTGGATTTACACGGCCATTACCTTCCTGGTAATCAGCTGTCCATGTGCGCTTGTGTTGAGTGTTCCACTGGCATTTTTCTCAGGAATCGGAGCAGGTTCTAAAAAAGGAATTCTGTTTAAGGGTGGAGTTGCGATCGAGGCACTTCAGAATGTAAAAGCAGTTGTAATGGATAAGACGGGAACGATCACAAAAGGAAATTTTGTCGTACAGGAGATTGTTCCGGCAGGATCATACAGTCAGGATGAGCTCCTAAAGGCAGCAGCATCCTGTGAAGAAGCATCTTCTCATCCGATCGCAGTCAGTATTATGGCAGCGGCAAACGAGAGAAGACTTTCTGTTGAGCATGCAAAACAGATAAAAGAAATTTCCGGAAATGGAATTTTAGCAGAACTCTCAGAAGGAACTGTACTTTGTGGAAACAGAAGGCTTTTGGAGCAGAATCAGGTAGATCTGTCTGCATATCAGCCGAAAGCGTATGGAACAGAAGTATTACTGGCAGTAGACGGTGTCTATGCAGGATATCTTGTGATTTCAGACACTGTCAAAGAGGATGCATCGCAGGCAGTGGCAGCCATGAAGCAACAGAATATCCGGACAGTCATGCTGACCGGAGATGCAAAAGAGAATGCGCAGGCAGTGGCAGAGAAGATTGGAATTGATGAAGTGCATGCAAAGCTTCTGCCTCAGGATAAGGTAACAGAATTACAGAAGATCCGACAGAAACAGGGAAGTGTGATGTTTGTCGGAGACGGAATCAATGATGCGCCGGTTCTGGCAGGCGCAGATGTGGGAGCTGCGATGGGAAGCGGAGCGGATGCAGCGATTGAAGCTGCAGACGTGGTATTTATGACCTCTTCTATGGAAGCAATCCCGCAGTCTTTGAAGATTGCAAGAGCAACGGGAAGAATTGCAAAACAAAATGTTGCATTTGCTCTGGTGATCAAAGCACTGGTCATGGTATTTGGTCTTCTTGGTCTGGCCAATATGTGGATGGCTGTGTTTGCGGATACCGGTGTGGCGGTGATCTGTATTCTGAATGCAATCCGCATTCTGTATAAGAAACTCTAAATCCAAAATCAATGATATTACCGCAGGGCGGCACAGTCGAAAGGCTCTGCCGCTCTGTTTTCTTATAGAAACAGATAAGACGTTGACCCGCACCTGTTTTTTTCGTATAATAAAAGTCAATCGGTGTCTCAAAAACAAGAGCGGAATTACAGGTTTTTGGGGAACCGGAAGGGAGAAAGAATATGAGAAAATTAGAAGTGGAACATTGTGATCTGATACATTCTCATAGTGATACAGTCAGACAGATACAGGAAAAGATTCCGGAAGAGCAGGAGATCAGAGGGCTGGCAGATTTTTTTAAGGTATTTGCGGATGCCACCAGGATCCGGATTCTGTGTGTGCTGTCCTGTTCCGAGATGTGTGTGTGTGATCTGGCGCAGACACTGGATATGACACAGTCGGCGATTTCTCATCAGCTACGACTGTTGAAACAGATGAAACTGGTAGTCAATCGAAGAGAGGGGAAGACGGTGTTTTATTCACTGGCGGACAGTCATATTAAGACGATCATGAATCAGGGGATGGAACATATCAGGGAATAGATATGAAGAAAGAAGTAAAGCGAAGAGCCATAGAATGTGCGGCAGCTACCGTTTTGTATATTGTTGCGATCGTGGGAAGCTCGTATGCGGAGCTGGAAAGAGAGATGCGTCTGCTGATTTTTCTGCTTCCGTATCTGATCATGGTTTTTGCGACGGTCAGGCTGCTCTGGAACAATCTGAAGAAAAGAAAGTTGTTTGACGAGAATCTGCTGATTTTGCTTGCCACAGCAGGTGCATTTGCAGTTCATCGCTATTCGGAGGCAGTGGGAGCGATGCTGTTTTTCCAGATTGGAAAGCTGCTGGAACTTATTTCCATGAGCAGGACGAGAAAATCTATTGAGAAATTTATGGATATCCGTCCGCAGTATGCCAATTTAAAGATCAGCGGCGGGGAGATGCAGGTACCGCCGGAAGATCTGAATCCGCGGCAGGTTATTATTATCAAGCCGGGGGAGAGGATCCCCGTGGATGCGATCGTGACACAGGGGAGCAGTACGTTAGATACCAAGGCGCTGACAGGAGAATCGGAGCCGAGGCATGTGAAGATCGGCAGTCATATTTACAGCGGAAGTATCAACTTAAGTGGTGTGCTGGAAGCACGGGTATTGAAGGTGTCTGCAGATTCGACAGCATCCAGAATCATTGATATGATATCCAATGCGGACAACAGACGGGCGCAGACAGAGAATTTTGCAGAAAAATTTACCCGGTATTATACACCGCTTGTAACGCTTTTCGGAATCCTGGTGATGATCCTTCCGCCGATGATGTTTGAAGGGGCACAGCAGGGGGCGTGGATCTATCGGGGGCTGATCGTGCTGGTGGCAGCGTGTCCGTGCGGACTTCTGGTATCCGTGCCGCTGGCATTCTTAGGCGGGATCGGAGCAGCTTCCAGACAGGGTGTCCTCATCAAGGGAAGCAATTTTCTGGAAGCATTGTCAAAGGCAGAGACTTTTGTATTTGATAAGACCGGTACTCTGACAGAGGGAGTATTCCGGGTAAAAGAAGTGTGTCCGAAGTCGATGACTCCGGAGGAACTTCTGGAACTGACAGCATATGGGGAAGCATACTCCAGTCATCCGATCTCCGGATCTTTAAGGGAGGCTTACGGCAGGCCGATCGACAAAGCAAGGATCGGGGCAGTCAGAGAATTTCCGGGATTTGGTCTTGAGGCTGTTGTGGACGGAAAACAACTGGAGATTGGAAATTCCAAGTTTATGAACCAGCAGGGATATTTTTATCAGCGGGTGGCTGATATCGGAACAGCAGTTCACGTAGCTGTGGACGGAGAGTATGCGGGCTATATCCTGATCACGGATGTGGTAAGAAAAGAGGCCGGCAGACTTCTGAAATGGCTGAAAAAACAACAGATCGAAGCGGTGATGATCACCGGAGATAATGAACGGGTGGCAGAAGATGTGGCCCGGCAGTTAAAGCTGGATTATGTATATGCAGGCCTGATGCCGGAGGAAAAGGTAGAGCAGGTCAGAGAATTTATGGAAAGCCATATGGAGGATGAGAAGCTGGCGTTTGTAGGGGATGGAATCAATGACGCGCCGGTTCTTGCACATGCGGATATCGGGATTGCCATGGGGGGCCTGGGCTCGGATGCAGCTCTGGAGGCAGCGGATATCATTTTGATGGAGGATGATCTTTCCAGGATCGTGAATGCGATCCGGATTTCCAGAGGAACGATTCGTGCGGTGAAGCAGAATCTGATCTTTGCCATTGGGATGAAAGTTCTTCTTCTGGTGCTGGCATCCTTTGGCTATGTAACAATGAAAAACGCAATTTTAGCGGATATGGCAGTGATGATGATCAACTTATTGAATTCATTCTGGGTGTTGAAATATCCGGAATAAGGGGTGTACAACATGAAAAGAGCAACATTGCTTGCATTGACAGTATCTGCCTGTCTTTTGACAGGATGTACCAATGCACTCAAAGACGGAACAGGGTATCTGGAAGACGGAAATTATAAAGAAGCAGTGACCGCATTTCAGAAAGCGGTGGACGAAGGCAAGAAGACGGCGGAGGCATACCGCGGTCTGGGAATGGCGTATTATGAGCAGGAAGACTACGCATCTGCAAAAGATGCTTTTGAAAAAGCGTTGGCAGCAGGGGGAGAGAAGAATCAGGTCATTTATAATCTTCTCGGAATCTGCGGGATGAAGCTGAATGATTACAATTATGCACTGGAGCAGTTTAATCAGGGAATCAGCCTGTCTCAGAACAGCGGTACGTCCATGGAAGATGCAGAAAGCTTCAGCGAAGTGCTTCAGGAGATGCTGTTCAATCAGATCGTATGTTATGAAAAGCTGGGTGACTGGGAGAATGCAAAAACCAAGATCGCAGAGTATATTCAGGTCTATCCGGACGATGCAGATGCCCAGAGAGAAGCAAAATTTCTGGAGACCAGATAAAGAATACAAGGGAAGAAGAGGATACGCTGACTGCGGAGAAGATTCTGCGGTCAGCGTCCTTTATTCCCGGGGAGGAGAAAGGAGAGCGTATGCCGGGATATCAGATTACCGAGTATTGTCATCGGATGATAAGGGAGCATATCAAAGAAGGAGACTGCTGTGTGGACGCAACGGCCGGCAATGGAAATGATACAGAATTTCTCTGTCGTCTGACAGGGGCAGACGGAAAGGTCTACGCATTCGATATTCAAAAAGCAGCAGTAGAACACACCAGAAAGCGTCTGGAAGAGGCGGGACTTACAGAGCGTGCCGAGGTCATTCTGGATGGACATGAGCATATGGAGAATTATGTCCGGGAAACCGTGTCAGCGATCACCTTTAATTTCGGTTATCTGCCGGGCGGTGATCATCAGATCGCGACACAGGCTGATACAAGCATTCAGGCAATTGAGGCAGGGCTTCGCCTGCTGAAAAAAGGCGGGATCATGAGCCTTTGTATCTATAGTGGAGGAGACAGTGGATTCGCAGAGAAAGAGGCACTGTTGTCTTATCTTGAGACACTGGATTCCAGAACATTTTTAGTGATTGTAAGTACTTATTATAACCGCCAAAATCATCCTCCGATTCCGGCGTTTGTGATCCGGATCAAAGAAGAAAGGGGAGAATAAATGGGATTTTCAATGGATGTGGGAGTTCCTGTAGTGACCGTGTTTTTACAGGGGCTTTTAAGTTTTTTTTCACCGTGTGTCCTTCCGCTTGTACCGCTTTATCTGGGATATCTCTCAGGAGGCGCAGAGCAGGGAGAACTGTACGGAAAACGGGGGCGGCTGTTTGTCAATACGATTTGTTTTGTGATAGGAATCAGCTCCGCATTTTTTATGATGGGACTTGGTGTGTCGGCAGCCGGAAGTTTTCTTAATAAGAATCAGGCAATGGTATCGAGGATCGGCGGGATTCTGGTGATTTTATTCGGTTTGTACCAGCTTGGGATTTTTGGAAAATCAAAGCTTCTGGGTACAGAGCACCGTTTCTGGTTAAAGCTCGACAAGTTGAAGATGTCACCGGTCGTGGCGCTTGTGTTCGGATTTACCTTTAGCTTTGCCTGGACGCCGTGCGTGGGACCGGCTCTTGCGAGTGTGCTTTTGATGGCGGGAAGTGCAGGAACAAAGCTGACAGGATTCCTTTTGATCGGTGTGTATACATTTGGATTTATCCTGCCGTTTCTTGCAGTGGGATTGTTCACGGCAAAAGTGCTCGGGTTTTTCAAAAAGTACAATCATGTTGTCAAGTATACGGTGAAGATCGGAGGAATCCTGATGATCTTTATGGGACTTCTGATGTTTACAGGCAAGATGAACGCGATCACCGGATATTTATCGGGAACAGCAGGAACACAGACTTCCTCAAAAGAGACAACGAAAAAGGAAATAAAAGAAGAAAAGCAGGATACGTACCCGGCCACAGATTTTGTGCTGCAGGATCAGTATGGAAAGGAGCACAGTCTGGCAGACTATAAAGGAAAGACAATCTTTTTGAATTTCTGGGCAACATGGTGCGGACCGTGCAGAAATGAAATGCCGGAGATCCAGAAAATTTATGAAGAAACACAGCAGGAAGAAGACAGTGATCTGGTGATCCTGGGAATTGCCGCGCCGGGATTCGGACAGGAAGGAAGCCAGGAGGAGATCGAGGCATTTCTTGAGGAAAACGGATACACCTATCCGGTGCTGATGGATACGACAGGAGAGGTATTTATGCAGTATGGAATCAGCGCTTACCCGACAACTTTTATGGTAGACAAAGACGGAAATCTGTTCGGATATGTACAGGGGCAGTTAAACGAAGATATGATGCGCAGCATTATCCGACAGACGATGGAAGGCAAGAGAGAGTAGGAGAAAAGCAATGGCGTTATATGAAATGGAAGATGCGAAAGAACGCGTCATTTTAGTAGGCGTTCAGGAAAATGATGCGGAGCCGGAGGAAGAATCCTTAGACGAGCTGGCAGAGCTGGCACGCACGGCTGGTGCAGAGGTGGCCGGCCGTCTGATCCAGAAACGAGAGGCAATGCATCCGGTGACGTATATCGGGAAAGGAAAGATCCTGGAGCTGAAGGAACTTTTGTGGGAGACGGACGCTACGGGAATCATCTGTGACGATGAACTGACTTCCGTGCAGCTGAATCATCTGGAGGAAGAGCTGGAATGTAAGATCGTGGATCGGACACTTCTGATCCTGGATATTTTTGCGGGAAGAGCTGTCAGCAGAGAAGGAAAGATCCAGGTAGAGCTGGCGCAGTTGAAGTATCGTGCGGCAAGGCTGATAGGACTTCGAAATTCTCTGTCCCGCCTGGGAGGCGGCATCGGAACAAGAGGGCCGGGAGAGAAAAAACTGGAGATGGACCGCCGTTTGATCAGGGAGCGGATCAGCCGTCTTAAAAAAGAACTTCGGGAAGTAGAAGAGCACAGAGAAAGACTCCGTACACAGAGAAAACGCTCCAATTTAAAGCTGGCGGCACTGGTTGGGTATACATCTGCGGGAAAAAGCAGCCTGGAAAATGCATTGACAGGAGCAGGTGTCTTAGAAGATGCAATGTTGTTTTCCACTCTGGATACAACGACACGCTCTCTGAGGCTGGCAGATACACAGGAAATCCTGCTCAGTGATACGGTCGGATTTATCCGGAAACTTCCGCATCATCTGGTAGAGGCATTTAAGAGCACACTGGAAGAAGCGAAATACGCGGATATCATCATCCATGTGGTCGATGCTTCCAATCCGCATCAGGATACCCAGATGTTTGTTGTCTATGAGACACTGCGTCAGCTCGGTGCGGAGGGAAAACCGGTCATTACCGTATTCAACAAACAGGATAAACTGGAAACACCGGGATATTTCCGGGATTTTCATGCAGAGTACTCAATCCCGGTTTCCGCAAAGACAGGGCAGGGGCTGGAAGAATTAAAAGAAGCGCTGCTTGAGATTCTGCGAAGAGATCAGGTATATATCGAGAGGCTGTATTCCTTCGCAGAAGCGGGAAAGATCCAGCTGATCCGCACCCAGGGACAGCTGCTGTCAGAGGAATATGTACCGGATGGCATTGAAGTGAAGGCATATGTGCCGAAAGAAATCTGGGGAAAAGTGTAAAACTTTTCCCTATCCCCACACTTCCTGGGCAATCTCTTTCACCAGTGCAAGCTTCGCCCACTGTTCTTCTTCCGTCAGTTTATTTCCAATCTCACAGGATGCGAATCCACACTGCGGACTTAAGTAAAGCCGGTTCAGAGGAATGTATTTTGCAGCTTTTGCAATTCTTTTCTTTATCACTTCTTTTTCTTCTAAAATCGGTGACTTGCTGGTCACAAGACCAAGTACAACTTTTTTATCATCGGAAATAAAGCGGAGTGGTTCAAATCCTCCGGAGCGTTCATCATCAAATTCCAGATAATAGGCAGATACATTTTCATTGGCAAAAAGGAACGGTGCAATCGGTTCATATCCGCCGGAGGATGCCCAGGTGGAATGATAATTTCCGCGGCATACATGGGTTGTGATCACAAGATCTTCAGGTGCATTTTCCAGAGCGAGGTTATTCAGCCGCAGATATTTTTCAGCTTCTTCTTCCAGACTGACGGAATCTTTTTGTCTTGCCTCCCAGTAATTTTTGTCGCAGAACATTCCCCATGTACAGTCATCAAACTGGATATTTCTGCATCCTGCATCGTAGAGATCCCGGATGACAGTCCGGTATGCCTGTGCAATGTCCTGAATCAGTTCTTCCAGATCTGGATATACGGCCAGAGTCTGTGTTCCATTGTCTTCCCGGAAGAGTTCTGCAAGAAGCTGGGCAGGTGCGGGAATGGTCTGTCTTGCAATGGTGTGCTCATCCTCAAACTGTTTGACAAATTTGAAATGTTCCACAAAAGGATGCTGTTCTCCGCTGATTTTTCCTGTCACGCGGACAGAGCCGTGAGTGGTTTCTTCCCCGTGGAAGAAATAGCCGTGATCCAGTTCAATGTGTTCGATTCCCTCAAGTCCCCACATAAAATCCAGATGCCAGTAGCTTCTGCGGAATTCTCCGTCTGTGATGACAGGGTATCCGGCAGCCTTCTGCTTTTTGATCAGATCTGTAATTGCTTCATTTTCAATGGATTCTAGCTCAGCCTTTGTGATCTGTCCGGCTTCAAAATCAGCTCTTGCCTGTTTTAAGTGTGCAGGTCTTAAAAAACTTCCAACATAATCAAAACGAAACGGTGCGTTAAAATTTCCCATAGTAATTCTCCTGTTCTGTAAATTCGTGATTCTATGGGATTTATTGTAGAAGAGGAGAGGTGTTTTGTAAAATACTGAAAATAAATAGCTTGCTATAGAAGCAAACTATAGCAAGCCCGTTGCATTTTATGAAAATAGTGTTTTATAAATAAGGGGTTCCGGGAACTTCCGGGTAGCTTCCCATAGAGATCAGAAGCTGAAGTCCTACTTCTCTTGCGGTAAGGACTGCATTTTTTACGGCGCTTGCATCGCCGGTTACGGCGGCAATGATCTCATTGGAATGACTGGTTCCCCGGTTTGGAGTCATGTATTTGATGATCTCTACCGGAGAGGATTTCAATGCAAGGTCCGCCATGACAAGACCGATCGCCGCAGGAGAACCGCAGAAGAATCCAAATGGTTTTCCGATCGGGGCATCAAACGCCATGTTCAGCGCCTGGGAAGCGCTGGCGGAATAGGTAAATTCCAGATGCCCGGCATCACTGATATAGAGTTCTCCGGCATATTTTTCGGTGTATTCCAGTGCGATCTCTACGGCGCGGCGCACATCAGAGACACTGTAGCCGCCGATGATGATAAAGTTTCCGTGACCGCCCCATCCTTTGGTATCCCTCGGAAGTTCGATGGAAATGATCTCGGTGTTGGTAGATTTTACGGCTTCATCAGCTGCATTGATCTGTCCGGCTGCACCGGTACGGGAGCTTAACAGTCCCAGACTTTTGTAAGGCTTGTCAATCTGCATCTGCTGAAGCAGTGCGTCATTGACGCCCGGGATTACAAGTCCGATAGTATCCAGTACGGTTGTCCCGACAAATTCTGTCATGGAACAGTCCATGGATATTTTTTGAATTTCGTTGATATCTAACATAATGAAAACTCCTTTATGACATACTTCCAAATTAAATATAACCGCCGTCCAGGCCAATGATCTGTCCGGTCAGGTAAGAATGACCGGATGCAAGGGTGAGCGCCAGCGCAGCCACTTCCTCGCTGTCGGCAAAGCGTCCGGCGGGGATTTCTTCTCTTAAAGCTTCGCGTTCTTCTTCCGAAAACTGTGCGTTCATAGCAGTGTCGATCACTCCGCACGCAATGGCATTGACTTGTACATTACTTGGTGCCAGTTCTTTCGCAAGAGCCTTTGTCAGTCCGTTCATACCGGACTTAGTCGCAGAATAAGCAGCCTCGCAGGAGGCACCGACGGTTCCCCATATGGAGGAAATATTGATGATCTTTCCGCTTTTCTGAGAGACCATGTGACCGATGGCGCTGCGGCAGCAGTAAAATACAGAAGAAAGATTGGTATTTAAAATCTCGGACCACTGGGCATCACTCATATCCTGCAAAAGGCCGACAAAGGAAATCCCGGCGTTGTTGACCAGCACATCCAGCCCCGGGCAGATAGATTCGATGATGGCAAACATCTTTCTCACATCATCGGGATCACCTGCATTTCCTGGGAGCAGTGTGCAGGAACCGTGTTCGTCAAGGATTTCTTTTTCTACCTGCTGCAGGGCATCCAGAGAATGCCGGCAGTTGAGAAATACATGAAAATGATTTCTGGCAAATGCAAGTGCGCAGGCTCTGCCGATCCCGCGGGATGCACCGGTGATCAATACATATTTCTGGTTCATAACATACTCCATTTCCAGAAGGAGAACAGCTGTAAAATGCTGCTCCTTCAGCTCTCAATTCTGTAGTTATTATACAGGAAGCAGAAACGTTTGTATACCATATTTCCAGAAAATCCGAATGGGGAAAGCGGGTTGCGGTTGTGATTCACAGGCCCTTGTGCTATTATTTTGATAGAGAACCGGTGTGTGCACATAGTAGGAGGAACGGATATGGTAGAGGAAGCCCGAAGCTTTGCAGAAAAAGCACATGAGGGACAGTTTCGAAAGGGAACGAAGCGCCCGTATATTGTACATCCGCTGGAGGTGGCGAAGATTGTGTCAACGATGACGGATGATGAGGAGATGATCAGTGCAGCCTTGCTTCACGATACACTTGAAGACTGCAGGCAGGTGACAAAAGAGCAGATCAAAGAGGCGTTCGGCGAGCGTGTGCTTGAGATGGTCAGGCAGGAGAGTGAGGACAAGTCCAAAACCTGGGTGGAGAGAAAAAGTACGACAATCCGACATTTGAAAACAGCGCCGAGAGAGGTGCAGATGATCGCTCTTGCGGACAAGCTGTCCAATATCCGGGATATTGACCGGGAGTATCCGAAGGTTGGAGAAGAATTTTGGAACCGCTTTCGAATGAAGAGTAAAGCTGCAATGGGCTGGTATTATATTGGGGTAAAAGATGCATTGCAGGAAGATTTTGCAGGAATTCCTGCATATGAAGAATATAAGATGCTGGCAGAAAAAATTTTCGGCAGTACATCAGACTGGCAAAGGAGAGAACAAAATGAAGAAGACAAAGACCATATGTTTTGCGAATAATAAAGGAGGAAGCGGAAAGTCCACCACCTGTTCCAATGTGGGATATGGACTGCGGGAGCTCGGGTACAAAGTACTTCTGATCGATGGAGATATGCAGCTGAATCTGTCGCTTTCCTTGTTTGATGAGGATCAGGTGCTTGCGTTTGCGCAGAGTGACAAGAATCTGTATGAGGGATTGAAGCGGCAGGATGATCTGTCGGATTATATTGTACATTCAGAATATGAAGGACTGGATCTGATCCCGTCTTCGACGTTGATGAGTTCGATTGAATATGAATTGTTTACAAAATGGCAGCGGGAATTTATCCTTCGAAAATGCCTGCAGAAAGTGAAAGAGTCCGGAGCATATGATTATATCCTCATCGATGCGCCTCCGACTCTGGGAGGCTGGGTGATGAATATCTTATGTGCGTCTGATGAGATCATCATTCCGGTAGAATCCACACCGTGGGGGTTATTTGGTCTTGGAAATATGTTTGAATTTCTGGAGGAAGTCCGTCAGATCACGCCGGATCTGAAGC
>OBXA01001648.1_pt1 | contig 12423 bp, 4 predicted proteins | sample 1538121 | NCBI WGS metagenome assembly OBXA01 (sample SAMEA2580133, study PRJEB22360) | human gut metagenome | biome: human gut; feature: human-associated habitat; material: faeces | place: Denmark | collected 2008/2010 | reverse complement strand
GAGATAGGTGCGACGGGGATGTACACCGCCGTATTTCTCGTCTTCTTCCAACAGGAATGGTAGGTCGCCGATGTGGCAGTTTGCCAGTTTTCCGGCTACAGAAAGGCTACAGATAATCTGGTCGAGCGAGCCCCACTCGCCCCGGAAGCGATAGGTACCCCTTGCCCCATTGGCTCCGCGGGCTGTGGCCGAGACGTTGTGCATGTCGTGGATATAGAGACTGTCGAGGGCGGGAGAGTCGGCATAGTCGTTGAAGTCGCCCGCAAGGATGATATGAGCCTCCCGACTGATGGTGCGGATGGAGTCGATAGCAGCTATCAGCAGGCGGGTCACTTGTAGACGGAAAGGCCTCGAAGCCCGTTCGCCACCCATACGGCTGGGGGCGTGGACGACAAAAAGGTGGAGCGTGTCGGTTTCGCCGGCGAGCCCCGCCACGTAGAGAATGTCACGCGTGGGGCGCATGTCCGGCAGCAGGGGAATGCGAAGGGCGTGATGGGAGAGCGGGCGGAAAGTCACGGGGTTGTACATCAGAGCCACATCTATGCCCCGCTCGTCGGGCGAGTCGGTCATCAGATATTCGTAACGGGCCTTGCGCAGTAGTGACCGTTTGGTCAGGTCGTACATCACGCTGTCGTTTTCCACCTCGCACATCGCCACCACATCGGGCAGCCGCCAACCAGCGGAATCCTCCCCCAGAGCGATGATTTCCCGCCCTATGTCGTTCAGCTTATGCCAATATCGGGTGCGCGTCCAGTGATGACTGCCCTCGGGCAGAAACTCCGTGTCATTTTTCAGCGAGTCGTGTCGGGTGTCGAAAAGGTTTTCGCAGTTGAGTTCTATCAGTGTGAAAAGGCTTGCAAGCAGTAGGCTTATCATGATGTGAGTGTATTATAGAAAAGGTGTGAAAGGTGCAAATGATACCGCGCCACTAAGTAGGCCGTTAAAACGGGCCGTCAGGTGGGCATTTTCGGCCCGATCGGCGACTCCGCCCAATATCAATAGAAATATGAAAATGTATCTTTTCATCAATTTTCAGACTTTACAAATGCAAATATACGATAAAAAGATAAAATACCTGGTGTACTTCCACGATTTTTACAAGCATCTCAATGCCATACAAATCAGCTTTTAGTGTGTAGGATGGATAAGAATAAATACACTCTCATTGTAGTTGCAGTTTTTAAAGAATCCGAAGCCTTTTCGAATAGAAAAAACAAAAAAAATGCGATAAATTTTGCCGACAAGTAAAAAAGTCATACCTTTACGCCCGCTTTCTCTAAATCTAATTGGATAAAACCTAAACATTATTATTTAAACTAACAACTTAACTGCATTTATTGACATGAAAGCATTTTCTACTTTAGTGGCAATATCACTTTGCCTCTTGACGAGTATTGCGGCCCATTCGCAGAACTCGTATGTACCCAAAGCACCTGCAAAAATAGGCAGCCGCATGAACCAACTCATGCGCCAACAGCAGCAGCCCATGAGGTTGCCGTCGAAGATGAAAAGTACCTCCACACAGCAAGTGGTGCATGCCATGATACAGTGCACGGACGGTGAGCGTCTCCACACCACGCTCCGGAGCATGGGCATTGAGTCGACCGCCATCTCTTCTACGCTCGTTACGGCCCATGTGCCGATGAACAGGGTGTGGGAAGTGACCCGTCTGGAAGAGGTGGTCAAGATTGATGCGCCGCGCCGTTTCAAACGGTTCAACCACACATCCCGCGTGGCCTCGGGAGTGGACAAGGCGCAAAGCGGCACCGGACTGGACACACCCTACGATGGTACAGGGGTGGTCATCGGCGTGATCGACCAAGGATTCCAATACACCCACCCTGCTTTCCGCAAGGCCGACGGATCTTCACGCATAGTCTATCTCTGGAACCATCTGAAGGGAGACAAGACTCCGACAACGGCGAGTGACGACATCCTGCAAGCGGTCAACGATGGCGAAGACACCAACCATGCCACCCATGTGGCCGGCATTGCAGGTGGCTCGAGGTGGACCGGCGTGCAAGACTATGGCATGGCACCGAAGGCAACGCTCATGTTCTTTCCTTCGACCTTCGATGATTCGGAAATTCTGGAAGATGTGAAGCGGGTAAAGGAATATGCCACGCAGAAGAATATGCCTTGGGTGGTCAACATGAGCTTTGGTTCACAGAGCGGTCCGCACGACGGTTCTACCGCCTACGACCACACGCTGTCGGGCTATGTCTCCAATGGAGGCTTCATCGCCGCAGCCATCGGCAACGAGGCAGAGCGCAAGATTCACCTCTCGCACGAGTTCGTTTCCGACAAGGACACGCTCTATGCGCTCATTGATGAAGGGCAGTTGGCTGAGACCACCTATGCCGATATTTGGATAAAGGGCGGTACAGACAAGGATGTCAAGGTGGATGTCTTTGCCTACAACTCTCGCAAGAAGATGTTTGACTACCGAAACGAGGCTTTCTGGTATGGCGACAAAAACACCACTGACACGCTTGTCCATGCTTGGGGTGATGCTGTGGAAAGCAATGGAAAGTATAATCTGACACTCGGATTCAACTTTGATAAGATTCTGGAGTATGAAGAAAACGGCGATGAGATTTTCAATTCCCGCGACATGCACATCGGTATCCGTGTCGTTGCGCCCAAGGGAGCCCGATTGGACAGTTGGCTGGATGCCCAAACATCGGAGTGGAAGAATATCAAGGATGCCCGATTTGCCACAGGCGACAATCTCTATTGTGTGGGCGAAGGTGCCGCTTCATCGGAAAAAGTGGTGGCTGTAGGGTCATACAACACGACCGACAGTTGGAAGACATATAAGAACAAGACAATTACCAACAAGGATTCCGGTGCGTTGAACGATATTTCTTCCTTCTCCTGCTATGGGCCACAGGTGGACAACAGCTTTCCAAAGCCGGCCGTTGTGGCACCGGGAAGCATGATCAGTTCGGCCTACGGCAATGTGCACGACAGCTTCGATGAATATGATGACGGTAAGTATCTGACGCAAAAGCTCACCTATGGCGGTGAAGAATACTTCTATGGCATGGAGGAAGGCACCTCGATGGCGTCTCCTGCCGTGACCGGTATCATCGCCCTGTGGTTGCAGGCCTATCCCCAACTCTCTTACGAACAGCTGATGGAGGTGTTCCGCACCACCTCCAAGAAAGACCAGTTTACCACGAGCAACGAATGGGACCGGCACGCCGGATATGGCAAGATAGATGCCTATGAAGGCTTGAAGGCCGTGTTGAAACTGCGCGATACGGGCACCGGACTCTTCAGCATCAAAGACACGAGCACACCGCTCACGTTCCGCACCCAAGGCCGTGTGTGGCAGTTGCTTTTCAACAGTAGCGAGACTTATGCCGACATCGCCCTCCACACCACTGCCGGCGTGCAGGTGTATGAGAAACAGGTGAGCAATGTCTCTGCCGGACACGAGGAGACCATCGACCTTCAACGGCTTCCCGCAGGGGTTTATGTCCTGAGTGTCAAGACCGTCAACAGTACTTATTCGCGCAAGGTGGTGGTAAGATAAGGTGGAAGAACCTCCGCTTTTCCACCTTTTCGGAAAAAGAAAAAGCCCCCGCCTGAACCTTTCCTCAAGGATGTGTTCAGGCGGGGGCTTCCATGTTTCAGCGTTTCTTCCCTATCTGTTTCTCCAGTCTCTTGTATTCTTTCTTCGTCAGTCGCATGAACGACCCGTGTTGCGGAGCGGCCACGCCCTGTATGTCGACCGGCTCGGAGAAGTTGCGCAGCCACTTGTCGGCCTTGCAGATGCGGTAGTGGCGCGGCTTGTCGGAGTATTGGATGTAGGCCACTCCCCGCCACTCGTCGCTGCCTATCGGCCGGAAGGCCGAGGCCCCCTCGCACAGCTTTTCGCCTTCAAAATTGATGTGATCCTGCTCCGACGGCTCTTTCCACGGGCCTTTCAGGGCCGGAGCCGTGGTGGCATAGATGCCGGGCCGCCCCCCTTCCTTCTTGATGAGCATGTGGTAGAGTCCGTCGGCATCGTTGTAGTTGATGTCAGCATCAATGGTGGCATAGCCCCAGTCGAAAAGCAGACGGGGCTTGGTGAGCCGGGTGAACGACCGGTCGGCATACGAATAATACATCCGGTCGTAGCCCTCTTCCGGGCGGTTGAGCATGGAGTAGTAGATGAGGTAGCCGCCTTTCCGACCGTCGGGCCATGTGTAGGCATCATCCCAGAATATCTGCGGGGCCCACACGCGGCTGATGGTGGAATAGTCTTTGTAGGGATCGGGCGACTCGGGGTCGCAGAAGATGGAAGGCCCTTTGCGGAAATCGAACGTCACCGACTGCCAGTCGAGCAGATTCTTGCTCCGCAGCAGGTCGATGCCATAGTTGTTCCATTTGCGCGACTTGGCCACGAGCATGTCCGTGGTCACCATGAGATAGCCTTTGGCATCGTGCGTGCGGCAGATATAGGCATCGCGTGTGCCACCCTCAATGCGGGCATGCCGGGCGTTGTCGAAGACGGGGCCGCCCTCCCAAAGGTCTTGGAAGTGCAGGCCGTCACGGCTGATGGCGAAAGCCGTCCACTCTCCGGCACCGCTCATGTGGCAGTAGAGGTAGCCGTAGGTACCTTTCTGGGGATTCCGGGCCGGGGCGGAGAGAGCCGCCGCGGCCACGAAAAGGAGGGATAGAATGGTTTTCTTCATGTTCTTATCTGATTTGGATTTTCTTGGCTGTGCGTGCCTTTCCGTGGCTCATCACCACGAGATAGTGCCCTGCGGGCAGACCCATGCCGTGGATATAAGCCTCCACACGCCCCTTGGCGGTGGTGAATCGGGCGATGCCCTTGCCGTCGACGGTGTTGAGCGTGCAGTCCACCGGCTCGTCATCGGCGAGGTTTTCGATGCCCGCAGTGGCGGCCACGACTTTCAGCACGCCCGTAGTGACATTGCTTCCCGAGAGTCCAGACTTGTCCCAAGCCATGCCGGCAGGCAGCGAGGGAAGCGTCACGGTGGGGGCATCGGCCATCACACCGGCTGTCCAGAGCGTGAACTCGTCGCCGACAGCCGGTGTGTAGGCCTCATCGAGCACCACCTTGACCGTGCCTTTCAGCCTGAATGTCCCCTCCACCTTGATGCTGCCGTATCTCTCTTTGCGGTAGATCTTCAGTTCGGCCACCGACCCTTGCTGCATGTCGAGGTTGCCCTTGAAGGCCAATGTACCGTCGGTGATGCGCTTGGCCGCGATGCCCGGAGCAAGCGTTGCACCGGCCATGACCGTCACGTTCGGGTTGCCACAACAGCCGTAGCCGCTCAGTCGGCCTCCACTCACAGTCATGTCGGCCGTCCCGGTCATCGTCGTCGTGCCGTTGTTACGCAACACCAGTTCGCCTCCTTCCACCGTCAGCGTGCCCATCCCGGTCTGCGGCTGCATCAGCGTGAGCGTCCCCGGGCCCGTTTTGATGAGGTTGATGCCGTTGCCGATGGTTCCGCTAAACAGAGTGGCAGTATCTTTCATACCCACCAAGTAGGTGCCCGTGCCGCCGAGCACGCCTGCCCCGCTGAGGCCACCTATCTTCATGTTGCTGACAGCCGTGCCTTTTTCCTCCACCGTGTTCTTGAAGGTGCAACCCGCCATGATGCTCACCACGGCATTGGGCAGGCCCTTAGCATGGTAGAAGTTGAATGAAGACTTGCTGCCTTGGTAGGCATTCAGCGTACCGGCAAAGGCACTCCAGTCGCCCTGCAGCGTGTTGCGGACAAACTGCGAGTGTACATCCAGTGTGCCCTCACCCGTGAGTTTGCCGGTATAGACACACCGCCCGTCAAGGTAGATGCTGCCCCTCTTTCCTGCCGGAACCACAAAATGCGTGTTGTCCGAGCTGTAGGAGTAGATGCTATTGCTGAACAGCAGTGTGCCCGTCGTGCCGTTGAAGACGACGGTGTCGCCCACGGCGTGGGCATCGGCCTCGTCAAACACCTTGCCAGCATTGATGTAGAAGCGCTTGATTTTGTTGCCACTGTAGAGAGAAAGCTGTCCTGCCCCCGTCTTGATGAGGTCGCCTGCACCCGTGATGGAAGCCTTGTGCATGGCAGCGGTGGCTCCGGCTGCCACGTTGATGGCACCACTTTTTGCCACAATAGGGTGGCTCATGCCTGTGGTCTTGGCAATGGACAGCGTACCGCCACCGTTGAGCCGGATGGCATTGTCCTTACCTCCCAGTGCTCCCCGTTCCACACCATCGGCATCGGCCAATGCCGACACTTCGAGCGTTCCACCGTTGATGTCCACCTGACCGATGAAGGTGTTGGTGTTGTTGAGCTTCACCTTGCCCGCTCCGCTCTTGCCGAGACTCGTGTTGCCGGCAATGGCCGCACCGCTAAACGTGAAGTGCTTTGTCTCATTCTCAAAGTTCACGCTGCGCGGATACACGTCGGCGGGAAGGTTGATATCTGTCTTCACGGCACTGTCGTCAAACGTCACGGCATCGCCAGAGACGAAGATGTTGTCTTCGCCCGTTGTTGTGGATGTGAAATTCTCGGTCAATGCGAGATCCCAGTTGCCGTTCACAGCACCTTTCCACGTCACGGCCGCCGGACTGCGCGTGTCACTCACCGTGAGCCACAGTTTGCCGTCGGCATAGGAGAGTTCGCCTTTCTGCGTGCCGAATCCCTCAATCACGATGTCGGCCGGGTCGCCCTCAATTCGTTCTATCTCCGCAATAGCATACTTGCCGGCCGGTATTTTCTCCGTTCCGGTGGCATAGTGGGGCACAATCTCCAATACGGGGGTGTTATAGGCAGGTCCGTTTTCCCACACCTTTTTCCCCAGTTTGAGCGTCTTGGCCTTCACGTGGTCGGCGGTTCCGTTGCTAAAGAGGTCGATCACCATGCGCGCCCCGTAGTTCATGATCAGCGAGTCGGTGGCGATGGTGCCGGCCTTGTCCTTACTTCCCGGGCAGAGCCGTGCTCCATAATCCATCTCGACGCCTTTCTTGAATACGCCTCCGTCCGAACAAAGGGAGGCAAAACGGTTGAGCCACAGCCGGCTGTTTTTCAGCGTGCCGTCGAAGTCGAGGGTGCCGGCCCACACATCGGTAGGGCCCGTGTAGCGTTGTGTCACTTTCGGCAGCACCAGACGGCCGTCGCCCTGCTTCACGAGGCGCATGGCTCCGGCAAAGGCTCCGCCCGTCAGCCGGTGCGTGTAGGTGGTCGTTGTGATGTTGTCGTTGTCGTCGTGTCCCTGCACCCAAGTCGGTGCATTGTCGAAGAAGATGTAAGGTGCGGCCCCGTCTTCCACGCTCACGGTCATGTCTGCCGTCTCGGCCATGAGCACCTGCTTGTCGGCCAGTGCCCCATTGATGGTGCCGCCATTGCCCACCTCGGTGCGTCCCGTCATGGTGAGCGGAGGCGGAGCCTGCGTGATGCCCTCGGCCTTACCGAGGAAGTAGCTCGTGTGCGGCGGCTGGTTGTAGCCGCACATCTCCCATACCATGGCATTGCGGTACTGGTGGTCGTGCCACAACGTGTAGTTGCGGTATTCGGTGGGAGCCGTGGTGGTGTAGATGCGCAGTTTGCCGTCGGTGGTGCGGAGGATGAGTTCTTCGCGCCAGTCGCCCATGATGTCACTCTGACTGGCCGGCGAACCCTTCGTACCGTTGTTGGTGCGGCAGCCCTCGAAACGCTCGATGGGTGTCCAACTGCCATATTTCACCACGCGCGGTGCTCCGGTTTCGTAGTAGCCCTTGGCATTGAACCCCTCGTAGTTGAAAGTCTCCCGGAGCAAGTCGCCGTCCCAGTAGATGGCGAAACTCTGGTCGATGCCGGTCTTGGTGCCGTCGGCAAGCGGCTTGTTGGTCACGGAACTGATCACGTTGTCGTCGTGTGCCGACACGCCCTGCGCTCCGGGATAGCGGTCGGTGAAGTTGGCCATCATGGCCCGTCCGTCATCATTGGGACTCGTCGAGCGGTAGTATATCTTGCTCGTGGTGGCATCCCGGTAGTTGTTATTGGGCAAGTCTTCGTTGCACGCATAGATTTCCTGCCCGTGTATGAAGGGGTTGAAGTCGCTGCAGTGCTGTGCGTCTCCGTGACCGAGACCCGTGGAGGAGAGTCCGTGCCCGTTGTCATCGATCACCATGGAGCCGTAGACGATCTCGTCACGACCGTCCCAGTCTACATCGGCGATGCCGTAGTTGTGGTAGCCCTGTCCGAACCAGATGCCCGACGACGGACTGTTCCATGTCCATCGGGTCGTCAGCGTATGTGTGGCCGGATCTACGTCGAAAGCCGCCATCTTGTGTTTGGTGTAGATACCGCGCGCAAGAAAGATGCTGGGTTTCCTGCCATCGAGGAACGGAGCACCGAAGAAGTATTTGCTGGAGCGGTGACCATAGGCGTCGCCCCAGTCGGTAGCCTTTCCGCGGGAGAGCGGATAGTCCATCACTTGGTAGGGCTTGCCCGTCTCGCCGTTGAGATAGAGCAGATATTCGGCCCCCGAGTTGGTGTAGGTCATGTTGGGCATGTGCGAAATGGTGTTGCGGGTGTTCACCGCCGGGTTGCCGATGGTTTGGGTTGTTCCGTCGGCCATGTGCAGTACCATACCGTCGGCCCCCCGCAACACCACCTCGGCCCGGCCGTCACCGTCCCAGTCGTAGGCCACGATATTCACCTCCACACTCGTTCCGCTCACCATGTTGGGCCCGCAGTCTATCCACCACAGCCGCTTGCCGTTGAGCTTGTAGGCTTCCAGTATGTCGAAGTCGGTGCTTGTGATGGGGTAAAGGGCGTTGGCATCGGCGATATTGCGCCGCTTGAGCAGCAGTTCCACCTCTCCGTCACCATCAAGGTCGGCCACACTCACATCGTTGGGCTCATAGTGCGACGTGATGTCTGCCCCACCCCTGTTGGCATACACTTTCTCCGGTTCTATCTCCATGTAGTTGTGTGCCCAAGGCTTCACCGCCTTGCTTTTTTTCTCTGCCTTGCCCCTCACCACGGCCTCCACGGCATAGCTGCTGCCGGCCGTGCCCGCAGCGTCGGTGAAGTTTGACACCCGCAGTGGCGAGCTGTTGATTTTGGTACCGTCGCGATAGATGTTGTAGGTCACATCGTAGTATTCCTCCCCGAGGATACGCCAACTGCAAAAAATACCTTTCCCCGTGTTTACGGCCACGAGTCCGCGGTCGAGTTTGTCCGTTGCCCTTTGGGCATAACTCCCCATGCCGACAGTGCCTGCCAGCAAGGCTGTGAGTAATAGTTTTCGTTTCATTTGTGCTTCAGGTTTTTAGTCTGTAAGTGTTTTGCGCACAAATTTACGGAATTACCCGATAATCTCACCCCTTAATTTTGATATTGCCCCTTGTTTTTTTGATATGCGGAGATGAATAGTCTGCTTTTCACGGGTGTGCCGAAAACCATAAGCGCGCGCAGCTCCTATATGGGCCAAACTCGAAATCTTGCCGAAATATGCACGAGGTTCCGTAAAGATCCGTCCATCATGGAGCGCATCAAGAAAATAAGCCGGACCGCAACGGTGTTGTAGACGCTTTGTATCGGGCAGGCATAAAGTGCTACTCTAACAACCCGACAATGCCCCTTGTTCAACCCCCCAACCCCCTAACTTAGGCGGCTTAAGCAGCCTTTGCCCCGCAAGGCACTCCCCTCCCCTTCGGAGGGGTCGGGGGAGGCCTCCCTATAGCACGAACTATTAAATCTTTCGAAAAAGCCTGACACGAGATTCTTCCGCAGCCATTTGTCACGCCGGCTATATCCGCCTTGTCAGCCCAATTAGCCACATCGATTTTCTCACTAAGCCCAAACGACATTGCAAAAGGGCCACAGTCAGAAGCTCATTCGGGCCGAGCGAGAAGGCGGAAAAGGCCGTTTTGCAAAGCCTTTCGGCCCGAAAAAGCACCCTTTAGGGGGTTGGGAGGCTGTAGGTGGATTGGTAATCAAAAAAAGGGAAACGCCCTCGCGCTTCCCTTGCCAATGCAAAGATACGATAAAAATGGGGAAAATGCAAATTTGGAACAAAAGATATTTACAGACAATCCGGCTTGCCGGCGGGAAGAAGGAGCGCGGCACAAGTCTTTCCAAAGCGGAGAAACCTGTGCCGGGCGGCGAGTGTGAGGAGAGGCTTGCGCCTCCACGGGCCGGATTCACCCCATCCGGCGGCCGGGCTGCCCGTCCCCGTCGCTACGCTTCCTGCATATCCTTCTGGCGCGTGTTCATGCGGGCCTCCACCACGTTGACCACATAGTCGCCCAGCTTCTCACACTCTTGAATGATGTCCATGTACATTGTGCCGATGCTGTAGGTGTACTCGTTATTCTCGATGGCATCAATGTTCTGTTTCCGCAGTTGGTTGCGGTAGTTGTTGATTTCGTTCTCGATGGTGAACGAGCGGTCCGGATTGAGCGTCTGCTTGTCGTGAGTGAACATGTAGTTCATCTCCGTCAGGGCCGTGTTGGTGAGTTCCATCATCTGGTGGATGTTCTCATACTGCCGGGAGGTGAAGTTTTCTGTGCCCTTCACCCGGCGGCTGATGGTGCGCGCCATGTTGAAGCAGGAGTCGCCGATGCTCTCTATCTCGCTTATCTCGCGCAACATGGCACGTATCTTGGCTTTGGTGTCATCGCTCAGATGGGCGTTGCTCACTTGGTCGAGATATTTGGCTATCTCTATCTCCATGCTGTCGGAGATGTCCTCATATTTGGCAATGCGCTCGTAGAGTTTGTCAAACTGGTCTCCGTTGTCGAGCCCCAGAAGTTCCTGCACCATGCCGAACATGCGCTGTATGCGCTCGCCGAAGGAGGCCATCTCTTTTTGGGCCTCAAACACAGAGAGTTCCGGTGTCTTCATGATGCCGGCCTGAATGAAGCGCAAACGGAAGTCTTCGTCTTCCTTCACGGGCTTGGGCTTGATGAGTGCGCACACCACTTTCTCAATGAGCGGGATGCACCAGATGAGTATGCCCGTGTTGGCCACGTTGAAACAGGTGTGGAAGGCTGCCAGCACGATGGGCAGCAGATGGGCCTTCCCGGCAGTGGAGAGGGCGGTGTCGGTGGGATTGTAGCCCACAAGGCCGCACACAAAGTCGACGAACGGATAGAAAAGTATGAGTACCCACACCACGCCGAACACGTTGAACACCAAGTGGGCCAGTGCCGCCCTCCGCGCTTGGGTGTTGGCTCCGAGTGCGGCCAGATTGGCCGTGGCGGTGGTGCCGATGTTCTCGCCCATCACCAGTGCGATGCCGAGATAGATGGGCAGCACACCCGTGGAGCAGAGCAGGATGGTGATGGCCATCACGGCAGCCGACGACTGCACGATGCACGTGATGAGCGTGCCAATGAGCAGGAAGATGATGATGGTGAGGTGGCTCCCTGTGTCGAACGAGGCGAAGAAGTGGATGGCATCGGGATTGTGCTCAAGGTCGAGGGCCTTGCCGGCATCGCTCAGCAACACGAGGGAGAAAAAGAGGAAGGCGATGCCGAAGAGGAAGTCGCCGACGTAGCGCCGGCTCTTGCTGTAGATGAGGATGATGCCGATGAAGAAGGCCGGGAAGACAACCATCGTGAGGTCTACGTTGTAGCCGAGCGACATGATCCAGGCCGTGAGCGTGGTGCCGATATTGGCACCCATGATGACCGAGATGGCCTGGGCCAGCGTGAGCAGACCGGCATTGACGAAGCTGACCGTCATCACCGTGGTGGCCGACGACGACTGCACGGCACAGGTGATGAACGTGCCGGTGAACATGCCGGTGAAACGGTTGGTGGTCATCGCGCCCAGAATGTGGCGCAACTGCGATCCGGCCATCTTCTGCAACGCTTCGCTCATCACTTTCATGCCATAGATGAGCAAGGCCAGCGAACCGAGAATCTTCAGGAAAATCACGAGATAGTTTCCACTCATAAATCAGGGAATATTGGTGTAATGTATTGTAATGATGCTACAAAGATATAAAAAATCCCTTTCAATGTGTGTTGAAAGGGATTTTTATTTCATGCTTTGAAAGATAATGTATTTATGCCTCGTGCTGCCGGATGCCCATGCGGGCCTCCACCACGTTGACCACATAGTCGCCCAGCTTCTCGCACTCCTGTATGATGTCCATGTACATCGTGCCGATGGCGTAGGTGTATTCGTGATTGTTCACGTCGTTGATGTTTTGCGTCTTCAACTGGTTGCGGTAGTTGTTGATTTCGTTCTCGATGTTGAACGAGTGGTTGACATCCACGTCGCTCTTGTGCCCCACGAGGATGATGTTCATCTGCGAGAGCGAATTGTCGGTGAGTTCGAACATCTGATGGATATGCTCATACTGCTTGGCGGTGAAGTCTTCCTTGCCGTTTATCTTGCGGCTGATGGTGCGGGCGATGTTGTAACAGGAGTCGCCGATACTCTCTATCTCGCTTATCTCGCGCAGCATCATGAAGAC
>OBXA01001645.1_pt1 | contig 12430 bp, 10 predicted proteins | sample 1538121 | NCBI WGS metagenome assembly OBXA01 (sample SAMEA2580133, study PRJEB22360) | human gut metagenome | biome: human gut; feature: human-associated habitat; material: faeces | place: Denmark | collected 2008/2010 | reverse complement strand
ATAGGTGTCCGCCGGCGGCGAAGAGCGCCAGCACCGCCTCCCAGACTGTCTGGCGGCTGGCAGGGGACACCGCCGCAGACCTCGACGAGACAAGGGTGGATGCCATCCTCTCGGCTCTCTGCACCTATGTCTCGGCACAGGCAGCAGATGCCGACCCGGCGGCGTATGGTTTTGAGGCCCCGCTGGTCACAGCAGAGGTCACCACAGCCGATGGCACAATAAATCTGACCTATGCCATGGGGACAGACGGCTGTTACCTGATGGTGGAAGGCGACAGCTCCGTTTATACGGTGGATGCCAGTGTGGTGAGTGCGCTTTTGTACCCCGTGGATCAGCTGAAAGCAGAATAAAACGTTTCACTCCCGCGCTGTGCAAATTTCTGGTACAGCGCGGGATTTTTTTGCGCCGGATGTAAAGTTTCGGCAAACCTCGACAGAGTGATTGACATTTCAGTTCGGATTGTTTATGATAGGCGATGACAGGGCAGAATAACTGCACAATATTACGGATGTCATGGATGTTGTGCGGGGCTGGGTCGCCCTGGTACGAAGGATGGGGTGGATGCCCTGTCTTTTTTCGTATCTGAGTTTAAGGAGGAAAAGTAAAAAATGGACAACTCGGTGATCGTTTCACTGCGCGATATCGTGGTGGAATTTGACGGTCAGCGCATTCTGGATGGGCTGAACCTGGACATCCATGACAAAGAATTCGTAACGCTGCTGGGTCCTTCCGGCTGCGGCAAGACCACCACCCTGCGCCTGATCGCAGGCTTCCTGGAACCCAACGCGGGTCAGGTGCTGCTGAAGGGCCAGGATATTACCGGTGTGCCCCCCTATAAGCGCCCGGTGAATACCGTGTTCCAGAAATACGCGCTGTTCCCGCACCTGAACGTGTTTGAGAATGTGGCCTTTGGCCTGCGCCTGAAGAAGATGGACGAAGAGACCATCCGCCGCAAGGTGCGCGATATGCTGGAGGTGGTCGGCCTGAAGGGCTTTGAGCGCCGCAGCATCGGCCAGATGTCCGGCGGCCAGCAGCAGCGTGTTGCCATTGCCCGCAGTCTGGTCAATGAGCCTGAGATCCTGCTGCTGGACGAGCCTCTGGGTGCACTGGACCTTAAGCTCCGCAAGGAGATGCAGCTGGAGCTCAAGCGCCTGCAGCGTGAGATGAACATCACCTTTATTTATGTTACTCACGATCAGGAAGAGGCCCTGACCATGTCCGATACCGTCGTTGTGATGAACGGCGGCAAGGTGCAGCAGATCGGTACTCCCGAGGATATCTACAACGAGCCTAAAAATGCCTTTGTGGCGGACTTTATCGGCGATTCCAACATTGTGGACGGCGTGATGCACCGCGACTTCCTGGTCTCCTTCTCGGGCGTGCAGTTCCCCTGCGTGGACCGCGGCTTTGCCCGGGAACAGAGCGTACAGGTGGTGGTCCGCCCCGAGGACATTGAAGTGGTCAGCCCAGTGGAGGGTCAGCTGGTGGGCGTGGTCAATGATGTCATCTTCAAGGGCGTTCACTTTGAGATGCACGTTGAGTGCGAGGGCCGTGAGTGGCTGATCCACTCCACCCGCGCCTGCACCCCCGGTGAAACCATTGGTATGCGCATCGGCCCCAACGAGATCCATATCATGGCACGTTCGGAGGGCTGAATGGGAAATGATGAAAATTTACGATAAGAAGTTGGCCTATCCTTATTTTATCTGGATGGTGCTGTTCACAGTGGTTCCGCTGATCATCGTGGTCTATTATGCCCTGACCGATGGCAGCGGCAATTTCACCATTGCCAATCTGACCAGCGTCAGCGGCTACGGCTCCGTGTTTGCCCGCAGCCTGCTGCTGGCCCTTGTGGCTACCGTGATCTGCCTGATCATTGCATTTCCGGTGGGCTATTTCCTGTCCCGCCTGCGGGTGAACAAGCAGCATATCATGCTGATGCTGGTCATGCTGCCCATGTGGATGAACTTCCTGCTCCGCACCTATGCCTGGATGGGCCTGCTGAGCATCAACGGCCCTGTGAACGCGGTGCTGGGCTTTTTTGGTCTGGGCCCCTATACCATGCTGAATACCTCCGGCGCGGTGGTGCTGGGCATGGTGTATAACTATGTGCCCTACATGATCCTGCCCCTCTACACCAGTATGACCAAGATCGATCAGAGCCTGGTGGAAGCGGCACAGGATCTGGGAGCCTCCACAACCCAGACCCTTTTCCGGGTGCTCATCCCCATGAGCGTGCCCGGCATCAGCACCGGCATCACCATGGTGTTCGTTCCGGCGGTGTCCACCTTTGTCATCAGCCGTATGCTGGGCGGCGGCTCCAACCTGATGATCGGCGACCTGATCGAGATGCAGTTCCTGGGCAACAGCTACAACCTGAACGTCGGTTCGGCCATGAGCCTTGTGCTGATGATCATCGTCCTGCTCTGCATGAGCTTCACATCCAGCTTTGATGAAGATGAAATGGAGGGCGTGTCCTGATGAAAACGAAACATCTGCGCCTGATGCAGCGGGCCTACGTCATCCTCTTCTTCTGCTTCATGTACCTGCCCATTGCCTATATGATCGTGTTCAGCTTCAACCAGAGCAAGGGCTACGCACTGTTCACGGGCTTTACCTTCAAGTGGTACACCAGCCTGTTCCATAACTCTGCCATCCTGAGCGCTTTGCGCGTCTCACTGGAGGTGGCCCTCATCTCTGCGGTCATTGCAACGGTTCTGGGCACGGCGGCCTCGCTGGGCATTGCGTCCATGAGCCGCAAGAGCCGCCTGGTGATCACCAACATCACCTATATCCCGGTGGTCAATCCGGAGATCATCACCGGCATCTCCTTGATGCTGCTGTTTGTGGCTTACCAGCGCTTTGCCGAGGGAGTCTCCTGGCTGCCCGACACCATCATGGGAATGCCCACGCTGCTGATCGCGCACATCGCCTTCAATGTGCCCTATGTCATCTTCAACGTGACCCCCAAGCTCAAGCAACTGGACATCAAGCTGTATGAGGCGGCTCTGGATCTGGGCTGTGACCCCAGGCAGGCGTTCTTCAAAGTCATCCTGCCTGAGATCAGCCCGGCCATCCTGTCGGCCTTCCTCATCTGCCTGACCTACTCCATCGATGATTTTATGATCTCCTATTTCAACTGCGGCACGGTGGAGACCCTGCCCATTGCCATCTATTCCATGACCCGGAAAAAGGTCAGCCCGGAGATCTACGCTCTGTCCACCATCATGTTTGTGGTGATCCTGACCATCATCCTCATCTCCAATGCCATGGAGAGCCGGGAGTACCGTCGGGATCAGAAGGCACTGAGAGGGGAGGACGTAAAATGAAACGTTTTGCTGTTCTGCTGCTGACGCTGGCCATGGCATTCTGCTGTGCTGCGCCCGCCTTTGCCGCCGGAACCATTGAGGTGACCGAGGACGTTTCGGTCTCGGACGATTACGACTGGACCCGCTTTCAGGGCCAGAATCTCACCCTCAACGTTTACAACTGGGGCGAATACATCTCCAACGGCTCCGATGACAGCGTGGATGTGGTGGCCGCCTTCGAGAAGCTTACCGGCATCAAGGTCAACTACACCACCTTTGATTCCAACGAATCCATGTACGCCAAACTGAAATCCGGTGCGGCCAACTACGATGTAGTCATCCCTTCGGATTACATGGTGGCAAAGATGATCGCCGAGGGAATGCTTGCACCGCTGGATTACAGCAATATCCCCAACTCCCAGAACATCGATGCGGTCTACCGCGATCCGGATTATGACCCCACCAACGCCTATACTGTGCCCTATATGCTCTGTACCACCGGCATCATCTACAACACCACCATGGTGGAGGAAGCCCCCACCAAATGGGCTGACCTGTGGGATGAGCAGTACGCGGGCAACATCCTGATGTTCAATAACAGCCGTGATGCCTACGCCATTGCAGCGTTCAAGAACGGTACCAGCATCAACCCCGAGACTCCGGAAGAGGTGGACGAGGTGGTGGAGACCCTGAAAGCGCAAAAACCGCTGGTGCAGGCCTACGTTATGGATGAGATCTTTGATAAGATGATCGGCGGCGAGGCGGCCATCGGCGTGTATTATTCCGGCGATGCCATTACCATGATCGATGATAACCCGGATCTGGCCTGGGTGTTCCCGGAGGAGGGCAGTGTGCTGTCGGTGGACTGCATGGCGGTGCCTGCCACCAGTGAGCACAAGGAAGCTGCGGAGATGTTCATCAACTTCATGTGCGAGCCGGACATCGGAAAGGCCAATGCGGAGTATATCGGCTACACCACCCCCATGCAGAAGGTGTGGGATATCCTGGACGAGGATCTGAAGTACAGTGAGATCGCATACCCCTCTGAGGAAGTGGAAGCCAAAGAAAAGGTGTTCACAGCCCTGAGCGATGAGGTCAACAACGAGCTCGATGTAAAGTGGAGCGAGATGAAGAGCTACAATGAGGGCGGCAGCGGCGTTGTGTTCCTGATGCTGCTGCTTGCCATGGTGGCGCTGGCCTGCTTCAATATCTGGCGCAAGCTGCGCAAAAAGACCCGGAATCAGTATTGAGAAGAAAGGGCCCTCTCCGTCAAAGCCTCTGGCAATGCGAAGCAATGACGGAGAGGGTCCTCTTTTGGAAAGGAAACGTATGAATCAATATACCTATCATACAACCGTTCTGAACGCAGATGGCGACTTCCGCCGGATGATCAAGCCCAGCGCCCTGTTCCGCTATGTGGAGCAGGCGGCGGCAGACCACGCCCGCGCCTACGGCATGGACGATGCTTTTTTCAAAGCGCACCACACGGCGTTTCTGGTGGGCAAGCAGGCGGCGCAGATCACCCGGATGCCCCTGCGCGCCGAAAAGCTGACATTTGTTACCGCCTGTGAGCCGTGCAAGAAGGGTTCGATGAAGCGGCTGACCCGCATTCTGGACGAAGCAGGGAAGGAGTGTGCTCTGATCGACAGCCGGTGGATCATGGTGGATACCGACCATGAGTGCATCCTGCGCCAGCCCTCCTGGCATACGCCCGGTTACTGGAACGAGGATCTGGAAGGGGAGCTGCCCCAGCTGGTGCACAAAGCAAAGGAACTGACCTGTGCGGGCAGCCGGACAGCCAGCTACTCCCTGTGCGACCTGAACGGTCATGTGAACAACGCCTGCTATCTGGACATCGCCTGTGATGCCCTGCCGCTGGAGGTGGTCAAGGCCGGGCCGCTGAAATTCGTCTCCGTCAAGTACCACCGGGAGATCCCGCTGGGCAGTCAGGTCGAGGTGTTCTATGCGCCCTCGGCCGATGGCTGGTATGTGGTGGGCCGCCGCGAAGAGCACGCCGCGTTTGAATGCTACCTGGAATTTACAAAATAAATCCAGAAAAATTACAATTATGTTACAAAATCTGCGAAAAAGGTCTTGCAAAACGGAAACAAAAGAGTTACAATATGGTTACAGAAAGCGATGAGCGCTTTTTGAGACTGAAATCTTTTTCTTCTTGTTGAATAAGAGATATCGGGTACAGGGCCTTCTCCTCCTCCGGCTGTTCTCCTTCACAGCTGTCGGCCATTGTACCGCACAGGCGGTATCTCGCTTCGTGTGCAAAAAAGTCCGTCCGGTTTTCCGGTGCGGACTTTTTTGCACTCCACTTTGTGTCAGAAAACTGGCCTGTCAGGCGGAAAAGTATGACCTTGCACGTTTTTGGTGGTCAATTTTACTGTTTTTCCGCAAAGGACAGTTCTAAAGTTTGTTGCCACTGGGGTTTGTATTCTGACGGGGTTTGTGGTAAAGTATAGTCAATCAATTTATAAGCAGCAAACATGAATTATTTTGATGCTGGCCCGTTGTTGATGCGTTAAGAAAAAAGGAGTTTAGAGTATGGCTTATTTCTATGAAGAACCTTCCCGCACCTTTGGCGAGTACCTGCTGGTTCCGGGTTATTCCTCTGCAGAGAATGTCCCCACGGCAGTCAGCCTGAAGACCCCGCTGGTCAAGTACCGCAAGGGGGAAGAGGCCTGCCCGCTGGAAATGAACATCCCCATGATCAGTGCCATCATGCAGTCGGTCTCCGGCGATAAGCTGGCCATTGCACTGGCACGGGAGGGCGGTGTGTCCTTCATCTACGGCTCCCAGAGCATTGAGAACGAGGCTGCCATGGTGCGCCGCGTCAAGAGCTATAAGGCCGGTTATGTGGTCTCCGATTCCAACCTGGCTCCTACCGCCACCCTGCACGATGTGCTGGAGCTCAAGGCCCGCACCGGCCACTCCACCATCGCTATTACTGCCGACGGCACTCCTCACGGCAAGCTTATGGGCATTGTGGCCTCCCGTGATTACCGTGTCAACCACACCCCCGATGATGCTTCCGTTACCACCTTTATGACTCCCATCGAGAAGCTGGTCACCGCACCGGAGAATACCTCCCTGCACGACTGCAACAATATCATCTGGGACAACAAGATCAACACGCTGCCGTTGGTGGATGCTGAGGGCAACCTGAAATACTTCGTGTTCCGCAAGGACTACGATTCCCACAAGAAGAATGTCAACGAGCTGCTGGATGCCAACAAGAGCTATGTGGTCGGTGCCGGCATCAACACCCGCGATTATGCCCAGCGCGTTCCCGCACTGGTCGAGGCTGGCGTGGATGTGCTCTGCATCGACTCCTCCGAGGGCTACTCCGAGTGGCAGAGCCGTACCATCGCCTGGATCCGTGAGCACTACGGCGACACCGTGAAGGTGGGCGCAGGCAACGTTGTGGATGCCGAGGGCTTCCGTTTCCTGGCAAAGGCCGGTGCAGACTTCGTCAAGATCGGCATTGGCGGCGGTTCCATCTGCATTACCCGTGAGACCAAGGGCATCGGCCGTGGTCAGGCCACCGCAGTCATCGAGGTCGCAAAGGCCCGTGACGAGTACTACAAGGAGACCGGCATCTATGTGCCCATCTGCTCCGATGGCGGCATCGTCCACGATTATCATATTACTTTGGCTCTGGCCATGGGCGCTGATTTTGTCATGCTGGGCCGCTACTTCGCACGCTTTGACGAGAGCCCCACGAACAAGGTGCGCATCAATGGCCAGTATATGAAGGAGTACTGGGGCGAGGGCTCCAACCGTGCCCGCAACTGGCAGCGTTACGACCTGGGCGGTTCCACCAAGCTGAGCTTTGAGGAAGGCGTGGACAGCTATGTGCCTTACGCCGGTCCTCTGGCCGATGGTGTCCAGACCACCCTGTACAAGGTCAAGAGCACCATGTGCAACTGCGGCGCACTCTCCATCCCCGAGCTGCAGCAGAAGGCCAAGCTGACTGTGGTTTCCTCCACCTCCATCGTGGAAGGCGGCAGCCATGACGTTGTGCTGAAAAATGCGACCCCCAATATTATAAACGGCTGAGCCTGAACAGGCTTGCAGGGCCGCTCCCGGAGCTTTCGGGGGCGGCCCTTTTGGCAGTACCAAAAAAAGATTTTTCTTTCTGCACGCAGGAAATTTACAAAAGCCCTTGCACCCGGGCGGCAAAGATGCTATCATGGTACAAACGTCCTGTCAAGACAGGGTGCAGGCCCACGCACTGCCGGAACAAAGGCAGGGGAGAAGGGGCTGTTTTTTCAGCAGCGGCAAGGCTTTTTCGCTGCTGCGAAGTACAAGGAGAGGAAACTTTTCATGGACGAGATCAAAGTTGTTCCGTACATTCCGGACGAAGATTATGATAACCCTGCCATGGTGGTGGATTTCTACGAATTCACGATGGCAAACTGCCTGTTCCTGCACGGCTTTAAGAACACCACCCTTGTGTTCGATATGTTCTTCCGTAAGAACCCGGACAACATGGGTTACTCCATCAGCGCGGGCCAACGCAAGCTGACCCGGTTCCTGCTGAATTATCACTTCAACGAGCAGGATATCCGCTGGCTGCGCACCAAGGGTATGAGCGAGGAATTCTGCGAGTATCTGCGCACCTACAAGTGGAAGGGAGATATGTACGCTCTGCCCGAGGGCACGGTTTGCTACCCCCATGTGCAGATGGTCCGCATTGAGTGCGACCTGGTGGGTGCGATCCTGATCGAGACCTACCTGCTGCAGACGATGAACTTCCACAGCCTGATCACCACCAAGGCGACCCGTGTGACCGGCCTGAACACCCATACGCCCCGCAGCGTCATGGAGTTTGGCACCCGCCGCGCACAGGGCGAGAGCGCAGGCAATGATGGTGCGTATGCCGCTGTTCTGGGCGGCTGCATCGGCACTGCCAACTGCCTGGCTGAGATGAAGTATGGCTCTGAGGTCAAGGCAGTTGGCACCGTGGCACACAGCTTCATCGAGTTCTTCCCGACGGAGTTTGATGCCTTCAAGGCCTTTGCGGATACCTACCCGGATTCCGTCAGCCTGCTGCTGGATACCTACAACATCATGGAGAGCGGTCTGCCCAACCTCATCAAGCTGGACGACTACCTGATCGAGAAGTACCCCAATGACCCCAACCGCCGCGTCAAGAGTGCCCGTATCGATTCCGGCGATCTGGCCCGTGGCTCCAAGCGCCTGCGTAAGGCACTGGATGCCGCAGGCAAGCCCTATATCAAGCTGGTGGCTTCCAATGGTCTGGACGAGCGGAAGATCGCTAACATGGAGCTCTATGAGCACGCTCATTTTGATTCCTATGGCGTGGGAGAGAATCTCATTACCTCTGCTTCTGATCCTGTGTTCGGCGGCGTGTATAAACTGGTGGCGGTCAAGCTGCCGGATGGCACCTATCAGCCCAAGATGAAGTGCTCGGATTCTGCCAGCAAGGCCATCATCCCGGGCAAGAAAATGCCCTGGCGGCTCTACGATGAAAATGGTCAGGCCCAGTGCGATCTGATCGCCATGGATGGCGAGGTCATCGAAGCGGGCAAACCGGTAAAGATGGTCAATCTTGACCCGGATGCCATCGAGCGCACCATTACCATCACCCCCACCAAGGTCAAGCGGCTGCTGGTGCCCCATATCCTGAACGGTGAGCTGGCCATTGAACTGCCCGGGATTGCCGAGAAAAAGGCCTATATCGCAAAGCAGCTGACCGAAGAGACTTGGGAGACTGAGCTGCGCATCGAGATGCCGCATAAGCACTATGTCAATATGACCCCCGCTGTGGCCGAGTGCCGCGCCAAGATGTATTCGGAACTGCATGGCGGAAAGGTGTAACTTGACAAAGCAGGGTTTCTATTGTATTATAATAGCCGTTGTGTGAATCTTACATGTTTTGATACATGTTTGTAACTCCGTAACGACGGACTTGTGATAAATGTTTACCTCATCACCTGTTATTCCCGGCTCTCTGTGAATGTCCAGAGCAGCAGGGCTTTGTAAGCCGGGTTTCTATGCGCCACTGTGGTGAAATTGGCAGACACGAGGGACTTAAAATCCCTTTCTGGAGACAGAGTGCGGGTTCAAGCCCCGCCGGTGGCATGAAAAATCCCCTTCAGCGTAAGCTGAGGGGGATTTTTTACTGTTGTATCGCGTATACAAAGTGTAATTCTGCGCAGGCAGAAATGCGGATGCAGCTCAGCGGTTTTCCATAGCATGGAATCGTTCCAGGAAGCTGTGGTCCACACCCTCGGATCGATAGCCCGGCATGGTATCAATGGCAACATTGTGGATGCTGCGGAAGATGCTGTTTTCGATATTGGGATTGTCGCGCTTCAGGCGGCGGAGCAGGATCTTGATCTCCTGCCGCTTGGAACCACCGCCGCCGTTGTCGCACATGGTGCAGTTCTCAGTAAAGCGGCAGGCGCACTGGATGAATTCCAGATCATTGTAGCGCTTCCAGGCCAGGATATCTTCTTCCCGGATGCAGTACATGGGGCGGATCAGGGTCATGCCGGGAAAGCTGGTGCTGTGGAGCTTGGGCGGCATGGCCTGCATCTGGGAGCCGTAGAACATGCTCATCACGGTCGTCTCAATGACATCGTTGAAGTGGTGGCCCAGCGCGATCTTATTGCATCCCAGCTCCTTGGCCTTGCTGTACAGGTGGCCGCGCCGCATCCGGGCACAGAGGTAGCAGGGGTTCTTTTCGGTGTTGTTGGCAACGGAAAAGATGTTGCTCTCGAAGATGGTCACCGGAATGTGCAGCAGCTCGGCATTGGACTCAATCTTCTGGCGGTTGATCTCGTTGTAGCCGGGGTCCATCACCAGAAAGACCAGCTCAAAGGGAACATCGCTGTGCTTCTGCAGCTCCTGCATCAGCTTTGCCATCAGCATGGAGTCTTTGCCGCCCGAGATGCAGACGGCGATCTTATCGCCCTCCTGTACCAGCTCGTAGCGTTTTACCGCCACGATAAAGGGGGTCCACAGCTCCTTGCGGTATTTCTTGATGATACTGCGTTCGATCATCTGATAAGGTTCAAGCTCACGTTTCATGTTGGTTCCTCTTTTTATTTAATGTACGGCGGTCAGCTCACGGTAGCAGACATCGAACGCCTGCAAAAAGGCTTTGATCTCGTCCTCGGTGGTCAGATGGCTCAGGCTGATGCGCCAGGAGGACAGTGCGTTGCGGCGGTCGCGGCTGACCGCAAACACCGCACGCGAAGGCAGACCATCCGAAGAGCAGGCTGACTTGACCGAGACGCAGACCCCTTTGGCATCCAGCTCCCGCTGGAACACGGTGCCCTTGACATTACGGACGCTCAGATTCAGCACATGAGGGATGGTGTGTTCCGGGCTGTTGATGCGCACCAGCGGATATGTGCTGAGAGCGGCGCGGAGCTCTGCATTCAGTTTTGCCACATGGTCAACGCGATTGGGCAGGTCAGTGACGGCGAGATCAAGTGCACAGGCCAGCGAGGAGGCCAGCGCCACAGTTGGGGTGCCGCTGCGGTAGATGGTGGTACTCTCGCCGCCATGGATGAGAGGCTCCAGCGCCAGATTCCGCCGTTTGATCAGCAGGCCGATGCCGTTCAGTCCGTAGAATTTGTGGGCCGTCAGGCTCATGGTGTCCACGCCCTCAAAAGAAACGGGGATCTTGCCCACAGCCTGGGTCGCATCCACGTGCAGGTGACAGTGAGGGTATGCTTTCAGGATGGCGGCGATCTCCTGTACAGGCTGTACCACGCCCAGTTCACTGTCCACCAGCGTTATGGCAACGCAGATGGTATCCGGGCGAAGCAGATCCTTCAGGTGCTCAAGATCTACAGTACCGTCCTGCTTCACGTCCAGCAGGTCGATCTCATACCCCTGCTCCTGTAATGCCGTCAGGGTGCCGCTGACCGAAGAATGCTCCAGCGGAGTGGAGATGATGTGCCTGCCCGCATGGCGGGAGAGACGGGCCAGCCCCTTTAAAGCAAAGTTGTTGGCCTCGCTGGCACCAGAGGTATAGATGATCTCTGCTGGCTGAACGCCCAGCAGAGAGGCGATTTTGATGGTGGCAGCATCGATCTCTGCCTTGGCGGCAGAGCCTGCCTGGTGGTGAGAGTTGGCGTTGCCGATGCAGCGGCGCTCCACGGCACAGAACTGCTCCAACACCCGCGCATCCACCGGGGTGTTTGCAGAATAATCCAGATAGATCATAACATTCCTCTTGAAATACAAATCAATTCAATAGGTTATATTATAGTGCGGACAGGGGCATATTTCAAGATGTCCGGCCAAAAAGCTGAGGGAAACTGCGGCAAACGGATTGCATCCGGGCAGGGTTTCTGGTATACTTTATAAAGTCAGACAGGGAAGGGGAGAGCAAAATGTTTCGTTCGACTTTGCGGAGCGCGTGTTTTGCCTTCCGGTCCCGTTTTTTGAATCTGCTCCAGAAGATTGAGGCACTGCCGTTGCTGCGGCAATGCCTCTTTTTTTGGGCAGCGATGAAAGGAGAACTTCTCTATGAGTGAAAAGATCGATTACTCCAAGGGCATTTACGATGCCCGGCAGCTCGGCACCGGACGGATGCTGATTCTGGGCTTGCAGCACATGTTTGCCATGTTCGGCGCAACTGTGCTGGTGCCCCTGCTCACCGGCCTGAGCGTTTCCACCACTCTGCTCTGTGCCGGTCTGGGCACCCTGCTGTTCCACCTTGTCACCAGGGGCAAGGTCCCGGCCTTCCTTGGCTCCTCGTTTGCTTACCTGGGCGGTTTTTCCATTGTAGCCCCCATGCTGGCTGACGCAGACGGCAACCTGACCGTTGCCAATACCAAAATGCTGCCCTACGCCTGCGCGGGCGTGGCACTGTCCGGCATTCTGTACCTGCTGGTCAGCCTGCTCATCTCCACCTTTGGCATCCGCCGCATTATGAAATTCTTCCCGCCGGTGGTCACAGGCCCCATCATCATCTCTATTGGTTTGATCCTGGCCCCCTCCGCCATCACCAACTGCGAGTCCAACTGGCTGCTGGCTTTTGTGGCCCTGGGCACCGTTATTGTCTGCAACATCTGGGGCAAGGGCATGGTCAAGATCCTGCCCATCCTGATCGGTGTGCTGGTCTCCTA
>OBXA01001643.1_pt1 | contig 12445 bp, 6 predicted proteins | sample 1538121 | NCBI WGS metagenome assembly OBXA01 (sample SAMEA2580133, study PRJEB22360) | human gut metagenome | biome: human gut; feature: human-associated habitat; material: faeces | place: Denmark | collected 2008/2010 | reverse complement strand
TTCCGCCCGCCATGCTCGAAGGCACGAGGGAAGCTGCTGAAAGGCTTGTCGTCGCACGCGACAAGGGCGAACACGTCACCATTGTTGCCGACTACGACTGCGACGGTGCGACCGCCTGCACGGTGGGGCTCCGGGGCTTTCAGATGCTCGGCATCAGCGCTTCCTACTTTGTCCCCGACCGCGTGGTGCACGGCTACGGCCTCACCCCGAACGTGGTCGACATTGTGGCCGCGCGCGATCCCAAACCCTCCCTCATCGTTACGGTCGACAACGGCATTTCGTCCGTTCCGGCCGTCGACCGCGCCCGCGAGCTCGGGATCGACGTGATCGTGACCGACCACCATCTGCCCGGACCCGAACTCCCCCGCGCCGTTGCAATCGTCAATCCCAACCGCGCGGACTCGGTTTTCCCGTCGAAGAACCTCGCGGGCGTAGGCGTCATCTACTACGTCCTTCTCGCCCTCCGGGCGCTTCTGCGCGAGCGGGGCGTCTATGACGCAAAGACCCAGCCGAGGCTCGACCAGCTCGTCGACTTTGTGGCCTTAGGCACCGTCGCCGACGTGGTGAAGCTCGATAAAAACAACCGGATTCTCGTTTCCCAGGGACTGAGAAGAATCCGGTCGGGGCGCACCCACGCGGGACTCGAAGCTCTTTTTGCCATTGCGGGCAAAGACATCCATACGGCGGGCGTGCGGGACTTTGGTTTCGCCGTCGCCCCGAGGATCAATGCAGCGGGGCGCTTGGGCACCATGGAAAGCGGCATCGAGTGTCTGCTCTCCGACGACCCCTCGCGGGCGCTCGCCTTTGCGGACAACCTCAATTCCATCAACGCCGAACGGCGCGAACTCGAGGGCGAGATGCAGCAGGCCGCGGAAGCCGCGCTCGAAGCGGTAGACCTCGATCACCGGGCGACTTTTTCGCTCTACAACCCCGACTTCAACGAGGGCGTTGTGGGGCTCGTCGCCGCGCGCCTCAAGGAACGGATCCACCGTCCCGTGATCGCTTTTGCGCCCACGGAAAATCATGAGTTGAAGGGCTCCGGAAGATCCATTCCGGGGATACACCTGCGCGACATGATCGACCTTGTCTCAAAGGCGCTTCCCGGCGTCGTCATCCGCTTCGGCGGCCACGCCATGGCGGCGGGTCTTTCCATCCGTCCGGAGAGCCTGAAGGAGTTTCAGAAAGCCTTTGAAGAGGTCGTGCGCACGCACTGCGACGCCTCCGTCTTCGAAAGGATCGTGCTCACCGACGGCGGGCTCGCGCCCGACGAAATCACGGAAGGCCTCTGCACGGAAATCGACCGCCAGATCTGGGGGCAGGGCTTTGAATCCCCGCTCTTTGCGAATGAATTCACGGTCCTCAACCAGACGCTTCTCAAGGATGCGCATTTGAAGCTTCAGCTGGGGCTTGGCGGACAGCGCTTTGAAGGCATTTTCTTCCGCCACCGCGAGCCCCTTCCCATGCAGGCGAAGATCGCCTACCGGCCCGCCATCAACGAGTACCGGGGACGTCGCACGGTGCAGCTTGTGGCGGAAGCGGCGGAATAGTCCGTTGCGGTCTTCCAGAACCTTGCGGCTTCTTCTTTTTCCTGCTTTTTCTCGGGGGAGAGCGCTTCAGGCGCTCTCCCCATTCCGCTTATAATTCCGGGTTTCATGATTTCACTTCGGGCTGCCTCGAAGGCTTTAAGTCTTCATCAGCGCGGCCCGTCAGCTCCCCCGCAGGATTCTTCCGGATGTTTTGGTTCCGGAGGCCTCTGATTTCTTCAGGCGGACCCGGGAGCGCATCAACAGGACTCAAAATGGAAGCTGAACGCATCAATCAGATTGAATCCCTCATCGAAGATCTGGGCCGCAGGCTCGCTGAACTTCGGAGGTATCTTTGACGTCGACCGCAAGGCACGACGACTCGAAGAAGTCAATCGCGAGATTGAGAATCCCGACCTCTGGAACGATCCCAAGCACGCCCAGGAAGTGAGCAAGGAAAAGAAGATGCTCGACGACATCGTCGGCAGCTTCGAGAGACTCACCGCGGGACTTGCGGACGCGAAGGAACTCTTTGAACTCTCGATGGCCGACGAAGACTGGGACGCCGTCGAAGCGATCGGCGCCGATGTTGACGGCTACGCCGAAGAGGTCGGTCAGCTTGAATTCAAGCGCATGTTCAACCAGCCGATGGACTCGGCCAACTGCTACCTCGAAATTCAGGCCGGTGCGGGCGGCACGGAAGCTCAGGACTGGGCGAGCATGATCGAGCGCATGTACATGCGCTATGCCGAAAGAAAGGGCTTCAAGGTAACGCTCGAGGAAGAGTCCGCGGGCGAAGTTGCGGGCATCAAGTCGGCGACGCTCTTCATCGAAGGCGAATGGGCCTACGGGACGCTCCGCACGGAAACGGGCATTCACCGTCTGGTTCGCAAGAGCCCCTTTGACGCCAACGCCCGCCGCCACACCTCCTTCTGCTCGGTCTACGTCTATCCGGAAGTCGACGATTCGATCGATATTGAGATCAATCCGGCCGACCTCTCAATCGACGTCTTCCGCGCTTCGGGCGCGGGCGGCCAGCACATTCAGAAGACGGAATCTGCGGTTCGAATCCACCACATCCCGACCGGCATCATCACGATCTGCCAGGACGACCGCTCGCAGCACCGCAATCGCGAGAAGGCGATGCAGCAGTTGAAAGCCAAGCTCTACGAACTCGAGATGAGAAAGCGCATGGAAGCGCAGACGAAGCTCGAGGAGCAGAAGTCCGACATCGGCTGGGGGCACCAGATCCGCAGCTACGTGCTCGACCAGTCCCGCGTGAAGGATCTGCGCACGGGCGTGGAAACGGGCAACACCGGCGCCGTACTTGACGGCGACCTTGACCAGTTCATCGAAGCGAGCCTCAAGAACGGCGTGGGCGGTCTCCCCGCTGCTGAGTAATCGCTTTAAACCTGAAAGCCTAAGAAAGGAAGGCGCGAGGGAGAACCGCGCCTCTTGACGAGGCACATCAAGCCTTTCAGAAGGAAATTCAAATGGCTGAAAATGAAATCCAGACGGCGCAGGAAGCCGCAGCCGAAGAGAACCACATCATCGCCGAACGCCGCGCGAAGCTCGCGCACCTGCGCGAAACGGGCGTGGCCTATCCCAACGACTTCGTGCGCACCGACCTTTTCGGCGACCTGCGCGAGAAGTACGGCGAAATGAGCGCCGAGGAGCTCGAGAAGCTCGCTCCTCAGGTTGCCTGCTCGGGCCGCGTGATGCTGAAGCGCATCATGGGCAAGGCCTCCTTCTGCACCGTCCGCGACTTTACGGGCGACATGCAGTACTTCGTGCAGATGAACGAAGTGGGCGAAGACGCCTACGCCGCCTTCAAGACCTTTGACCTCGGGGACATCGTCGCCTGCCGCGGCACGCTCTTCAGGACGCGCGCGGGCGACCTTGCCATCCGCGCGAAGGAAGTCCGTCTCATGACGAAGAGCATCCGTCCGCTCCCCGACAAGCACAAGGGCCTGCAGGACACCGAGCTCTGCTACCGCCAGCGCTACGTCGACCTCATCATGAATGAGGATTCGAGAAAGCGCTTCCTCACGCGCTCGAAGGCGATCGCCGCGATCCGCCAGTTCATGCTCGACCACCGCTTCCTCGAAGTCGAAACGCCGATGCTCCACCCGATCCCGGGCGGCGCCAATGCGAAGCCCTTCATCACGCACCACAATGCGCTCGACATGGACATGTACCTGCGCATCGCGCCGGAGCTTTACCTGAAGCGCCTCGTCGTGGGCGGCTTCGAACGCGTCTTCGAAATCAACCGCAACTTCCGCAACGAAGGCGTCTCGGTCCGTCACAACCCCGAATTCACGATGATGGAGTTCTACTGCACGTACTGGACGTACCGTGATCAGATGGACTTCACGGAAAACCTCCTGCGCACGGTTGCGAAGGAAGCCACGGGTTCCGCGGTCCTTCAGTACCAGGGCCACACGATCGACCTCTCGAAGCCCTTCCATCGCCTCACTCCGCTTCAGGCGATCAAGAAGTTTGCTCCGGACTACACCGACGAAGAGCTCAACAACCCCGAATTCATCCGCGGGGAGCTGAAGCGCCTCGGAGGCGAAATCCCGGTCGACGCCGGTCTCGGCGCGCTCCAGATGGCGCTCTTTGAAGAAACGGCCGAGTCGAAATTGATCGAGCCCACCTTCATCATCGACTATCCGGTTGAGATTTCGCCGCTTGCGCGTGCGTCTGACGCGGATCCGGAAATCACCGAGCGCTTTGAGCTCTACATCGCCGGCCGCGAAACCGCCAACGGCTTCTCGGAACTGAATGACCCGGACGATCAGGCCCGGCGCTTCAAGGCTCAGGCCGACAAGAAGAGCCACGGCGACGACGAAGCCATGTACTACGACGCCGACTACATCCGAGCGCTCGAGTATGGTCTTCCCCCGACCGCGGGCTGCGGCATCGGCATCGACCGCTTCATGATGCTCCTGACGGACGCGCCGACCATCCGCGACGTGCTCCTCTTCCCGCATATGCGCCCGGAAAACTTCAAGGGTTAATCGCTTGAAATGAAGACATCTGATGCCGGGGACGCATTCACGCGCCCCCAGGCATCCGACTTCAGAGCCCGCCTCGAAGCGCTCTACCATGCGCTTAAGGCGGGCTTTTCCATGTCGGATGCCGGACTGGTTCCCGTGTTCTGGGAGGGATTTCTCATCGGGCGTACGCGCCCGGAGTTTGCCGAAAAAATCGGAAAGCTTGATGGTGCTCTCCTCTCGCAGGGCGGTCTCATGCTCCCTTCCGGAGACCTCACGAACTTCGGCTTTGCGATGAGGGATGCGGGGCTGAGTCAGGGTTGGCGCGATGAAAAGCTCGATCTTGTGCCTTTGGATCAGCCTGAGTCGGCTCCCATCGGCAGGCTCGAGCGTGCGCTCTACCGGCCGCTCGGTGCCCAGACCTCGGCCGTGCATCTCGCAGGCCGCATCCGGAATCCAAGGGATGAAAGTGATCCCGTTTTTCTTCTCGGAAAACGGAGTTCCAGAAAACTCGTCGGCCCCGGACTCTGGGACGGGCTCGCCGCCGGAATGATTCAGGCGGGAGAGACTCCACTCGAAGCGCTCGCGCGCGAGTCTCAGGAAGAAGCCGGCCTCACGGCGTTCGACCCGGTGAAGGCGGAGTTTCTAGCCTGCGACCGCATCTCCCGGCCTGTTCGCGGCGGCTGGATGCATGAAGTGAGCTGCGCCTACGCGGCGCTTCTTCCCGAAGGCTTTATGCCGGAGCCTGTTGACGGCGAGGTGGATCACTTTGAGTGCGTGAGCGCGGAAGAGGCCCTCAACCGCATTGAAGAGAACCTCATGATGAAGGAAGCGGCGATGACGCTTCTCCTTTCCATCAGGAAGCTTCTCTGAGGATGAGCGGCATGGCCGTCCTCAGGGCGGTCAATTTGGTGCAAAAACTGCTGAAACACTGCTCCCTTGAGGTTGTTTCATGGCTATTCAGGCGCCAAAACGCCATGAAAAGACGTTTTTTCAGATTCGCGGTCGCCAATGATCAGTTGGCGCGAGAAAAAGTGCACCACCGTCATCCCGGAGACCGTTTTCTGCTTTGCAGACACCGGACCGACCGCACCCCTTCACGGCATTTTTGTGTTGCAGCAGGTCAAAACCGGTACTTTGATGTCGTTTTTCTCCGGCAAACCCGTCAAAACCGAGCAGATTCGCGATTCTCCAAAATTTGCGGTCGCCGATGGCAGGATAACGCGGAGACAAATGCACCACGTTCATGCAGAGGAAGCCTTCCGAACCGGTCTGCAACCGAGAAAAGAAAAAAGCTGCCCGATCCCGAAAAGGGAATGGACAGCCTCAAAAAGTGCCTGAGAACATCAAAGGCTCACAGTCGGCTCAAACTGGAATTGACGGGCACGAGAAGCTGAGGCTTCGTGCCTCTCTTCTCACAGTAGTCCGTCACCCACTTGCGGCAGGTGCTCACGGAAATCCCAGTGCTTTTTTCGATTTCGTTCCAGGAATAACCCGAGAGCCGAAGCTGAATGACTTTTTCCCGGATTTCCGGCGGATAGCGGTACTGATTGCGGGAAACCTTGATCCGAAAGGTGCCCTTTCTGAATTCCCGGCTCCAGTCACGAACCGTGTTGACGGAAAGATTGAGAATGCGCGAGGCCCGGGTATAGCCGATGCCGTGCCGGAAAAGCTCCACCGCCTGACGGCGCTTTTCTTCGGATGCGCACTTTTCCCGCCGCTCACGTCGTGCTTCCAGCGTCCGCTCGTCGGTCTGCGACATCATGACTTCATCTCCTTCAGAAAATTTCCGTTTTCCGAAGAAAAGAAGCCCGTCTCCCGAAACACGCTCAGGAAACGGGCTCTATCGAGAGGGTCGTCTGAAGCGGCGAACGTCCGGAGATGTCCGCCGCATTCATTGCGACGCGTCTGCTGCCTCTGAAGGAAATTCAGAGGCAGAGCCAGTGAGGCTTAGAACGCGTAGCGGACCTGAGCGTTGAACGAGTTGTTCATGCGCTCGTCGGAACCGACGCCGAGCTTGTAGCTGAGACCGAAGCCCCAGTCGCCGTTCGTGGCGTTGATGCCGAGGGTCGCCTGCACCGGGTTCGAATCGATCACGCGGACCGAAAGGTCGTCGGTGGCGGAGACGCCGTTGATGCCGAGCTTGAGGTCAGCATCCTTGTCGCCGAAGGTCGGAACGACCGAGAGGTCGAACTTCGGAGCAAGGGTCCAGCCGTTGGTTTCGAAGTCAGCCGAGAGGGCAACGCCGACAGGCATCTGGAAGATGTTCTGGTCATCGATGTCGGTCACATAGCCGGCTTCAAAGCCGTCGGTCGAGAGCTGGGTGTAACGGAGACCCACGTGCGGAACAATGTTCACGGCGCCGGCCTTCGTGAGGACTTCACCGCGGACGCCCACCGTGAAGGCATCGGTATCCTGGGAGAACTTCCAGGCGTGGTTGTAGCCGTTGGCCGTCACGTCGTTCGAAGCGCTCATGTAGCCGATGTCGGCCGCAACGTTCCAGATGTCGGCGAAGGTCTTCGAGGCGTAGACCGAGAAGCCGACGAGGTCGGTATCGGTCGAAGCGGCAACGCCCGAGTTCTTGCTGTCCGTATCAGCGGTGCCGATCGTGAGAGCGGCGCCGAGGACGGCATTGCAGGAGAACTGGTAGTCGAGACCGAGGACGCCCGAGTAGATGTCGGACGAGTAGCCCGCACCGTCAAAGAGCTTCTTGGCTTCGAACTTGCCGCCGTTCACGTCAGCCCAGACGTTGACGCCCTGAGCACGCTGCGTGAGGATGCTGTTGCGGGTTGCAACCGTGTCAGCCATCTGGTTGACGGCATCCATCGTGAGCGTCTGAACGCCAGTGGTGGCGCCGAGGGAAGCAACGTCCTTAGCGATCGTGCGGAGACCCGGGATCGTGATGTCTTCACCATGGCTCATGCTGCTGTAGAGCCAGTTGTTGAAGGCCGCGGAAGAAGACTTACCGTGGTTCAGACCCTGCTCGAACATCGCGTAGGCGGCGTCAAAACCAGCAAACTCGTCAATGCCGAGCGTCTTGATTTCTTCGTCGTCCATCGCAAGGGTATAAACGCCCGTGCCAGAGCCAGCAGCATCAGTCACCTGGCGGAAGCTCATCAGGATGTCGCCATCGAAGACGAACTGATCGCCCGTATCGAGGTTAGTCGTCGTGAGGTTGAGCTTGTCGCCGTTGACGGTGTTCGCCACATAAACCGTGCCGTTGATCGCCACAGAGTTGGCGGCAAAGATCTTGTCATTGCCTTCCGTATCGACGGTGTCCGCATCAATGATGAGCAGAGCGTCGCCATCAACGTTCACGCCGGTACCGTTTGTAGCGGACTCAGCACCCGTAGCAAGCACATTGCCCTCAACCGGGGTATAGGTGGTCGCAGAACCGGAAACCGTCTTGCCGCCGTTCACATAGACCACGGAATTGACCGCATTCCAGGGAGCGGTTTCTTCATCGGTATCGGCAAGGACGAAGCCCGACTGCTTGAAAGCAGCTTCGGCTTCAGCCGCGTTCGACGTACCCACCGCAACGAGGGAGTTGCGGCCGGCTTCAACCGTGCTGCCCGAAGCAAGCTTGCCCACAGCAACGACGGAATGCTCTTCGGAGACGCCGTTGACCCAGGCCGGATCCGCAAAGATGTAGCCAGAACCCTGGAGTTCGCCGACCGAGAGGCTGCCAGCGGCATCCTTAGCTCCGACGTTCAGAGTGCCGGTAAGGGCGAGCGTCTTGATATTCGCGACACCATTGACCGTACCACCGGACGTAACCGTAACGGTGCTCTTGTCCGCGGCAAGGGTGCCTTCAACAGTAAGGGTACCCGTAGAGATGTCGCCGTACTTAGCTTCAACAGCGGGCGTGTTACCCGAAGCTGCCTTCGGAGCAACCGTCAGGCCAACCGAGAGCGTTGCGCCATCAGCGATATTGAGCGCATCCACAGTCACGAGTGCATTGTCGGTAGCTGCGAGGTCAGCGACTTCAAGACTGCCGGAAGCAACCGAAAGCGCCGTACCGGAAGCACTCGACGAAGCCTTAACAACAGCGCCGATCTTGGCATTTTTGCCGGTAGTCGTCAGAGAGGCATCAGATTCAAGCGACATGCCCTTGATCGTGGCATCGCCGGAGGCAGGCACAAACTTGACGAGATCGCCGCCGTTATTAAGCGTCAGGGCGGCACCGCTGCCAACCGTCACCGTCGAAGTCGCACCCGAAAGGAGCAGATTACCAAAGGAACCGGCCTTGTCGAAGGTGCCATTAACGCCTTCAACAGCCGCAGTCTTAATCTGGTCATTCGTAATGCCGGCAAGAGCACCGGAAGAGGTAACGTCAGCGAACGTGACCGTACCGCCGCTCGTCAGGGCATTCGAAATCTTGAGGGTACCGAAGTCAACCAGACCCGTAGATGCTGCGGCCTGAACCAAGTTCTTTGCCGTCTGAACGCCAGCTTTCGTGGTCGTAGCGTCAAGGCCGCTCAGAACGAGCTTGCCGTGGTTGACAACAGAGCCGGAAGCAAACGTTGCACCGCTGGTCGGGAGAGAAGCGCCGCTGGCAGTAACCGTCAGGCCAATCGCATCTGCGGTCGTGGTGAGGACGCCGGTCTTAGCGACCGTGAAGGAGCTATCAGTCGATAGCTTCTTGCTCACCGTGAGGGAGCCGGACACATCGACCTCGCCGTTGCGGGCATCCAGGGTATTGAGCGTATAGGAAGCACCAGCGCCGACAGTCAGGTTCGACTTAGTGCCCTGATTGTCGTTCTTACGGAACACCAGCTGATCGGCCGTATAGGTACCGCTCTTCACAACGAGCGTACCAGTCGAATAAACATCCTTACCCGAAACCTTGGACACCAGACCAAGCTGAATCTTGGCATTGTCATAGGCTTTGCCATTGAGCGTAACAGCGCCGCCGTCAAGCGTCAGCGTCGTGTCGCCGGCAATCAGCGTCTGGTCATAAACCGGAGTCGTTGCATTGGGCGTGCTCTGGGAATTGAGTTCCGTCAGATTGAACGTACCGCCTTCAGAGACGATCGTGTTCTTGGCAAAATATTCATTCTCACCAATCTTCGTGCTGAGAACGCCGCCGTCAGCAACCGTAACCGTCACGCCGGAAATCTTGCCGTACGTGTTCACAGCCTTGCCCGAGACATCCTTCGTGACGAAGTTGTCGAGCTTGCCGTTCACGAGGACGTTACCAGCGCCGGAGGCTGCAACAGCGATCGAGCCCGTATTCACGAGCGCGCCGCCCTTGGCGACAACAAGGCTGCCTCCGGAAGCCTGATCATTAGCGGTTCCGAGCGTGATCACGCCAGAGTTGGCACCTTCAGTGCCCGTCACCGTCAGCTTCGCATTTGCCGCAACAGTGGTAGCACCAGCGTTGGCGAGATTGTTGGTCGTGACCGAACCGGACGTGACATTGAACTGCCCTGCCTCCTTGGTAACAGAACCTGAAGCATCCTTCGTTTCCGCAGCGGTGGAGAGCGTCCCCTCAATCTTGAGAACGCCTGCGCCGGTCTTATCCAGTTTGGTGGTCTGATCGACAACGACATCCTTGCGAACCGTTGCAGCGCCGGAAGTGGATTCCACATTGATGACGCCGTAGCCCGCAGTCGTGAGGCCCTTGCCGATAGCCGTGCCAGAAGCACCGCCATCCTTATCCGTATAAGCAAGCGTCGTCACCTTGATGCCGTCAACAACGAACTTGCCGTTCGCGCTGACATTCACCGTCGTGCCGGCGCCGCTCTGATCAGCGGTACCGGTCACTTCCAGAACATCGTTAATAGTGACCGAAGCGCCCGATTCCACATCCAGAACAGAACCACTTGCAAGAGTGGCGCCGGAGACTGCTGCACCGCTGTCTTGGTTATTCGCCGCAACCTGCACTTGAGTATTGCGCGAGCCAAAGCCAGTAGCCAACGTCAGCGCAGCACCAGACTGAGCAGTGATCGTGCCGGTGAACCATTCGGTCGAGCCGTTGATGGTCACGTCGCCGCCGACCTTGATCGCGCCGTTGTTATAGGAGGCGATGGAGTCAAGACCAGCCGTTTCAGCAGCACCGGCATTACCGATCGTCAGGGACGAACCCTTGTCCGCAGAGAGCGTGAGGGTCGAACCATCCTTGACATAGGCAAAGCCGCCCATGTCTTCGTATTTGGTATAGCCGGAACCTGCCTTGTTGCCGGCGTAGACGACATCCTGATGACCGGAGACATTGAAGGTCACTTCAGAGCTGTTCTGAAGAACCACAGCACCACCATGTCCCTGAGCCGTATTGCCGGAAACTTGAGCGTTGTTGAAGTGAATCTTGCTATTGTAAACGGCAAGCGCACCGCCCTGGCCGTAAGCCCCGGCGGTATCAGTAACGCTGGTGTACGCCGTGTTGTTGTTGAACTTAGCGCCATCAACAGAGAGCACAGCGCCGGAAGCACCGCTGACGCCGTTAACGATCACAGCGCCATAGTTCTTGCCGCCAAAGTTCGTTTCCTTATTAATCGTCAGGTTCTCGTAGCCCTTGGCGAGAACGGTAGCTACGTTCTCGGTCTGATCGTTAACCAATGTAGACGTGACATCAGCCGCCATCGCCGTCCCGGCGACACCAGCCATCACAGCAGCCACAGCAGCCGCAACGACTGTCTTCGTGCCCTTGGCCTGGACGCTCGATGTGATCTCGTTGGCCACCATCAGGGCGCCGCGCGCCTTGTTGAAGACCACCTTGAAATTGGAATTCATTCCGAAATACTCCAAGTGAAAAATTTTTCTGCCGCTTTGCTGCAGTGGGAGGCAGCAAAGCGGCCGCATGCCTTTTGGAAGGCACTGCAACAGCTTAGAGTTATGCTTTTTCGGGGGGGGGGTTAACCCTAATGCATAGAAATTTAAAGGTGATATCTTTTAATTTCAGGTTTATATGTATGTGTAGGGTATTCCCTTGTTGTCGCTGGCAACAAACGTAAAGCAACGCCTCCGGCGGCAGGGTAAAAAAAATCGACCGCTCTGGAGATGGCTCCTGCCAAGAGGATCCTTCTGCACGGACCTCTTCGCTCCCCAAAAGATAAGGATCGATGTATGCCCGAGGCTGAAGCCCAAACTCGCCCAACGTCCGGAACCGATCGTCTGAGTCTAATGCCAGGCGCTCCATCTCTCTCCGATAGAATCCTCAAAAACCGTGAAAGTCTTCCGAGAGCGGCCTTACGGAAGCCTTCCCCTGCGTCATTACTGGATTGGGCCCCATCATGGAAAGCATCCGCAGCCTGCGCTACTTCATCACCGTCGCCGAGGAAGAAAGCTATACCCGGGCGGCAAAGCTCCTCGGCGTCGCCCAGCCCACGCTCTCAAAGCAATTGAAGGAGCTTGAGTCCGAGTTCGGTCATGCGCTCTTTGCGCGCACCACCCGGAGCGTTTCGCTCACGCCCCGGGGAGAGCGCCTTTACGAGCGCGCGAAAAACATCGTGGCGCTCTACGATCAGGCGCGGCGGGAAGCCGCGGCAGAGGAAGGCCTCACGGGCGACATCCGCATCACGGCCGCAGAGACGCCGGCGCTTCGAGGCCTGATTCAGGCCGTGGGGAAGCTGCAGGAGGAGGCTCCCCGCGTGCGCATTCATTTTGTGAGCGCGGATGAGGAAGCCGCACGCCACGATCTTCAGATCGGACTCTCCGACTTCGCCGTTTTCGTGGGCAACGCCGACGCCACCCACTTTGCACTGATGCCCCTTGCCCAGAACGCCCGCTGGGGGCTCCTCACCCGCCGGGACGGCCCCTTTGCATCGAAAACCGCCATTGAGCCGAAGGACCTCCTGGGGCACCCCATCATGATTTCAGAACAATCCTGCCGCCGGAACGACCTCTCCGGATGGTTCGGGAGCGTCTGGGACGACGTGCGGATCGTCGGCTCCTATACGCTCCTCTTCAATGGCTCCAATTGCTTTT
>OBXA01001636.1_pt1 | contig 12472 bp, 9 predicted proteins | sample 1538121 | NCBI WGS metagenome assembly OBXA01 (sample SAMEA2580133, study PRJEB22360) | human gut metagenome | biome: human gut; feature: human-associated habitat; material: faeces | place: Denmark | collected 2008/2010 | reverse complement strand
CCGACATTCGGGCATCGTTGACCAGGCGCGCAAACATCACGCCCGCACCGACCGTCAGCGTACAACCGTCATCGGCAACAACCGTGCGCTGAAACTCACGTCCGAGCGAAATGACGGCGCCGCGATAACCGCCATCGGCAACCAGCAGATTGGAGCCCTTGCCGATGATGACCCACGGCACCTGCTCGCGATCGAGCACCGCCACGGCGCGGCGAAGGGCATGATAGCTATGGCACGTCACAAAGAGGTCGGCCTTGCCGCCGATACGATAGCTCGTATGACGCGCAAGGCGCTCGTCCTCGATCACATCCGTGTCGATCATGCCCGAGAGCGCCATGACGGCGTTAAACAGACCCATTAGACTTAAGCGTCTTTCTTGGCAGTCAGATACTCAATGAACTCGGGACCGACGGTCGTAACGTCACCAGCACCCATAGTGAGCAGCAGGTCGCCCTCGCCCACCATCTGCTCGAGCTCCTGATTGAGCTCAAGACGGCTGGAGCAGTACACGACCTCCTTGCCAGGATGCTTGGCGCGCACGGTATCGGCGAGCATCTTAGAGGTAACACCCGGAATGGGCATCTCGCCAGCCGAGAACACATCAATCAGCAGCAGTTTATCGGCATTGGCAAATGCATCGGCAAAGTCGTCGCACAGGGCCTGCAGACGCGAATAACGGTGCGGCTGGAACACGACGTCGACATGCTTGTAGCCCAGCGACGAAGCGGCAGCAAGCGTCGCCTTGATCTCGGTGGGGTGATGGCCGTAATCATCGACCACGGTGATGCCATCGATATCGCCCACGTGGGTAAAGCGACGGCGGACGCCCTCAAAGCTCGAGAGCGCCTTGGCGGCGGCGTCGATGTCAAGGCCCAGGACATGGGCGACGGTGAGCACCGCCGTGGCGTTGAGCATGTTGTGGCGACCGGGATTGCTCTTGATCTCCACAGCGTGTTCAGTGCCGTCCTCAAAGCGAACGATAAAGTCGCTCTGGATGCCCTTGACATCCGGGTGCATGCAGACGATGTCGTTGCTCTCGGCAAAGCCGTAGGAAAGCACGTGACGACCCGTCGACTTGGCGAGCTCGACCAGATGCGGGTCCTCACCGCAGACGATGACGGTGCCGTCCTCGCCCACCAGGCTCATGAATTTGGCGAAAGTTGCCTCGATCTCCTCGATACCCGAGTAGTGATCGAGATGGTCGGCCTCGACGTTGGTCACAATGACCACGTTGGGGTTCAGGAACAGGAAGGAGCTGTCGGACTCGTCGGCCTCGGCGACAAAGTAGTCGCCCGAGCCGTTCTTGCCGTTCGTGTCATAGCCCTCGACGATGCCGCCGATCAAGAAGCTCGGATCCAGACCCATGCGGTCGAGCATGGTGGCGCACATCGAAGACGTGGTGGTCTTGCCATGCGTGCCGGCAACAGCGACGGTGGTGTAGCCGTGGCCCAAAGCAGAGAGCATCTTGGCACGGGGCCACACGGGAATACCAAGCTCGCGAGCGCGCACGAGTTCAGGGTTGGACTCCGGAATAGCGGTGGAGACAACAACCACGTCGGGCTTGACCTCGTCGATCGTGGCGGCCTCATGGCCCACATGCACCTTCACACCAGCGCGGGTAAGCTGGCGGATATAACGTGACGTCTTAAGGTCGGAGCCGGTAACGGCATAACCGCGCTCGTGCAGAACAAGGGCGATGCCGCTCATGCCGGCGCCGCCGATACCGATAAAGTGGGCGCTCTTAAACTCGGGCGCGGAGGTTGCAGTCTGGGAATCAGCCATGTGCTCGTGTACTCCTTGCGTAAACACTGCCTGTAACCCGTTAACTGTACCGCACCTACCGCATCAGCGCGAGGGCGACCGACGATATCCCGTCTAACTAACGCAAACCCTCTACCGCATCGGCCAGTGCACGAGCGCCCCTACCCTGAGCCAGACCACGCGCCGCCTGACGCATGGCGTCGCGCGCCGCCGCGTCATCGACCAGGTGCAGCAGCTCATCGGCAAAGGCAGAACCGTCGATATCGGCATCGGCGCAGAGCACGCCGGCCCCGGCGTCGACCAGATAACGAGCATTGGTGGTTTGGTGGTCGGCTGTCGCATGCGGATACGGCACGAGCACCGAAGGCACGGCGAGCGCAGCGATCTCGGCCACGCTCGATGCGCCCGAACCCGAGCGCACCAAATCGGCAGCAGCCAGCATATCGCCCATGTTGTCGATGTAAGGCTGGACGCGGTAACGCTTCGCCTCCTCGGGCGTCAGCGCCAAAGCGCGCTCGGTCTCCTCAAAGCCGTCGGCACCCGTCGAATGCAACACATAGAGGTTCTTGCGCGAAAGCAGCTCGTTTTTGAGCGAAGCCACGCGCTCGTTGAGGTGCTGGGCGCCAAGTGAACCGCCAAAGACGAGCAGCAGCGTAGCGTCCTCGGGAACGCCAAGTGCCTTGCGGCCGCGAGCGCGATCTCCCTCGATCACCGAGCGACGTACGGGATTGCCGGTCATGAGCACGTGGTCAGGGTCACCTTCGCGCTCAAAGACCGAGCGCGCTGCCGGCACCGAGATGCACACGCGGGCGGCGTGGGAGTTCATCATCTTGTTGGCCAGGCCCGGAACAGAGTTCTGCTCATGCAGCAGATACGGCACGCCTGCGTCCTTGCACCACCCCAGCAGTGGAACCTCGACATAGGCACCAAAACCGATGGCGGCATCGGGCTTGCCGACCTTTGAGAAATGACTGGCGATCGCACGCTTGGCCTTGTTGACACGCCACAGCGAGGTCAGCGCCGTCCAAGGGCGGGAGCGGTCGAAGCCCGTGACCGTAATGGGCACAAAATCAAACCCAGCCTCGGGGACCAGACGACCCTCGAGCTTGCGCGACTGGCCCACGAACACAACGCGGTGCCCACGGTCACGCAGCTCTTCGGCCAAGGCGAGCGCGGGGTTGATGTGTCCTGCCGTGCCGCCGGCTGCAATAGCAACGGTCATTTTATCGGTCATGGTAGTCCCTTCGTACACGCGGTCCCTGGTCGTCGGTGCGCAGACGTGCCGACGGGTCCGAGTTCAAATCGATTCGATTATATCCGCCGCCCGCGTTGCGAGGGCTGGGGCGCTGCGGACGACCTTGCGGAGCCGTTCGCGGGCGTGGACGGGCTGCCATCCAGAACGGTAAAGCCGCTACGCGAAGGTCGTTCACCGCGCACATGGGCCACGCCGGCGGTGCTCTCGTCCATAACGGCAAAGCTCTCACGGCGGCGGTCATACTCATCGCGGCGGGCGCTCTCGTACGAAACGCGCAGAATCAACCCGGCAAGCATAAGCGACACAATAATCGACGAACCGCCGTAGCTAATAAACGGCAACGGTTTGCCTGTCATGGGAAACACGTTGAGGATGCCCAGCGCGTTAATCAAAAACTGCACTGCGAGAATGACCGCGGAGCCAGACGCCATAAGCGCGCCCCGGCGATCGGTCGCCTGCTCGGCAATGCGAAACGCCGAGTAGATCAGCATCGCAAACACCAAGAAGAACAGCACGGTTCCGACAAAACCGACTTCCTCGCCAATGATGGCCAGGATGTAGTCATTGTGCGCCTCGGGCAGATACGAGTACTTCATGGTTGAGTTGCCGATGCCACGGCCGAACAGACCGCCCGAGGCAAAGGCCATAATGGCAAGCGTGGCCTGATAGCCGTCACCATACTCGTCGGCCCAAGGGTTCAAGGCAACCTGAATACGCACCATACGGTACGGCTCTGCGACAAGCGCAATCACGATCACGAGAATGCCGAAGATTAGCACGCCGATGATAAATCTGGGGTCGAGACCCGCAAACAACGCCATGCACATGAGGGTCAACAGGATGATCAGGACAGTACCGAAATCGGGCTGGATAAAGATCAGAAAGAGCGAAATGCCCAGGTAGATGCCCATCTTGCGAAGGAATTCGTTGATGTTGCCACCGGGCGAAAAGAAGCGATCAAGCATGATGGCCGAATACGCAATGGCAAATGGCTTTAAAAACTCGGAAGGCTGGAACTGAATACCGGCGATGTTGAGCCAGCGCGTGGCGCCGCGGCTGCCGCTGCCCACCAAGAACACCAGAAGCAGTAGCCCTATCATGCCGATAAGGAAGATCCTGAGCACATCCTCCCCAAACCAGCTGTCCGGCAAAACGCGCACGATGGCAATCAGCGCCAGAACACCGACCACGGCAAACGCGGCCTGTCGACCCAGAAAAAACGTCGCCGAGCCATTCTCGTGCAGCGCCTCGACCGAAGACGCCGAGTACACCATCAGCAGGCCAAAGCATACCAAGGTAAACAAGCAGGCCATGAATATCAAACGGGGGCGCATGATACGGGCGGGAACGCCGGCAATATAGCGTTCGCTAAACGACTGCCCGCCGCGGCTGGAACGCGGTGTGGTGCGACGTGAGGAAGCACGGTCCGAGTCGGGCCTCCTCATACCTTGTCGGGGGCTCTCCTCTCTCACCGCAACCCCTATTCCATTTGTGATTTCGCTGTAGCGGCAAGCTGAGCCACGTAGTCCTTAAACACGCGGCCGCGCTCCTCATAGCCCGAGAACTCATCGAACGAAGAGCAGGCAGGAGAAAGTAAGATCACGTCACCACGGCTCGAAAGCGAACGGGCAACGTCCACGGCGTCGCGCAGGTCATCCGCCTGGGCGATATCCACATCGCCATCGACATCAGCCTCGTCCATAGCGGCGGTGAAGCGCTCGCGCGCATCGCCAAAGCAGACGACCGAGCGCACGTTGTCCATAACGACGCGCGCGAAGTCCGTGAGCGGAGTGCCCTTATCGTGGCCGCCGAGCAGCAAGATCACGTCGTCATCGGGAAATGCCGTCAGTGCCTTCTCGACCGCATCGGTGTTAGTCGCCTTGGAATCGTTGACGTAGCGCACGCCGTCAATCTCGCCACACGGCTCCACGCGGTGCTCGAGCGGCTGGAACGAGGCCAGACCGCGGCAGACACCGTCGACATCGGCACCGACTGCCAAGGCAGCCGTGGCAGCGCACAGGGCATTGATAACATTGTGATGGCCCGAGATCTTGAGCTCGGATGTAGCGATGAGCGGGGTCTCGACGCCCTTCAGGCGCACGATCATCTTGCCATCGCGCACAAAGGCGGCATCCTCGCCCTCAGGCTCGTCAAAGGCAACCTTGCAGATGCGACGACCCGGCGTGTAGATGTACTCATCCAACTCGTGAATGCCGGCGTCTTCGACGTCGACAACCACCAGATCGTCATCGACCATATTGTCAAACAGTTTGATCTTGGCAAGCGCATAGTTCTTATGACTCTTATGCCAGCCCAAGTGGTCGGGAGTGATGTTGAGCAGCACCGCCACGCGGGGGTGGAGCTCGGTTGTCGTAGCAATCTGATAGCTCGAGAGCTCAGCCACAAACCACTCGTTGTGGGCTCGGCCGTCAATCTCGTTGACCGGCGGCTCGCCGATGTTGCCGACAGCAACGCTGGCCTCGCCGGCAGCCTTAAGCAGATAATCAGTCAGCGACGTGGTGGTCGTCTTGCCGTTGGTGCCCGTGATGGCAATCCAGTTATCGGGCGACAGGCGATAGGCAAACTCGGGCTCACCCATAATCTGGGCGGCATGCTCGCGCCCAGCCTTAAAGAAGCCCGAGAACTCCGAGATGCCCGGGCACGTCACGCATACGTCATAGGCGCCCTCGACCTGTTCGGTCCCATAGACAAACGACGCACCAGCAGCCTCGAGCGCACGCGTGGCGTCATTGGGCTCAGAGGTGCCACCGCCATACACGGTAACGGCACTTACGCGCTCGGGATGTGCCAGCGCCCAGCGGGCGACATCGAGACCGGATTTGCCCTGACCCAAAACGAGCAGGCTAAAGACATCAGCAAGAGACATGAAAGACCACTATCCCAACTGGAAGAACAGAGCAAGGCCAACGGCACCAAAGGCAGCAGCGATAATCCAAAAACGGATGACGACCTTGGTCTCGGCCCAGCCCTTCTTTTCGAAATGATGATGGATGGGCGCCATAAGGAAGACGCGCTTGTGCGTAAAGTGGAAGTAGACAACCTGAATCATGACCGACAGGGTCTCAACGATAAACAGGCCGCCGATGATGAGGGAGACGACCTCGGTGTTGGTCATGATGGACGTGCAGGCAAACGCGGCGCCCAGGGCAAGCGAGCCGGTATCGCCCATAAAGATGCTCGCCGGATAGCAGTTGAACCACAGAAAGCCCAAGCAGGCACCGGCACACGCGGTGCAGAAGATGGACAGGTTCACGTCTCCGTGCAAAAACGCCATGGCAGCCATGGCGAGCATGGCAATCATAGAGGTGCCGCCAGCAAGACCATCAAGGCCATCGGTCAGGTTCACGGCATTAGAAAGACCGGCGATCATCAGCCAGCAAAAGACAATGTAGAGCCACGGGAACGAAAGGCCGCAGATGGTGGTCGAAAGAACACCGAGGTCAATCGTCAGGCCGCCGGGAAAACGAATCTCGGGGGCGACGCCGCACCAGTTGACGGCAAGTACCGTAAAGGTGACACAGATAATGGTTAGGCCGATCATCTTGGCATGAGGCGTCAGACCGAGCGAGCGCCCATGCGTAACGGAGGTCAGGTCGTCGATCAGGCCCAGCACGCCGGTCGCCAGCGTGGCGAGCAGCACGAGCACGAGCTCGGTGGTGAGCTTGCCCATCAGCAGGCAGGTCAGCGAGATCGCGACGAGGATGACAACACCGCCCATGGTGGGCGTTCCCTGCTTAACCAGATGACGCTTGGGGCCGTCGGCACGAACCTGCTGGCCGATACCCTCGACCTTAAGCAGCTTGATCCACCACGGCATGAGCAGCATCGCGATGATGGCGGCGATGCCAAGCCCCAAAAAAGCCTGATACGTTGGATACGAGGGATTGCCGAACATGGGCTAGCACACACCTTCCACAAAGCGGTCGAGCTCAACAAAGCGGGAACCCTTGACCAGTACAACATCATGTTTTTCAAGCGCGCCGCCCATGCGGTCGAGCACCTGCTGATAATCGGAGAACACCTGGATGCGGTCCTCGTCCATACCCATCATGCGCGCGGCATCGGCCATAAGCTGGGCCAGCTCACCACCCACGCACACCAGCATGTCGAGCTTCTTGGCGGCGGCATAGGCGCCCACGAGCTCATGCATGCGAGGAGCCTCATCGCCCATCTCGCCCATCTCGCCCAGGATCGCCATGCGAGACCCCGTGCACGAAAGCGAACACAGTAGATCGAGACCAGCAGCCATGGATTCGGCGCTGGCGTTATAGGAATCGTCGATGACGCGGGCACCGCTCTTGGCGCGCTTGATCTCCTGGCGGTGACCGGTGATCGTGAGGCCTCTAAAGGCAGCATCGATCTGCTCGGGCGTCACGCCCAGGCGATAGGCAACCGCGGCGGCCTTAACGGCATTTGGGACGGACTGCACGCCGGGGATGGCAAGCATGGTATCGATCGTCTCACCCTGGCCAAAATCGAGCGTAAAGACCGGACGGCCTTCGTCATCAACACGAATGTCGCGGGCGCGGACCTCATCATCGTCCGAGACACCGGCCAACATCACGTCGATACCAGCAGGCTGGGCGAACGTATCGCGAATGAACGGCGTAAAGTCGTCCTCGCCACCCAAGACCAGCAGCGGCAAGAAGTCGCCGGCGGCGCACATACCCTGGACAATCTCGGCCTTAGCGCGGGCGATGTTCTCGCGGCTGCCCAAAATGCCGATGTGAGAGGTGCCGATCTTGCTCACGATGGCAAAGTTGGGATTGGCGGATTGGGAAAGGCGCTCGATCTCATGGAAATGGTTCATGCCCATCTCGAGCACCAGGACCTCGGTATCGGCCGGGGCGGAAAGCACCGTGAGCGGCATGCCGATCAGGTTATTAAAATTGCCCTTGGTGGCCCAGACACGATAGCGCTGGGCGAGAACAGCGGCGAGCACGTCCTTGGTCGTCGTCTTGCCGATGGAACCGGTAATGCCAACGACCAGGCAGCCAAGCTCCAGGCGATACGCGTGCGCCAAACGCAGCAGAAACTCCTCGGGATCATCGGTCAGCAAGATGGCACAGCCCTTGTCCTGCGCCAGCGAGACCAGCTCGGCCTCGGGCTCACGCGTCATCACGACGGCGCCGGCACCCGACTGGACGGCACGGGAAGCAAAATCATTGCCATCGACGTTTTCACCGGGAAAGGCGACGAAAATCGTCCCTTCCTCGACCTGGCGCGAGTCGATACCGCTCCCGCGGCATACCCGATCGGCTTCTCCCGTCACGGTTCGGGCCCCTGTTGCGGCCGCGAGGTTGTTGACGGCGATCTCTATCATTGCAGCTCCCCTGTAAACCTAATAATGCTATCGGCGTATTGTATCCCAGCGCCGCACATGCGTGGTGCAGGGCATGTGAACACCCTCATATGGGACAACAAACCACGCCCCAAAGATTGTAACCCCCTACTTCGTGTGCGGGATACCCAGCACGTCGAGCGCGTTGGCCATAATGGACTGGAACGGCACCGCAGCGGCATCTGAGCCGCTCGGCGTTCCGTCGAGCGTGATATAGCACAGCACCTTGGGCGATTGTGCCGGTGCAAAGCCCATAAAGGACGACATGTAGTTCTCCTTGAGGTAGCCGCCGTTCTCGTCGGCACGTTCGGCCGTACCGGTCTTACCCGCCACGTCATAGCCGTCAACCGCGCCGCCAACGCCCGTTCCCTCGGACACGACCGTCTGCATGCACGATGTCACCTGGGATGCGGCATCCTCAGAAATCGCGCGCTCGCCTTCGCCCCAGTCCTTCTCGTCGCCCTTGCTGGACTTATAGAAGTGCGGGGTCATCATCACGCCGCCGTTGGCGATGCCGCCCACGGCACGTGCGATCTCAATCGGCGAGACGGACAGTGCCTGTCCAAAGCTCATCGAGCCCAGCGTGGCGCCGTCATACTGGTCACGCTCCTTGACGATGCCCAGGCTCTCTCCCGGAAAATCGACACCCGAGCTGTGACCGATGCCCCACTTGTCCACATAGGCGGCAAAGTCGTCGGCACCGATCTTGCGCCCCACCAGGACAAAGCCCACGTTGGACGAACGGCGCATCATCTCGCGCACATCCATGGTCATGGCATAGTCGCGCTTGTCGGCATCGGTGACGGTATCGTCGCCCACCTTGATGCTCGCCGGCACCTCAAACGACGTACTCGATCGCACGACGCCCAAGTCGAAGCCGGCGCCCGCCACGAGCGTCTTAAAGACCGAGCCGGGCTCGTAGGCGTCGGTGACCAGGCGCAGATTCATATCCTCGGTCTTGGCATTCTCCAGATCGGTCTGGTCGTAGGTCGGGTACGAGCAGGCTGCCAAAATCTCGCCTGTCGCAGGATCGGGGACCAGCGCCGAGCCGTTCTTGGCCTTAGTCTTCTCAACTGCCTCTGCCAGGGCATCCTCGGCCGCACGCTGGATATTGACGTCGAGCGTCGTCACGATATCAACGCCGTCGACCGCAGCCACCTTTTTATAGGCACCGCCCGCGATATAGCTGCCGTCCCTCGCGCGCTCGCGTACGAGAGAACCGTTCGTGCCGGTCAGAAGCTTGTTGTATTGCTTTTCGAGACCCGTCAAGCCGTCGTTGTCTACATTCACTACACCCAGCACCTGCGATGCCAGATTGCCGTATGGATATACGCGCTTCATGGCCTGCTCAAAAAGCACGCCGGGCAGGTTCTTCTTCTCCAGCGCCGCAACATCGTCTTCGTCCACCTGGCGCTTGATATACACCCAGGTTCCATCGGACTCAACGAGCTTGCGGCAGGTCTTTTTATTGATTCCAGTTGCCTTGACCAGCGCCGACACCGTCTTGTCGACATCCTCGACAAGCTGCGGGTTCACGGCGATGTTGCGACATTCGACCGACGACGCCAACACGTTGCCGTTGCGGTCGTAGATGGTGCCGCGTTTGGCATAGAGGGTCTGCGCAAGCAGGCGGCGCGCATCGGCACGCTCGCGCAGTTTATCGGCTTCGACAATTTGATAGTCGGCAAGGCGAAAGACGCCCAAGCCCAAGCCAAGCCCGATGAAGCCCATGACGGCTTTGCGGCGAGGCAGAGGTGCGCCTGTGAGCCATTCGGTCGACGAACTCTTGCGCGACCTGGTGTTATGCACTTGAGGGCCGCCCGAGCCGCGAAGTCGCGACGCCGGGTCGTTGCCACGGGACTGCCCGACGTTGTAAGATTGCCGACCCGTTCCTTGATAACCAGAACGTCCCCGCGACGAGGGACGTCCAGAACCGCGGCCCCCATCGGAACCGCGGCGATAGTCATTTGTCATACTCAGCTACCGTCTTGCTACTGAGCGGTCGCGGTCGCGTTGGCGCCCGCGGCTGCATCCTGCGAAAAGTCAAGTGTAACGCTCTCGCTGGGCTCCACCATGCCATAAGCGCCCGCAAGGTCGCGAATGCGCGTGTCGGCGCCATAGACCGAATGCATGACCTCCAGGTCGGAGCTCTCATCGGTCGCCTTTTCGAGCGTGCTGGTAAGCTCGGCGTTGCTGTTGAGCACCTGGGCCGTAACGCCGGCGAGCGCCACGCGGGCGACGCCGATCGTCATGAAGATAGCCGCAATGATGCAAAACGTTTTAAGAACGCTCATGAAAACCGGGCTTACCGCCTGGTTTGCCTGACGGCCCGCGCCCGTGTAGACATCAAAGCGCGGCGTGCGCTGCTCACGGGGAGCAACGGGGGCCTGCGACGTCTCACGATAGGCGGGCATGGCGTTCATATCATAGGCGAGTGCTGCGCTTGAAGTGTTGTAGCCCATGATATGCCGCCTCCCATCCCGAGTACGTTGGTAGTGTGTTTAAGCTTCGTTTATGGTGCGAGCGGGAGGTCCAGTATCGCGCGGTCGCGCCTACAGACGCTGCGCCACGCGGATTTTGGCTGATCTCGCCCGAGGGTTGCGCTCAACCTCATCAGGCTGGGCAACCAAGGGTTTGCGGGTGATGACCTTGAGTATCGGCACGTTGCCGCACACGCACACCGGAATCTCCGGCGGACACGTGCACCCCTGGCTCATCTCCTTAAAGTGGTTCTTTACGATACGGTCCTCGAGCGAGTGATACGAGATGACGCAGATACGTCCGCCCGGGTTGAGCCACCTGGTGGCGGCATCAAGCCCTCGTTCGAGCACATCGAGCTCGTGATTGACCTCGATGCGAATGGCCTGGAAACTTTTCTTGGCCGGGTGTCCGCCATGCCGACGAGCGGCAGCCGGGATACCCGCCTTGATGATCTCGACAAATTGGCCGGTGGTTTCGATCGGTTCTTGCTCGCGGCGGCGCACGATCTCGCGCGCGATCTGCGAGGCGAACTTCTCTTCGCCGTAGACGCGTAGAATCCGGGCGAGGTCGTGTTCGTTATAGGTGTTGATGACCTCAGCTGCGTTTAAGGTGTTATTACCCGGATCCATCCGCATGTCCAATGGGGCGTCCTCGTTATACGAAAAGCCCCTGCCAGGGATATCGAGTTGCGGTGACGAAACGCCCAAATCGAACAGGAAGCCATCGACCCCGGGCACCTCGGCCGAGCAAAGCAGCTCGTCCAAGTCGCCGAAGTTGCCCTTCAGCAGCTGGTGCGGAACGCCGGGAACCTCGCGGTCCAGACGGGCGCCAGCGGCCTCGAGGGCCATGTCGTCCTGATCGACGCCGAGCAAAAGGCCCGTCTCCCCCACCTGCGCGGCCATCTTTACCGAATGGCCGGCACCGCCAAGGGTGCAATCGCAGACAACGGAGCCGCTCTTTAGCCGCAGCGACTCAAGCACTTCGCCGAGCATGACAGGTTCATGCCGATATTCTTGTGTCAAGATCCCACGCTCCATCCGTTACCCGTGCCTTGCCCTTACGAGAAGAAGAGGTCCAGCAGGGCCTCATCGTCATCGTCCTCATCGGCCGCGGCGCGATCCCAAACCTCAAGGTGGTCGTAGTTGCCCACAACCGTGACCTCGCGGTCGAGGTTCGCCTGCTTGCGGAGAGACTCGGAAAGACCGATACGACCGGCGCTGTCCACGTCCATCGACGTGGTGCGCTTGTTGATCGCCCTCATGAGCTTCTGGTCATTAATGTCACGCGGGTTAAAACCCTCGTGGCCCTCACGACCCGCGAAGAGTCCTTCGACCCACTTATCGAAGGCCTCGGCAGAGAACACGTACAGAGCATCGACATCCAGGGCTTTGAACACGCGAACGTGCTCTCCAAGCTCCTCGCGAAGGGGTGCAGGCAGGGACAGACGACCTTTTGCATCGAGATTGCGCTCGTATGCACCAGTCATTCCCATGTGCGCCCTCCCCTCGGTTACTCAGATGGCACGTACGCGGGGAACCACCCCGCCTGTCGACGTCATTAATAATATGGGGAACCGCCCCATTTTTCAACACCTTTCCCCACCCCTTCCCCCA
>OBXA01001633.1_pt1 | contig 12507 bp, 9 predicted proteins | sample 1538121 | NCBI WGS metagenome assembly OBXA01 (sample SAMEA2580133, study PRJEB22360) | human gut metagenome | biome: human gut; feature: human-associated habitat; material: faeces | place: Denmark | collected 2008/2010 | reverse complement strand
GATATAAAGCCGTACAAAGCGGAATATCACATCTGAAGAACTTTGGAAGTGCAGCTAAGAATGCCGGCGCTAATGCTAAAGATGCTGTTAGCAATGTAAAAAATCTTATAAGTGCTATCAAGGACTCTGCAAGCACAAAGAGCCTGGATCCATTAAAGAATCTTTTCAAAAAGAAGAAAGACGATTCAGATGAATCTGGGGGCAGTGTTCCAAATACAGGCGGAATTGACAAGATCAAGGCCAAGTATGAAGGCATCGCTAAAGTGGTTGAATCTGTTGGCAATACGATCAAGACAAGTATTGAAGGTATTGGTACGGCTATTTCAGGCATTCTTGACAGTATCACTCAAGGAATTTCCTTAGTAATTGAAACTCTAGGAACCGCTATTTCAGGTATTGTGACATCCTTAGGTAGTGCTATTTCAACAGCAGCACAAGGTATTGGTACCGGTATTGCGACTATCTTCAGAGGACTTGGTGAGGCCTTGGCTATGATTCCACCAACAACATGGCTAGGTATTGCTGCGGCCGCTCTTGCTGTTGGCGCTGCATTTGCTTTAGCCGGTTCACAGGGTGAAGGATTGCAGATGATTCTGAACGGTGTGGCTACTGTTGTGACTGCGTTAGGACCAGTGATTCAGACAGTCTTTGAAGGTATCTGTAGCACAATAGAGTCATTTGGAAGCATTATTACAACGGTATTCGATGGAATATCAGGAGTTATTACTGCTTTTGGAGAAGCAGTCTCAGGTGTACTGCAGTCTGTATCGGGTGTTATTGATTCTATTGGTACTGCTGCTTTGAATGCAGGTAAAGGGTTCAAGGAATTAGCTAAAGGCATTCAGATTATTACAGGATTAAATCTATTGGATATGGGAGCTAGCTTAGCGGCAGTTGCAGCCGGTATAGGTGCTATATCTGCAGCTTCTGTAGGCATAGGTAGTGCTGGTACTCAGATGATGGCCCTTGTAACGGCTATCAGTATGGTAGGTACTACATTTGCCAGTACGTCGGCTACGGTGACGAGCTCATTGAATAGTATTATCAGTGCAATGTCTGCAGCTGAAGCTAGGGCTTCGACTTCAGGAACTGCAATGGGTACTAAGTTTACATCAGGACTTAAAGGAAGCTTATCAAGGGGCGTGTCTGTTGCAAGATCGTCATGCAATAACATTATTAGTGCATTCAATGCGTGTCAGTCAAGAGCACAATATTGTGGTCAGATGATTGGCCAAGGACTTGCAAACGGCTTAAGAGCAAGCGAAGGTTCAGTCAGAGCGGCGGCCGCTAGTTTGGCAGCTGCCGCAGATGCGGCAATTCAGGCCAAGGCTAAGATTGGATCACCTTCTAAAGTTCAGTATAAGAATGGTATATGGTGGGCCCAAGGTTTAGTCAACGGTATGAAGGCTATGAAGGCAAAAGTCAAAGAAGTTGCTTCAGACATCTTGTATATGCCAAACATGCTGCAACCTAACTTATCTTATTCAGGAATGACGACATCTTTGAATAGTGACTATACATACTCAATGAGCGGTGAATACATCATTGAGGTGCCTTTAGAAATAGACGGTCGTGAAATGGCGAGAGCAACTGCTAAGTATGACCAGGCAGAACTTGCTAGATCACAGAAATTTAATAAAACATTGAGAGGTGTTAAATAATGCTCTATAACTTTGTGGACACAATAGACACAAAACCTCAGGCCGGTGTAGATTTGCCGGCCGAGGCAATGTGCTATGATGGTGTTTTTATTGAAAACGAAATAAAAGGCTATCGAACACTCTCAGTGAGTGGTAGAGAGCTATTAGGATCTGAAGTTCTTGAAACTGAGGTTGATGGAATGGATGGAACTATATATAACTCTAAAAGACTTAAGCCTAGAACCATAACAGTAAAGTACCTGCTACAGGCAGATAGTAATTATGACTATAGGCAGGGCTTTTACAAAACGAACTCTTTACTCAATAAAGAACAGGTTCAGGTCATTTTCAATGACGAATTAGATAAGTACTTTATTGGTACCAAGCTATCAAACACAGAAGTTGATGCCGGCTCTAATTGTGTTATTGGAGAAATTGAAATTTATTGTTCTGATCCAAGAAAGTACAGTACAGCCCTGAAGGAGTTTACAACGTCTTCAGGATCTTTAACTGTAAAGAATGAAGGAACTTTACCTGCAACTGTTGACTATCAGATTAACTGCACTGCAGAAACAGGATATGTTGGAATAGTATCGACAGAGGGCATCATGCAGTACGGTAAAATCGAAGAATTGGATACAGAAACATATGAACAGAATGAGCATCTTGCTTCCTTAGACAGTTTTTTTAACTGTAAGGATGATACAAACGGTACGGACGTTATGCATCCACAATATGGCGCAAATGGCGCCTTATTTGCTCATACGTGGTTTAACAATAGATTCTTAGGCTTTGGTAGTACAGGAAATAAAAAAGGCTCTGCTAATGGTGGCCTAAGAACTCTTGTATTGCCAGCAGACTCAAACGGAGACTCTAGTGGATCTAAAAACTTCTACTGTTATTTTCACCTATTATTCTATGCAGGTCTGATGGGCCAAACAGGAGAGATGTGTATCAACTTCTTAACAGCAGACAACAAACTTATCTGTGGATGTAACTGGTATAAGACAGATGCAGTTGGAAATACAGGTCACTATGAAATATGGGCTAATGGTAAGGTGCTGAGAAACTGGAGCTATACAACGTCTCACCTACATACCCAGAATCCTTGGTACTGGGATTGGGGACATTGTGACATCTTAAAGGAAGGCGCGAATATACGCTTCTTCTACTGGGGTGGTTATTATAACTACACGATCCCAGAAATTGCAGATATGAAATGCGCGAAGATACAGGTTGCTGTTAAGCAGTGGGGAAACCGAGCAGGAAATCAGTTTATGACTTTCGCTGGCTTTAATGTGATCAACTTCTACAAACAGCATGTCAGCAAATGGAGAGATGTTCCTAATAGATATCCAGCAGGCACAGTAATCAATATCGATGGAGAAACATCGCATATATACGTAAACGGAATGGACAGACCAGGCGATGAAGTCGTAGGAACTCAGTATTTTAAGGTTCCTCCAGGAAAAACAGATATCAAATTTCATGTTTCTGATTTCTGTAGGAAACAGCCTGATGTTACTGTTCGTATTCGGGAGGCCTGGTTATGACGGTATTACAAAAAGTCAGAATCGCAGTATTGGATCCCTACGGTACAGTTCTTGCACATTTGGATAATGATGTTGATAAGGCGATGCCATACTGGAGTGATACGTTACATACATATTTAAGTGGATCTGCGTACACATTTGGCTTTAAGACATTTACAGCTCATGAGGATGCTAAGTATCTTGTTGAAGGGAATAAGCTTTCTTTCAAATATAAGGATAAAGGGTATCACTTGACGATTATGAATGTCGAAAAATCAAGAAAGACAGTAATGGTCGAAGCTTATGGACTTAGCTTAGAGCTTACGAACGAACAGATCGATGCTTATAAGTCACCAAAGGCCATGACTTTTGTTGAGTATATTAAGGCCTGGGGCTTTGAACGCTCCTTTACCGTTCGAATCAATGAGGTATCTAACAAGTCAATTCGTCATGATTGGGATGGTACGGCCACTGTTTTGAGCCGCCTTTATTCATTGGCCAATGTTTTTGATGCAGAGCTGGAGTTCATTACAGAATTGAACGATGACTATTCATTAAAAGGCGTAACTCTGAACGTTTATCGTAAACATTCCGGTTCGAATCAAGGTCTTGGAACAAATCGTACAGGAACTATTTTAAGATATCCTAATGACATCCATTCAATTGTAAAAACCAGTGATATTACTGAACTTTATACAGGTATTCGGCCAACCGGCACAGATGGATTGCAGTTAACATCATTAAATGGAAAAAAAGAATATGATGCAAATGGTAATGTTGAGTACATGGTCAGTGGTAATAATCTTCTAGCACCTCAAGCTAGAGACCGGTTTCCATCGACTCTTTTAACGGATCACAGTAATGATATGTATGCCGTAGAGATATGGTCCTACGAAACAAAGAATGTGAATACTTTATATGGCCAGGCGCTAGCTGAGTTAAAGAAGCATGTCAATCCTATTGTCACATATGATGTAGATGCCTACATTGATGCAAATATAGGAGATACATTTACGATTGAGGATACTGAATATGCGCCGGCTATGTATCTGCAGGCTCGAATCGTAGAGCAGGAGATCAGTTTTACCGATAGAGACAGATGCAAGACAACTTTTGATAATTTCACAGAAGTGGCTTCAGGAATTTCAAATGAATTGATTGATGAAATGAATCGATTGATTGAACAGAATAAAACATATCAGTTAGTTGTCAGTAGTTCAAACGGCACAGTTTTAAATGAAGATACAGAACGTACAGTTCTTGTAGCTCTTGTAAAAGACAACGGCAAAGATGTTACAGATCAATTCAAAATAAACTGGTATCTAGATGGAGAACTTGTGTCAACGGCTAACTCAATCAACGTTGAGAAATCAAGCTTAAATCCAAGTTTGACATACCATGTTGAAGCGGTTAACGACAAAGGCGTTGTGAAAGCTAGCTATGAGCTAACAGTAACCAAAGTACAGAATGGTACTAGCGTCTATATCAAGAAAACGATTGTTACGTATGCAGTCACAGATACGGCACAAGATAAGCCGGTAACTGGATGGAAGACTGAATTTCCAGTTGTGCCTTTAGGAAAGTATTTATGGGTCTGTACTCAGGTCTTCTATAGTGATGGATCCAGTACAGAAACCTATTCTGTTTCTCATAACGGAACCAATGGAACGAACGGTAAGGACGGAAAAGATGGTGTTGCAGGAGAAGCTGCTTTAAGTTTTAAACTGCTATCTTCGCAAGGTCAGATTTTCAAGAACAAGTCCATAAAAACAACTTTGACTCTAGAAGTCAGAAGAGGCTCTAAAAAACTGACGAGTTTTGAAGTAAAGAATCTGGGAGCTATTCAGTGGTTTAAAAATGACACTCGGCAGACTGGATCAGATCTAACTTTAAGTGTTTCAGAATCAGATTCAGTATTGAATACAAACTACTCAGTACAGGTTATTAACGCTAAAAATGAAATACTTGGCAGTGATACAATATCTTTAGCTTCCGTTACGGATATCCAAGGAATCTATCGCTTTTATCATTTAGGCCCGGATAAACCAGAAGTACCAGCTTCATATCCTCCATCAGATACTGTGTGGAGTCGTACTGAGCCTGAGTACACTTTAGGGAATACGGACAACCTTTACTATGTAGACTGTACCGTTTTTGTCAATCTTTCATTTAGCTATGGTCTTGTACAGTTATCCAGTGACTATGAGGCATCTAAAAAGGTGTATGCAGATGCACTTGCACGTATTGATAACGCAGTTAAAGTTACAGATAATCAAATCAGTACAGCTAAAGACGCTATCCGTACGGAAGTATCAGAGAAGTATTACGATAAAGAAAACCTAGACTCGCAGTTTGGCGAAATCTCAACTAAGCTAGAACAGACAAAAAATTCGGTCAACATTGAGTTTACGAACTTTAAAACGGACTTTGAGGCATCAAAAAAGCAGAATATTGCATCTTTTAATAAGATTCATAAATATATTCGATTTATCGATGGAAATATTTACATTGGAGTCGAAGGCAACCCTATTCAATTGATTGAAAAGAATGACAGACTATCATTTGTTCAGGGAGGTGCCGAGGTAGCTTATTTCTCGAAGAATAAGTTGTATGTAAACGATGGCCAATTTAATAGCACTTTGCGTATTGGTAATTTTGAATTCAGTCCAAGGCCTAACGGCTCTCTAGATTTTAAGAAAGTGAGTGGTAACTAATGTCGAGTACAGTTAAAGAAATAAATATACCTGTATGGAATACATATGGAAGTGACTGGACCGTTTCCAATCAAGGTTGGTGTAAGATTACTGTAACTCGTAATTATGGTGATACCTACGCTACAGTTACTCCTTATTGGAGCTACCGCTCTCCTGGTGGTGCCTATGCTGCTGTTGATTGTTATATAACTGTTGATGGATCGTCAAGATATTCTGCTACTTTTGGTGCCAGCACACACAGCGCTGGAACCTGGTATTACGTTTCAGGTAGCTCGTTTAAGGTTAACGTTGATGATGGTGCCGGTAACTTGAATATAAGCGTATACATGTATTTTAACGATGGAAATTCAGGCCGACAGTCATCTGTGCAATCGGCAAGCTTTGCATATGGTACACGTGGAGAAACTATACCTACACTTTCTAAATCTAGAGTAAACATAGGTGAAAACGTTTCAATCACTATGGAGCCATATAGCTCTGATTTTTCACATAAGCTGTATTACAGTCTAAATAATAAGGACCTAGTACATATAGATGATTTTGTAAAGGGAAAATCTACAACCATATGGACTTTACCTACTAGCCTTGCAGAATCTATTACCACTAGTACTGAAGGAACTGTTTATATTGTCTGTAAGACATACAATGGTAATACCCAAGTCGGTGATGATAAGAGTGTTGGCTTAACCGCGGTTATACCAGATAGCTATGTGCCTAGTATATCGGACGTTTCAATAACTGAAATTACGGCGGGGTTAGCTGACAAATTTAAATGTTTTGTGCAGCATAAGTCTGCGTTAAAAATCAAGACGGATTGCTCAGGAGTGTCAGGATCTTCCATTAGTTCCTGTTCTATATTGTTTAATGGAAACACCTATCAAGGAACGAGTGTAAGCACTGGAATAATTGACGTTTCAGGCAAATTGACAGTAGATATTACTGTTCAAGATTCAAGAGGGCGTAGTGCTACAGCAACTAAAGCTGTTCAGATATATCCATATTCGAGTCCGGATCTATTTGGTTGTAAAGCCTATCGAGCGAACGAAGCGCTGGAACTGACAGATGATGGAGAAAACGTGCTATTTAAATTTGCTTACAAGGTTTCGCCTGTAAACAATAAAAACACAGCCTCTTTTGAAATCCAGCAATATGAGGAATCAAGTAAATCATGGAAAAGATTGATTGATTATTCAGATTACGAAAAAGGTTCATATGATGTAACCGCGTCAGATCCATACGCAAATTGTGCCAAATATATTCCTGCTGTAGTGTATGACAAGAACAAAAGCTTTAAATTCAGGCTGATTATTTCGGATTATTTTACTACGTATACACGGGAAATCGAAGTTCCTGTTTCATACACCCTGATTGAGTTTGGGGCAAATGGGCACTCCTTATCTTTTGGTGGTCCATGCACAAATACAGATGAACAGATAGATGTACACATGGACGTTGAATTTAGTGGTATTGTAAATTTCACTAATAACATTTATTCCAATGGACTGTTCTATGATAAAAGGATATGGGATGAGATATATCCTGTCGGTACAGTGATATTAACAACGAATACAAATGATATAGCTGTATGGTTTCCTCCATATTCTTTAGCTGGTTCGTGGCAATTAATAGGATCAACAAATATGTTTAGTGAAACTGTATATGCCTATAAGCGTATTGATTAGGAGGCTTTATGCAAATCAAAGAAATTGTACAAGGAGAAGCCTTTAATGAGGCTCTTATCATTAAAAATAAAGACGGAACTCTGTTTATTCCTTCCAAGGATGAAAGGGTTCTTTTTACGTTAGAAAGAAACGAGAAGAAAATATTGTCCTTTGCACTGGTAGATATGTGCATTCAATTCAATACAGATTATCTGTTGCCTGGAATCTATGACTACAAGATCCAGATTGAAAGAAGTGGTGATATAATCTTTTCCTCTCGTAATGCTTTAAAAATTAGAGAAAGGAGCTAGCTATGGAGTTAACTCTAAATGAAAATCTTAGTGCACAGGCTCTTGAAAATGAAGACGAAGGTTTTGTAACTGTAGATCCAGATACGCGTAAGTTGATATTTCCAAATGAAAACTTTTTTCTAGGTGTCAGCGGCGATCAGGATTCCAGGTTGATTCATTTTAAATTTGTTGACAATGTCACGGACGCTATTAAGTTAAGCGAACAGGAAATCCAGATCAACTATTTAAATGCGAATCAGGAAAAGGGATACGATGTTGCACTTAATAAAAAAGTGCAGGATGACTATTGTTACTTTGATTGGAAACCATCCTCAAAGGTGTTCCTGTATGCAGGTGATGTTAATTTTCTAGTCTGTGTACGTTCAAAGAATGAAGTAAGTGGCTTTAAAAAGACAGACTGGAATACAGTCCGATCAACACATACAGTTCCAGAAGGAATTGAACCTGATGAAACTCACGTAGATGAACAAACAGATGAGACTATCACAAAGCTTTTGCTCAAAATAAATGACGCTGTAACTGCCTCGGCTAACAGTGAGAAAGCTGCTAAGACGTCTGCTGATCAAGCTAAATCTAGCGCAAGTGCGGCTTCTGCTTCTGCTTCTTCTGCTAGTAGTTCTGCAAAAGGAGCAAGTACTTCAGCCACTAACGCAGCGAACTCGGCAACTGCCGCTTCTAACTCGGCTAAGAATGCAAGTAACTCGGCGGGAGCTTCGGCTACTAGTGCGGCTAGTTCTAAGAATAGCGCAGATGCCTCAGCTGCATCCGCTGCCAAGGCCAAGGCTAGTGAGACTGCAGCTGCGAAGTCGCTTGAAGATTTTAAAAACAAAGAAGATATATATCAGAAGTTAGAGGCATTTAATAATTTAGGCCTTTATGTTGATGAAGGAGGATACCTATGTCAGAAATGAACAAAAGAATTGCCACAGAGGCTACGCTTCAACGTGTAGCCAGTGCCCTAGAAGCAGTGGTTCCAGGCTATGAAAAGTATTCTGCAGAGTACTTTGACAAACTTTTCTCGTCTATGAGAACCGGAAAGATCTACGGAACGAAAATCTGGAAGTTCGCTTCAAATCCAACCAGTACCTGTGAAAAGACTAGAGATAACACTGGACTTGTTTGCCAACCCAGTACAGATACGGTTGAAGGTAAAGACGACTACGCAGACATTCCACTATTCCAATGGTACGAATGCAACTATAAAAGATATGATGACGGCTTTGCCTATCCTACGGCGATGTTAGGTGATGGAGCTTATCAGGAGACTGGATCCGTTGACTGTGGATCCCTACAGATGAATTTCTATTATAAAGAGATTGAAACGGAAGCTTATACAGAGTTATTGATTTCAGATTCGCCAAACCATGCTTTTGGGCTACAACCGTGGGGCCTGGCAAAGCGCGCAGATGGAACAGTGATGCCTTACTTTATACAGTCACGTTTCTTTAGTGGCGTTGCATCTGACGGGTTATTAAGATCTCAGCCAGGTCTGAAACCAGCAAGAGACCAGTCTTACTCGAATATGATTACGAACTATCAGAAAAAGGGAAAAGGATACTGGGGTGCTGGATCAAACCGTATGACCTTTGCACAGATCTTCTTGGCTATCAAGTATGCACAAAAGAATGTGCAGAAAGTGTTTAGCGGATGCACAAACTACAGTATTCAGTTAAAGGCATCCGTAGAATCTGCAGATAAACATAAATACTTTCCTGTTAGTGTAGCAGACAAAGATAAAGTGAGAGTTGGATCCTATGTATCTGTTGGTTATGCAGCGGCATCGAATCTAGATAGAAGTGTAAGCACGTTGCATGCATACGCAGATGACGTACTTGTAACAAAGGTAGAAAAAATAAATGACACAACCTACGGCGTTTACTTAGATTGTGAGGCCTTCGCGACAGCTCCTGTAAGTGGAAATTCTGTGTACTTAACGAGTATGCACTACAGAGCAGGTGCTACTGATGCTGTAATTGGTCATCATGATGGCTCACCTGTATCAAATACAGATTTTGCCCACCCATATCGTATCCAAGGAATCGAATATCATGTAGGCGGCTATCAGGTAGCCAGTGATGCAGTAATGTTCTTCAATGCAGACAGTTCTAAGGATGTTTACTATGCGCCAAGAGGAACGGATCATACTACAGATGAAACAAAAATAAAGAATACTTATAAGAAAGTAGGAACAATTCCAAATCCTGACAAGAACGGAGCTAACTTCTGGATTGGCGATGTAGCTCACTCAGAAGGTGTATGGTACCCTTCTGCAAAGGGATCAGGAGAAGCACAGGGAATTGGCGATATGTGCTGGGCTGGAGGATCTCAAACAAGTGGATTCAGAGAATACCTTATGGGCGGTATTCTCTGGAATTGCGGTGATGCTGGTCTCTCTTGCCTGGATTGCGGGAACGGCCTTTCGAATACCTGGTGGAACTTTCTCGCGGCCGATTGATTTTGTTTCAATCGGGGGATTCTAAGGGGGCAAGGATTTGGAGGTGTTGAAGGGGGCACCCCCCCCTTGAGCCAAAGAATTGTAATCACACAGTAAATAATTATATAGGACTCATGGTAGGTGGTTCCCATGGGCGGTAATCTCAGGAATAGCGGTAATGCTGGTCTCTCTTACCTGAATTGCAGGAACGGCCTTTCGAATACCAGGTGGAACTATCTCGCGGCATATTGCATAAAACAAATATTTAAACACTAAACCATGTTTCGCTCCTCTAGAAGGAGCCCTTTTTAAAGGCTAACGTTGACGAGGATTTCGTGACGTAAAATTTGTATTAAAGAAACATAGGCTAGTAGGCATAAAGCAGAAAACCTATTTATACAGCAATCGGAGGTGTATTATGAAACGATTGTGTAAGGACGTTGATATTACAAATATTGATTTAATTCAAAAATCAGTATGTAAATGCCTTAAAGGCAAAAGTAAAGACAGATACGATATAAAACGTATTTTTGAACAGTATGGAAATATTGAGAATATCAGTCTTGCTTTACAAAATGAATTGCTAAATAGAAATTTAGAACTGTTACCAATATGGTACAAGAATAAGTATGACTCAGGATCACAGAAGATGAGAACCATAGGAATACAGGATATCAAGCAACAAATGTACGACTATATTGCAGTAGAAGGCCTGAAAGAATTGATCAAAAGAATTGGAACCTATCAATGTGCAAGTATACCTAAACGAGGGCAATTGTACGGTGCCTATGCTATTCAAAGATGGCTCAGAAAGAAAGTAAACGGAAAATATGAAGTTCAGTACGCCTGTAAATTTGATATCCGTAAATACTATGAGTCTATACCACGTGAAAAACTGATGGCCTGGCTTAGAAAACATGTTAAAAATGAGCCTTTATTATGGCTTTTTGAGAACCTGATAAATACATTCAAAAAAGGGCTAAGCATAGGAAGCTATTTATCACAGTATCTAGGCAATCTGTATCTATCTGATCTATATCACATGATCAAGGAACGTCTATACAGAGAAAGACATAAAAAAGATGGAACCATTAAAAGGGTAATGCTAGTGTTGCATGCCCTTTTTTATATGGACGACATCCTGATTCTTGGATCCAATTCAAGAAATCTAATGCTAGCGGCTCAGGTGATTATTCAGACTTTAGAAGAAATGGGACTTGCCGTAAAGGACTCCTGGAGATGCTTTAAAATCACAGATGATTCTTTTATCGATATGATGGGATATCGCATCTATCGAGATCACATCACTGTGAGAAGAGGTACTTTAAAAAAAATAAAAAGAGCCTGCTTTCGATTTAAGAGAAAACTAAAAAGTTTTAAGTTGGCAAAACGACTTCTAAGCTTCAAAGGGATTCTGGAACATTCAGATTCTTTATCATTTATGCAGGGTAACAGTTTATATGCTTTGTTCAGAAAAGCTAGAAAGGTTGTTTCAAATGAATATAAGATTTTACGAACAGAAACCGAACTTAGAACTCAAGGAATTTGATGGCAATATCTATGTTTACATTTACTTAAATGAAGAGGTAAAGGAAGAAACAGAAGTCAACTATCCTGAGTCCGTTAACGAAGAAAATGTAAAGCATACAGTTTATTACTATGATTACGCGGAGTTCTGTGAAAAGAAAGAAAACCTGGATTTAGAAGATTTAAAGGCTCATCCAGAAAAATATTTAGACTATGTGCCGAAAGTTACTGAAGATCCAAAACCAAAGACACTGGAAGAACAGATCCAGGATCTAAAGGACCAGAATGACATGCTGACACAGTGTGTTCTGGAAATGAGTGAGCTGGTATATCAATGATAGCGAGTCTCATTTATATATTCTCAGGGAAAGGAGGCAGGGACATGATGGCTATGTTATGGGCGCAACAGATCATGCTAGGTAAAAAGAAATACAAAGACGTACCTAGACTATTGAAAGACAAAGTTAAAGAATTGTTGATCGATAGTGGCTGTGAAGATTTAGTGACTGAATAAGTCAGGAGCCTACACTGTTAGGCTCTTTTTTCTTGTGAAGAGGAGGAAAGAAATATGAAATATTTAAAATCTGCAGACTGGTGGAATGCCGCATTGACACGTTGCTTGAAAACTATGTGCCAAACATTGATTGCTATGATTGGGACTTCTCAGTTATTGGAACAGGTAGATATC
>OBXA01001623.1_pt1 | contig 12566 bp, 7 predicted proteins | sample 1538121 | NCBI WGS metagenome assembly OBXA01 (sample SAMEA2580133, study PRJEB22360) | human gut metagenome | biome: human gut; feature: human-associated habitat; material: faeces | place: Denmark | collected 2008/2010 | reverse complement strand
CTGTTACCTCCACATTCTTTTTTATTTTGAATGTCCGCAAAATCCGTCCTACATCAGTCGCAGTATCACAGGCATGAAGCGTCACGACCATATCCACGTCAAACGGCGTCTGAAATCCATTGATGTCACCTAGCTCAAAGCGCAGATCGTCATAGCCATATTTCTCCGCCGCCCGGTTGCATTTTTCGATGACATCTTTTTTCAGGTCGAGTCCAAGCATCTGCACTTTCATATGCCGGATCTCTGTAAAATAATAATACATGATAAAAGTCAGGTAAGACTTTCCGCATCCGAAATCAATGATGTGTATTTCCTCACCTTTATATTCCCGGATCGCATCATCGATCATCTCGATAAAACGGTTGATCTGGCGGAACTTATCATACATGGACTTTACTACTTTTCCCTCTCCGGTAAAAATACCCATATCCACCAGCGGAGGGATCACCTGTCCCTCATCCAAAATATAATTTTTCTTCCGGTTATGTTCTGTGACTGTGTCTGGTGCTTCTTTTGAAGCTTTCGCCCTGAGTGTCACCGCACCTTTCTTTGAGATCAGAAGACTGTATTCTCTTTTCTCATCCCATGCATTTACCTGCAGGAATGTATCATGTATGGCTTCCATCAAAAAGCCCTGCAGATCTTCTGCGCCAAAATTATCGTGAAACACCTGTTTCTCTGTATACTTTGCCGCCTGATAGCCATCGCCTTTCTTCTCCACCACGATCTTTTTGTACTGGCAGTCTTTCGCCATCGGCTTACTGATAATTATTTTCATGAGCGGATTTGCTGACAGCTTTTCGATTGCCGCAATCCAGTCCTCATTTGCCTCAAATGTCTTTTCTTCTCCCTCTTCATTTGCGAGAATCACAAGACATTTTTCCTTTTCTCCCGGCTGCCGCTCTTCGCAGCCGTATTCTCCATCAAAAATCTGTTTTAGTTTCCACATGATCTATGCTCCTTACTGGGATTCGGAAATACATTCCTGTTCCAGCTTTATTCCTTTTTGTAACATATAAGTGATGAGTTTTCTCTCTTCGTCCGGCAGTTCCATTTTTTCTAACTGCATCAACCGCTTTTTGTCATTTTCTGTCAATGGCTTCGCATAATCCTCATACTTTTTCAATGTTTCAATGTCCATTTGAAACATTTGAAATGGGATCCCTGTTTTTCTTTTCAAGTGTTCTAAAATATAAAATCCACCTGCATCCAGATCTCCAAAATGATAATACTGTGCATCCGGCAATTTCTGATAAATCTGCATCAGCAGATTTCGTCTGCTGCGATCATGATAACCGCCAAGATAGATCACCAGACTGTGTTCCTGTTTAAAACGGTAAAAAGAAGTCAGATTTTCAATTGTGAATACTTTATCAATCGTCTGATCCGGACAGATATCCGGTACATCCTCCTCACTCCCCACCGCAACAGCAATCCCTTCCGGGAAAGCACTGATATCTGCAGCCTGCTTTCCGGCGCTGTAAATCTGTACGTTTCCCTTCATATACACATAGCCCGGTGTTTTATAAATCTGATACTCCGCAAGAATTTCTTCATTTTCAAATCCTGTCAGTTCTTCATTTTCCTCCCGGAATATTTTACAGATTTTTGGGATCAGTGTCTCGAATACTTTGCTGTCATGAAAATGTTCTATGGAAAATTCCCTGATATAACATTCTTTCCTGTTCTGCTCTACTTTATCTAAAGTGTCAATCAGTTGTTCTGTTTTCCTGTGATCCATAATGTCGAGATATTCTTTTACTGACTGTTCGCTTTCCAGCCGCGTTATCATGCGGGACAAAAAGCTTCTTGTTATCTCACCCTGCGTTTTCTGATAAAACTGCTCCAAAATCTGTTTTGTACGTGCCTCGGCTTCCCTCTTCGGCTTCCTGCCAAGCCTCTCATATGCCTCTTCCACATGATCCTCACAGAGTACAAGCTTCTCGATAATATATCCGGGCTTCTGGTTTTTCCATGCGATTGCGACCAGTCCCTCACGCTCCATCTGTTCTGCGGCTGCGTGAATGGTTTCTATCTCAAGCGAGCTCTCATCGAAATACTTTGGCATCGTCTTCTTATTGAACGGAAATGCAATATGGATCGCTCTCTGGTTTTCTCCTCTGGAGAGCTTACTGTTTTCGTATTTGTCCAATAGATCATTCAATATCTTATTTTCGACCGGATGCATAACGATACTCCTCCACGAAGCTTACTTTATCGTCTGTCAGTACTAATAATGTCTCCTGCATTTTCGGACCGATATACTGGATTTTATCCGGCGGCGCTGCGATCACGATCTGAAGCGGCAGTCTGTTCATAAACTCAAGAACTGCCCCGATCCTCTCATCATCCATATTGTTAAATGCCTCATCAAACATCACCAACCCGATTGCCTCTCCGCCGATATTATTATTGTACAACTGGACAAAGGATGCGGCTACCGTCACATAGAACGGGGTCTGTGTCTCGCCTCCGCTCTTTTCCTCACAAACCTTAGAGTAAAGAGAATAGCTGCCATCCTCATGTGTGATCTTAATATCATAATCCATATAGGTGCGGTAATCCGTAAATTCATCTAATGCCTTGATCCCATTGTCCTGATCCAGTGCGAGCTTTGAAAATAGTTCATCAATGACTTCCTTATGATTCTCATGAAACAGACCGCTGAAAATGGACTCTCCCTGCACTACATTGAAATCGTCCATGATCATATCGTAATATTTTCCATAGCTTTTGCTCGGCAAATATAAAAATTCATATCTTTCATTGCTGAAGGTGATATCTTTCAATGCCTTATTGAGTTCTCTAAACTCTCCCTGTGCCTGCTTCATATTTTCCTGAAGCTTGGATAAAAACTGTTCCCGGAATTCTTCCTCTGCCGATAATTTTGCTTTTCTTACTTTTTCTTCATAATTCAGAAGCTCGGAGTTCACCAGTCTCTCCTGAACTGCCGCATACTCCGGATATGCTTCTAACGTAGCTGCTGCACCAAAATCAAATGCCGTTTTGTAATCGTACATCGCACTTGTCATTTTCTTATCCGCATTCTCTTTTGTTGTATTATTCGCCTTACGTCTCCGGTCAAAATTCTGCCGGAACTGCTCTAATGTCTTATCACCGGTCTGTTTTTCGTATTCTTTCTTCCAGAGCACGATCTCGTTTTCTGCTTTCTGGGCAATGTCTGTGATCAGTTCATTCTTGTGTATGCACTCATCCTCGCACTCCACAAGCCTGTCTTTTGCATTGCTTATTTTCAGTTCGCAGGCTCCGCTTTCCCTGTCACTTTTGGAAATGTGGCTTTTCAGTTCCTCACACTCTTTCCGCATTTCATCCGCACGGATCTGCTTTTCGATCATGGTCGTATTCTGCTGCAGATTCCGGATCTCCGTCTCACATTTTTCAATCTCAAGTCCTGTCCTTTTCAGTTCTGATACAATTGTAATCCTATACTTCACATCTGTATCATCATCCCACTCGAGCCATTGCAGCGTCGCTTCCATATGTGTCATACGGTCTTTGCATTCTATTTTCTGGCGGTTTAAATCCTCCTTTTTCTGCAGTGCCTGCTCATACTGGACTTTAAATGCATTCTTGCCGATAAATGGAGTTGTATAGATTTCCGGTCTGATCGCAGATGCGACATGATTCTGATAGCGCATGCAATTTGGTGTGATAGAAACCGGATACTGTTTTAATTCATCCACTCTCTTACACATATGTACCTTGCCAAGAACCATATTCACATACCGCTTCGCATAAATACTCTTCGACTCCACAACTGTTGCCAGACTTCCTGCTGGTGCAATGTCATATTCCTCGAGTTTGCCGGAATTGATCAGTCCCACACCGTATGCTTTCTTTTCTCTTCTCAGTTTTTCGTAAATACCAAGGGCAATGTCAAAATGTTCCGGCTCTACCAACACATAAAATCGCTGTGTATTCAGATAGCCCTCCACTGCATTTCTCCATGTTTCATCCGTGATTTCTAACATTTCACACAAAATCCTCGGCTTTGCCGTCCTTCCGATCTTGAGCAATTCCTGCTCCACACGCGACATCAGAAGCTCGACTGCCGAGGGATAGGAAAACCGGTGCTGTTTCAGATTACTGATCCGCTGCTCTGTCTCCTGCAGGTCTGCTGCGATCTCATTCAGCCGGCTTTGAATCTCTAAATTTTTCCTCTGCAGTTTTGTACTCATATGCTTCTTGTAAGCGATCGCCCGGTCAATCAGTTCCTGCGCACTAACAACGTCCTCCGTATCCTTCAGCCGGTGCAGCAGCTCATCATACTGCTTCATGCATTCATCCACATCCGGTATTTCAAGCAGTCTTTTTACTTTCTGTCCTGCTTTTTTTCCGCTCTCTAACAGTCTTTTCTTTTCCTGATATTGTATTTCTTCTTTTTCCTGTAATTCTTTCAAATATTTTTTCTGCTTTTCCAACGTCTGGAAATCTGAGTTGGCGTTCAGTTCCGCTAAAAGCAGTGTGCGGACTTCCTCCTTATTCTCCAGTTCCTTTTTCATGCTGCTGCACTTTGCATTCAGCTGTTCCAGACGGTAACTTTCGCGCCTGATCTCATCCTGCAGAACGCCGATCTGTTCTTTGGTCAGATCCAGATCCGACTGTGCCATAAAATATTCATACATCCGGTCAGATTGTATACAATCCACCACTGCTTTGTGGTGGCATTCGATCTCTGACAGTTTTTCAATTCTGTTTTTCACACCCTCCAGCGTTTTTTCCAGCTCCTGATAGCTTCTTACATTTTCGCGCAGATTGTCAATATTGACTTCTTTTTCATCCAGCACATAGGAATAGACAAAGTCCTTGATATCATCAATCGGTTTAAACGCCAGCGCCTTTGGGATCAGCTGAAAGAACTTATCCTCGATTCTTCCAAAACGCTGTTTGATCATTTTTTTGCCTTCTGCGTTCGTCTTTGCAAATAATTTGATGTTTTTATTGTTAAACGACCTAAATTCTGTGATGGTCCGTGGTCTGTTTCCGATCTTAAACATCTCATCCTCTAACATCACATTGTCCATGAGATAACGCACGACTGTCTCCTGCCCTTCAGTTGCCGAATCGATCACTGCTCCGATGACAAAATACTTTTCCTTGCTCTCCTCATAAAATTCCAATGCGACATGCGCACTGATCTCTCCGGTTCTCTCATAAGGATGATTTTCACGTCCGGTCTTACACCGGATATAACCGGTCAGCTTTCTCTTGCCGTTCTCATGGGCAGCCTTATTAAAATGATTTGTGGAGCAGGTCACAACAAATTGGATCGCATCTAAAAGTGTGGATTTTCCGGCTCCATTTTCGCCGGAAATCAGAGTTGAGTCCCCAAAATCTATCGTGACATCCGAGAAACGATGCCAATTAATCAGCTTCAGTCTGGTCAGTTTCTTCATCTTTTAATTTTCCTTTCCTATAACTGTCCACTTTGTCGTATACACTCTTGATATCCTCTACCCTCACTGCCATCAGGATGGAATTATAGATCAAAACTCTGGACTCCTCATTTTTCAGATCCGAATCCAACAGCTCAATCAGCTGATATCTCCGGAACAGACGGAGTGCATTTCCCATCGTCGTCTTATCGATCATTTTGTCACGGATCTTCAGGCTTAAAAACTTGTCCTGAATATCGCCCAGATTCACGATGACTTCATCGCTCACAGACAATTCTCTTTTCTTCTCGTCAAACAGAATACGCAATATGAGTAAAATAACGGACTCATATAATTTTAAATTCTGCCGGTTTGTATTCAGGGCGTTGGTAAGCTGCACAACGCCATATTCTTCGTTTATTTCTAATCTGTAGCCGAGTACTCCAAGTAATTCTTCAAACTTTTCTTTGTACTTTTGTATAAAATAGAAGTCACTTCTTGTTGCCTGATTCTGTCTGCATATAAAACATACATTAATCAGTTTATTACATATTCTGCGGAATTCATCCTGATCCTTCTGCAGCATGCCATTTAATAAATCCATTCTGCTCTCCCTCTGCTATGCGCTGTCAGCGTTTTATGATCGCAAAATCCGGGAAATCAAACTCTCCACTGATTTTATTCGCACCTTCTGCCTTTTCAATCCGATATCGCATCTTTTTTCTGGAGCCATACAGTCTGACATAGATCAGCCTGATAAAATCATCCATTGTTTCCATCGGAAGCTCAGACGCATAGATTTTTGCCCTGTCTCCTAATTGTTCTTCTACAAACCGCTCTATCCGTTCCGGGCTTAAAATACGCTGCATCTTTTCGGTCATCTTCCGCAGTTTTTCCTGCCTGAATTCCACATCCGGCATGGTCTCTATCAGTTCCTGCGGATGAAACTCTTTCTTTCCCTCAATTGGGCTGTAAAACGATTTTTCATCAATAAAACTGCTTCCAAACAACCGTACCAGATTCTCCAGATACTCAATCTCATAGATTCCATTCAGATCCAGCTGGCTCTGTTCCATCTGCTCTCCAATATATAAGAGAATCTCTTTCATCTGTCCTCTGACATCTTCCGTTCCTGCCAGCAAAAACTTTGCACGGTTTACTGCTGCTCTCTGGTATTGTGTGTTTTTCCGGTTGATCTCTGCCAGAATATCATCCATATTCCGGAATGCTTCCACAATCTCATGCAATGTCTGATATACCAGTTCTTCTGCCTGCCCGACCGGTATCTCCCGGATCGCTGCCAACTCTTCCGACGTCTTTGTGATATAACGTGAGCTATGTCCATGTGCTTCCAGCCGCTCTATGATCTCCGGCCGGAACTTCGAGACATTGTCTGATGTTAGCAGGCGGTGATACGCTTTATCTACAATATTCGTAATATAATCGTTAAACAGTGCATTCATAATCTCTGCTACGGTCTTATGCTTTGTCAGTTCATCAATGTAATGTTTGATATTTGAATTGAGATTCTTTAATCCTGTGATCAGCATATCCGTATTATCCCGGATCTGCTGTAACACAACCGCCGGATGATCCGTATTGGTCCGCACAAGGCTGTAAATGGTATAAATATAGCCCTGATATTCCACCTTTCGTCCGTCTGAAATCTCAAGAAGCGTTTTCATGACTTTTACGGCATAATCATAAAAATTGACTCTCTGCACATAACTCTTATCTGTCTCAACCTCAAGCCAGCCGTACTTCTCCAATAAGCGCAGCATCTCATTTGCCTTTTTTCTGGAATCCATGCCATTTATGTCATCTTCCTCAAATTCCGCTGCCTGATTCTGTTCAAAATAAAACTGTAATTCATCCACAAGGATTTCTCTCTCGATCCCAAAGGAAAGCTGTGCACTCATTGCCTGAAACAACCGGCACAGACAGTCCCAATATACAAGTCTGTTCGGCGATGCCAGCGGTGTGAAAAATTCTTTTGGAATAATACCAAATAATGGATTGGTCTGCTGTGCCTGTGCGTCATCCATATCTGAAACTCCTGTCCTTCCCTCTATTATGCCATGGTGATCCGCTCAATTTTGCAGGAATGTTTTTTATAATCGTCCTTCTTTAACTCTTTGCTCTCATAATTGATCCCAACAAGTATCACTTCGCCCCTGTAATCCTTCAGGCTTTCGACATACTGTTTTCTTTTGATCTGTGTGATCGCTGCTTCCGCTGTCTGATTCCATTTCAGCTCTACAACGATTGCCGGTGTCTGTGTCGTTTTTCTTGGAACAAACACCATATCTGCAAATCCTTTTCCTCCGGCAAGTTCCCGGTATACTACATAATTCTTCTTCGCTGAATAATACGCAAGTGCGATCACACATGCCAATGAATTTTCATCATTATAGGCAAGTATGGATGTATTCTCCTGATGTGCATTCTCTATCATCCGGGCAACCGTTTCTTCCTCACCGCGGATTGTGGCTGCAAGCAGCTCTTCGGATTTCCGGATTGCGTCCATAACCGGTTCCCAGCCACCATCTTCAATACAATTAATAAATTCCTTCTGTACTTCCTGATTCGGGATATGAACGGTACATGTATCAAAATCATAAGTCAGATATCCCAGATGTACCAGAAGTGTCAAGACATCATCTGCACTTGCAAATGTAGTCATATCATTCTGAAATTTATCTGGATTTATCTCAATAGAACTTCCCGCAATCAGTCTCGTTACAAGTTCTTTCAAATTATACATATCCATCTGGATATACTTTTTTAATGCCTCATAAGTCTCTGTTTTGGTCCAATAGCTGTCAAAATCATGTCCTGAAAGTGACATTACGACTGATCTCGGATTATAAATCTGTATCCCTTTTAAATCATAACCGTCATACCACTGTTTCATTTTATCATATGACATGTCATACTGCGGGCACAATTCCTGCACTTCCTGCTCCGTAAATCCTGTAAATTCTGCCAGCTCACGCTGATTGGTCATGGAATATTCATCAAACATATTAAGGGCAGAATGTTCTCCATATTTTTTAATCGGAAGGATTCCGGTCATATAAGCCAAAATGCAATAAGGCTGGTTCTTTAACAAATCTCTCAGGAAATTCAGATACAATTTTTGTGCTTCTGTATCTTCCCCTTTTACACGGAAAATGCAATCCCACTCATCAATAATAAAAACAAAAAAGCTGTGTGTCTGTGCATAAATCTCTTCTATCACAGACACTAAGTCTTCTTCGTAGTACGTCACATCTGCAAATTCCCGCTTCAATTCGCGTGTTACTTTTCGTGAAAGCAATTCCAACATCTCATGTATTGTCTCTGTCCGCCCCAAAAACTGCTGGATGTTTAAATGAATGACATTATATTTATTTAAATGTTCTTTAAAACTGCTGTCATCTGCTATTTTAAAATTTTCAAACAATTCCTTCGAATCGCAGCCTTTGCTGTAATATGCCACCAGCATATTGGCTGCCATTGATTTTCCAAAACGCCGTGGTCTGCTGACACAGATGTTTTTATGTTCACCAAAAAGTTGTGAATTTGTAAATTTAATCATCTCAGTTTTATCAACATATATTTTAGAATGAATCGCTGCATTTCGAAATTCTTCATTCCCCGGATTCAAATAAAGTCCCATTTTGACCTCCTTTGCTGTGACGATCAGTCCACGATCAACACTGTCTTTCCTTCAAATGCAAAACCGTACTCTTTAATCTGATCTTCTGTAATTCCCTTCATTCTCAGTTCTTCGCTGTATTTTCTTTCCCGGATCTGTGTGATTGCAGACTGCGCTGTCTCTTCCAGACTTTTTTCTTTTCTTGTGCTGCGCACTTTAAATTCCAGAATCACTGCGTTATCCTTTCCCGGGTTCTTTGGTTCAAGCATGACATCATATCTTCCAAAACCACTTTCCCAGTTCGATTTCAGATAATACCTGTCCTGCAGATCAACAAGCAAACCTAACACAAATCCATGATAAAACCGTTCCGGTTCTGCTCCCGATGCTCTGTCTCCGGTATCAAAATAACTGAATGTCTGCAAGGCCACCCGGTTCATATATTCATTCATCGCATCCACATCACCGGCAAACATTGCTTTAATAAAGTCGTTGTAATCCGGTCTCGCCATTGCGAACCAGTCATGAATCATTCGGTGGAACATCAGTTTCACTTCCAGATTCGTAAGTGCCAGCTGATACTTTGGCTCAGTTCCCTCCGGAATATCCTTGTACTTTTCATAAGAGAGGACTTTTAAGTAACCACTTGCCAGCAGAAGGCTCCACACTGCCTGCTCATTACCGTTGAGCTGATCATAAACAATCTGTTCATCAATTTCTGACCATATACACTCTCCGCAAAGCAGCTTTTCGAATTTACTCTTGATATTGCGGTTTCCCTCACGGACTAATTTTGCCACCAGACTGTTTGCACTTGTATTTGCCCAATATGTTGTGTACTGCTGTGAATCAAGATAATTTAAAATTGACCACGGATTATAAATATCTTTATATTCCCCGAAAATAAAACCATCATACCATCTTTTCACTTCGCTCTTTTCACTGTCTAATCCGCACTTTCCCAATGCTTCAAAGACCTCTGGCTCTGTGAAACCAAATGTTGTGGCATATTCATCAGATGTCGTTGTAACTACTTTCAGATTATTCAAATCGGAAAAAATGGACTCCTTGCTCACCCGTGTGATGCCTGTCATAATGCCACGTTCCAATGCCGGATTTGTCTTGAAAGTTGAATTAAAAAGACTTCTTGTAAATGTCACCAGTTCATCCCAGTAACCATCTACAAAAGCTTCCTGCATTGGAGTATCATATTCATCCAATAAAATGATCACTTTTTTCCCATAATATTTATATAAAAATCCTGATAAATAGTTTAACGAAAGCGTAGCATCTACATAGTCCATATGATTCATGATTTTCTTATACAGATTCACTTCTTCCTTAATCAAAGCATTGCTCTCTGTTATAAAATCAAATTTGAAATATAATTGTGCAATAAGGTCGCAGATTTTCTTTTGTGTCAATTCATAGGTTGGTTCTTTTATATTTGCAAATGAAAGACTAATGACAGGATATGTTCCCTGCAAATTGCGGTATTTCTCGTCATTCCAGATTTCCAGCTCCTCAAACAGATCAGATCGTCCCGCATATTCCATTGAGAAAAACTGCTCCGTCATGCTCATGGTCAACGTCTTTCCAAAACGTCTTGGTCTCGTGATCAGTGTAACACTGTCACCACTATCCCACCATTCCTTTAAAAAGGCTGTTTTATCCACATAAAAATAATGGTTTTCTATCAATGTTGAAAAATCCTGCACTCCAATCGCAACATTCACTGACATATTCTGCCTCCTTTTTGCTATCTTTGAAGAAAGCCTTTAGACTTATTATAATCTAAAGGCCTTGTGATCATCCTATGATATTTACTTTAAAACAATCGAAAGGCTCTCGCATATGCCATATGAAATGAATATTCGCCGCCCTTCTTTACTTCAGGCTGCATGTTTGCATAATTACGTTCCTTATATGACCAAAACATTTTATTCTTCCGCTTGCCATTTGGCAAAGTTTCATATATTTTATAACAAATGATATTCGTATCATATAAAAGCTGTAAGGCTTCACTCGCAGTCTCCATAAACGGTGGAATCTTCCGTCCTAATTCTCTTAAATACTTTATATATTCTAAATGTTTTTCCTCAAAAAATTTATAATTGAAATTTCTATGCCCCTGAAAATAATCAAAGAATATACTAAAATTATTATAATCTGAATCATCCATATAAATTAACATATAATCTTTCAATTCGCCTTTTAAATACGTCGAATAATTGGATAAAATACCTTCAAAATCAGAATGTTTAAACTGCGTACCACTTGTTGCATCAACCATCTCGTTTAACATGGTTAAAATATCTCTTGGTTTGTATAAGGAATACCTCAAGAATTCAACAAACGGATTATCTGGTGCTTTCCATTTTTCCTGATATTCCACCTTGTATGGAAAATAATAATTCCAGCATTCTCCCAGTTCATATGAATAATCCTGCTGCTTCATAAAATAATCGTCTGCAATCTTAAATAACTTTGAATCAATATATTTGCGATAAGAAGTTACCCAATTTAACAACACCGAATTATTTCTAAGCTTCTGATTCATATTATGAACTGGCATTTTATACATAATGTCCGGTCGGATCAGCAACATAATTTTGATCTGTTTCTCTTTCAGGAATGATTGATTCATTTCTAAAACTGCATTTACCAGTCCAACCAAACACTCAAAATACTGCTCATTATCAATATCTCTTGGTCTTGCATCAATGCCATCCACAAACAAAATCGTTGGTTTTTTCAAATTAACACTCATAAATGCTTTTTCAAAACCATCTCTTATCTTCAAAAGACTAATCTGAAAACTCTGTTCCACATACTTCTGGGACGTTTCCGCAGATGCCTTAGTTCCAGTTGAAAACAGCCCCTGTTTCATCATCGAATTAATAGATGCAGAGGCATTGTCAACAAATTCAAAGGCATTCACAAATTCCGGTTTAAAAGCATCACTATAAAAAACATCTATTGCCTTCGATAATTGTTTATACTTAATGCTGCTGAAAAAAGTCTCACCATATTCTTTTCTGATCTTTTCTGCAAGAATCAAATAAATCAAATTAATCCATACATCTTTGAAACTTGAAAGTTCCAATGCTTTCTGTCTTTTCATATTAAGAAATCTCTGATACAGCGTATTTTCCACAAGTGAAATGGAACAAAAACTATTTATCTTATCAGATTTCGACATATACACCGAATATGCTGTTTTTCCAGATCCTTTTTCTCCAATCAAAAAATATTTATCCGGTTTGCAAATTTCTTCTACAATATCGTCTACCAAAAATATTTTTTCAAACAGATCTGTATCTTCATTTCCGGCAATGTAGTAATCGTATGCATCACCTTTTACCTGTTGTAATTCCTGAATTTTTTTCATAGTATTTCTTTCTGGCAAATCAAAACTCCTCCAACATAAAACTGTCGTTACTCCATACCTTTTTAGTTAATTATCGTTTATAGTAGTATAACCCATCTTATTCGCAAATGAAATAGTTCTCTTAAAACTTTTAAAAGCC
>OBXA01001621.1_pt1 | contig 12570 bp, 7 predicted proteins | sample 1538121 | NCBI WGS metagenome assembly OBXA01 (sample SAMEA2580133, study PRJEB22360) | human gut metagenome | biome: human gut; feature: human-associated habitat; material: faeces | place: Denmark | collected 2008/2010 | reverse complement strand
ATTAGGCCACATACCTGTTCTTGCACAAAAACCACAATCCATCACCCAAGCACAAGGGGATACACGCATGGCTGAGCCATTGCCAAAACTATTATGTAACAAAAAGAACAGATACAATGATTCTAATAGTTAGAATTCAAATCTGTTCTTAGATATCTATGATTAATTCTTTCTTTAATCTAGTCTTTAAAATATCCCATCCAAATAAGGAACTAATACATCGTAGAATTTCTTACTCCATTCTGCATGAAATTGAGCAATTAGTTCCCAATCTGCATCATTATTGATACTAACATTTTCCAAAGTGACATAAATTTTTGAACTAAGTAAATCATCATTTCTTTCCCATATCAACTTAGTATTTAAATCTTTTTCAATCTTGTCTTTATTTGCTGCTAATAAATCAAAAGCCTGTTTATTTTTATTGACGTCTGAATTACCTAAATAAAGTTCAACTCGAGACTGATTTGTATTTGTAACACAACATATATTGAACCTCACAATTCCAGTAGATCCACTTTGCCAATTTCCTTTAGATGGTTTAACTTTTTCAAAAGGGTTGAAATCTGTGAAACTTTCATTAATTTTTTCAAGTGCAAAAGCCCAAAACTTTCTTTTTACATCATATTCTTGATCATCATCTGCAGATCTTAAATAGAAAACTAAATCTTCAGGGTCTTCGTTATACAAGGCAAAGATTCGTGTTAATACATTGATTTTAGAATGTGTCCCAGTATTTGAAAATACATAAATACCATCTGATAAATCGAAGGTACGGATAAAATCATCTTTTCTTGTAGTAAAATGGGATTCTAAGCCTTCATTAGTTGATAAAGCTAACCGAGTTATAATACTCTTGTTTTCAGAATATAAAATCTGAAGTATCTTTTGATATGCCTCTAACCAGCTTTCTACAGGCTGTTCCGTGTTTTTAAATGTAAATTTATAAATCTTTCTTCCAGTAAATTCCACATCGTCAGCTAAAGTATAGAACTCATATTGCTTTTCTTTTGGTTTAAACTCCGTTTCAGGCAATGACCAAATATCAGTGGCTCGTTTCATTAAATAATCGTTTCGCTTTTTCAACTCATCCTCATTCCAGACTTCTTTTGAAGCAATATAAGTATTCATTCGAATTCCACTATCTTCAAAACCATGTTCCATTGTCTTTTTTTCATTAAAAGACAAATTACTATATTTTGAATTGTACGCTGTCAATGTTAAGTTAGCCATTCTATGAAGCCATGTTTCATGAACTTCTTCATAATTATCACCCAAATCTTTTATCCAAGTCGGTGTTAAATGTTGTGGCATAATATGTTCGATACTATACACTCCATCATCACAATGACTATATACATCTTTATCTTCAAGTGTGCCATAGTTTTCAAATCTCTCAAATATATATAGTTTATTCTTACTATTCATTAAGTATATTTGTTTGTTTGAAAAGTTTGATACAAATTCTTCGTCATCTGGAAATCTTGCTTTTTCTCTTTTTGAAAGCAAAGCATATTTAAACTTCTCTAGATAATCATCGCACGTGCCATCATAACGAATAATTTCCTTATGCAATAGCAAGAAGATTTTATTTAGCATATTCGTTGGTAAGTCACAAATCATTCTACGTAACAAATAAGATTCTGTAATCGTAAATACTTTAGAAACTGTATTCAAATCTAATTTACCATCATCATATAAACTCAATACCTCTAAAAAGAATGGACGTGTTACTGTTGTAGATAAACGGTTTAAACGGTATATTGACGCATTTAATTCATTACTTTTAGTACCACCATCTAATAAAACACCATAGCGTTTTGAATATGCTAATAGATCTTTTAGTAAATCTTCAGTATCTATATTCTTTTGCTCAACATATTCTTTAAAAGTAATATAAATTCGGCTTTGCGAAGGTGTTAATAACTGTTTAACGCTCAAATAATCACGTACAAAACTACTCACATCGTATTTAGTGTTAATTTCTATTTTGTTCCAATACTTCTCGTAATAATCATTTTGTTTTGCAGAAGGAAGACCCATCAAAATGAAGTTACGAATCTTATCTCCTTCACTTAAATCCAAGCCTGTTGAATTTAAACTCTCGAAGATCAATTGCGGATTATCATCATTATCTAAAACAATACTAATGATTTCTAATTTACAAATTGCATCAAACAATTCATCAATAGTTAATTCCATTTTTTGAATGCGATCATAGAAATATCTGTAGTTCACTGTAATATTGGAATCTAGAATATAATCATCTTGATCATCAAATAATTTATCAAATGCATTCTTATCATTTTTAATAGGCTTTAATTTAATACGCTTATCTTTTTCTTGGTATTTATCAACTAAAAACTGCTCATAAATCATATCATTCAACATAGGAGTTTTATAAGAAACCTTACCCTCTTGTATTAAGTTGTACATAGCTAGCAATAAAAGAGTAATTGTTGTTAAGCGTTGTTGTCCATCTATAACTAAAAATTCGATATTTCTAGCACTACTTGGTTCATATACAGAAACAACACTTCCAAAAAAATGACTTTTTCGATTATTTCGAATTACTTTGATTAAGTCATCATATAATTGCTTACAGTTTTCTATTTTCCAATCATAATTACGTTGATAAACCGGAATCACAAATCGTTTTGTGGGTCCACTTATATATTGAATAAATTGAATTTCTTGCCCTTTCATTGCTACTCCTCCTATAAAGCCATGTAATTAACACTAATTATAATTCGCATTATTATTAATATTATCTATAACACTCTTAATCTCCATCCAAGTTTGAATATCATTTCCAAACAAATCTGCAACAGAACCTTTATCTGTAAATGGAGATTGTTGTAAAACACTCATATCTTTCATTAAACCATTTCTTACAATATATTCTACAATTTGATTTACAAAATAGATCTGTTCAGAATTAAGATTTCTTTCATCTAAATATTTTGAAAAAGCATCTTTGGCAGCATTCATATCCAAGCCAACAATTTCTCGAACAAATTCGCAGATAGGTTTTTCTCCTACTTCTGAATAATAGTCTTTCTTAGAGCCTAATTCTTTCCATAAGATATTTTCTAAAGAAACTAAATCTGTACTACTTAATGGTTTGTTTTCTTTGATTTTCAAAATCACAGGATCATCTTTTTGATGTTGGCGAATATAATACTCAATTTTAGATTTATAATTCTTTAAATCATCATTCTCTAATTCTGAATCATTAAATTGAACATCTAAAATATCATCTTCAAAATTAGTTTCATAAGATAATCCTTGTCTTGGAATATATTTAATTAAATCTCTTAATCTTAAACGAATATTTTCGAATTCATCAATACCACTATATTCTAAATAATTCGTATTTAAGATAGCATGAATAATTTCGCTTTCCTTTTCTATTGCAGGAATATTCGATACTTTAGATAAACCTGTTACCTTTTTTAATAAATCTTTAATTCTACGTTTACTCTGTTTCTCAGCCAAATGAGCTAATTCAATACCATACATTAACGCATCAAATCGCACAGCACTTACCTCATCTTCATCCGGTAAGATTAGTGGTGCTAATTCTTGGCGCACCATCAAACAATCTTCATATGTAAGCATTTGATAATGATCTGGATTTGAATAGAGATCAACATATTTTAAATGTTGTCTAACATCAAAACGATTACGATCCAATTCTTTTACTTTACTAACCATATAATCGACAAGTTCTTTACGCCATTTTTTTAATTCATCCGTTTGATAATTCAAAGCTTGTAATTTATAAGCAATCTCAAACTTCAATGCAAAAACAGCTCCCTGTACTGCAAGCATGTTCGGTGTTGCACTTCCAGTCTTCATTCTGAAAAATTCAAAATTACCACAGAAATCAAAAATCAAGAACTTATCTTTATCTTTTCCATCTAAAAGTCCAGGACAAAGTCTTGTTCCACGACCAATCATTTGCCAAAATTTAGCCTTACTCATTACTTTTTTAAAGAAAATCAAATTCACACATTCAGGCACATCAATACCTGTGTCTAACATATCAACTGAAATTGCAATTTGAGGTAATTTTCTTGGATCAGAAAACTGGTCAATTAAAGTCTGAGAATAGTTAATTTTATTATCAATGACCTCTGCATAACCTTTTAATTCAGGATAATCCTTATTAAAAATTTCTAGAATAAATTCTGCATGCTTATGATTTTTCGCAAAAATTATTGTTTTACCAATTTTTTGTCCATAATCAATATGAATACCATATTTAAATAAAGTTGCTAATACCTTACGCACTGTATCTTTATTAAAAACATATTGGTTTATAGCTGAAGCACTAATCGCTTCAGGAACATTCCCCTCTTCATCGACAAATGTTTCCTCATACTCTTCTTTTTCATCATTATCCAATTCATCCCAATGAATTCCGTTCTTCATAAATTCTGTAGAACATTCTATAGATTTATAATCAACTAAAAATTCATCTTTTACAGCCTGAGCCAATTCATAACCATATGTCGGAATTCCGTTTTCTAATTCAAAAACCTCATATGTATTCTTATCAATTTCATCCTTAGGCGTTGCAGTTAAGCCAACTAAAGGCGCATCAAAATATGAAAATATATCTCTATATTTGTTATAAATAGATCTATGTGCTTCATCACAAATAATCAAATCAAAATGCCCACAAGTAAATAATTTCTTGCCTTCATCCTTAATCGTATCTATACAACCAATCATTGTTTGGTAAGTCGAAAACACTGCATGAGCATTATAATTTTCTTTATCTTCCACTAAATTTGTAGCCGAAAGATCAGGTAATAAATTCACAAAACTACGCTTAGCCTGTGTAACTAATGAGTTACGATCTGCTAAGAATAAAATATTCTTAATCCAACCATTATTTAATAGCACATCAACTAAACTAATAACCGTTCTAGTCTTACCTGATCCAGTAGCCATGACTAATAAAGCTTTTCTTCTATTCCCTTTATCAAAGGCTTCACATACAGCACGAACTGCAGCTTCCTGGTAATAACGACCAGCTATATTCTTGTTAATCGCAATATAATTCAAATGAGATTTTGTTTTTCTCAAATTAAAATACTTTTCTAAATCACGTTTTGAATAAATACTCGATACTCTTCTTTCAGGATAATCATTATCTATTATGCGTGTTTCAAAGCCATTCGTAATGAAAATCACAGGTCTTCTTTTATACTTCTTCTCTAATAAATCCGCATATAATTTTGCCTGTTGTCTTCCTACCGCAGGATCTTTACAACTTCTCTTAGCCTCAATTACCGCTAATGGAATGTTCATATCATCATATAAAACATAATCTGCATATCCAACTTCAGACTTGTTAGGCATACCTTCAAGTTCAACTTCATTAATCCAGTCTTTACCTTCAACCCATCCAGCATCCATCAACATGGCATCAATATATAATTTACGAGTTTTAAATTCAGATAAATCTAATGGTTTTGAAACATAAGTCTCTTGTTGTTGAACACGACGAGAACTCAATTCCTCTTTTAAAGATTTATTTTCAGCAATCAAAGCCTCTAAATCAACATCGGGAACTGCTTTAACAGGAGTCACTTCCTCTTGTTCTAATAATGATTCGTCAAATTCTCTTTCTTCGTAATTATCGCCATAACAATACGCAATAAAATCAGTAAAATAGAACAAGTTACGTAAACATATTTTGGCAATACTAGCCGTTTTTTTAGTTGAAGTATGAACTGCTTCATTCCCATATCGACGGATAAACTCAATTCGTTTCCAAATATCATCATCCATGATTGATTTAAAAGCTCGTGTATTCATTAATGTATGCAGATTATCCTGGTAAGGAATATCTAAATCTGCATCTACTGAATACATCCATTTAATACCTGCCTCTAGTGCACGTCTACAGTTGATAATACACGTACTAACATCAATCTTATACGTCTTCTCTGCAACAATAGCTATATCTACAAAGCTATCAAAATCTTTTTCTTTCTTTAAATAATCGAAGTTAGTCATATACTACCTCTCTTTCTAGTTCTATAATACCCTTCTTAATATTAAACCTTGATTTATCGACTTGTTTAGCAAACTCTACAAAATCAATCTGCTTTTCAAGTGGCGGACAAATAAGTTCTACTTCTCTTAGGTCTTCCATGTTTAATTGAATCAATGTAATGCCCTTTGCTTTGCTTTTAATATCATCATTCAGATGTTTACTATCTAAAAGATATTTTAAGAATTCCAACACCATAATATCTTCTTGTATTCTGATTGGAACAATACCTCTTCCAACATTACATCCTTTAAATTCTTCATCTATAATACATGTATCAGCAATATTTGCTCGAACTGTTATAAGAAGTTCACGTCCTTTTAATATTGTTCTCTTATACTTGTTAGAAATTTCTTCCGTTGTTTTCTTTAATTCAGTTAACTTAGGGATTTTGTTTACAATATCAACCGGTCTAAATACAGGCACACCATCTTCTTGATCATTACCTGTCTGAACAATACCATATGAGATTGTACAATCATCTGTTACAATCTCCTGAAGCTTTCTCTTTTTCCATTCCATAGGATTGTCTACAGCATCCCCAAACATCTCTATAAATCGGGCTTTAACAAGGTTATCAAGATTTTCAATTTGATTTGTATAATTAACTATAGTGTCCGATATTAAATCTAATTGTTTAACTATAGATATTTGTCTGTCCATTGAAGGCAGCACGTGATTCTTTTCTGATGTTGTCGATATCCACTGACGTTTATGGTTTGGTGGCATTTTCGATAAGCTTAGCAACAAGTAATAACAGTATTTTAAATCCGTGTTACTTTTTGTAGTTAATATCTTCATAGCTGAAGACTTGACCTTAAAAGGGAAATCTACATAATGAACTGAAGTTGTAAAATCATCAAAAATAATACATGGCCCTTTTTTATAAATACCTTTGCTTTCGTTTGTATAACCTAAGATAAATGACTGACCTGCAGTTAGAACAGGTGTACTATATTTGCTATTATATCTATCAGATTCAACAATATACTCATTAGGTTGCTCATAATCTATGAAATCTTTTATTTTCATCGAATCAACAAATCCGAATTTAGCTTTTCAAAATTATCATATGTTGCAATTAGGCTACAAATTTTCTATGAGATTCTTTAACATTATTTTGATTCACCATTGCATAATGCATCGTAGTATCTATTTGAGAATGTCCTAATAAACTTTGTACTTGTTCTATAGGCATGCCTTTATCAATAGCCTTAGTGGCCACGGTTCGCCTGAATTTATGTGGATGCACTTTATTAATGCCTAGTTTTCTACCTAATTGACGAAGTCTTATCTCTACTCCACTAATATTTAATCTGTCATGTGGTGCATCTAATGAAACAAATAATGCTGCATTATCATCATTTCTAGAATTAATATAATTTCTTAAATGAATCTTTGTTCTGGCATCAAAATAAACCGGTCGTTCTTTATTCCCTTTACCAAAGACAACACACTCTCTGTTTTCAAAATCAATGTCATTAATATTTAATCTAACTAGTTCACCAACACGCATACCAGTAGATGAAAGTAGATCGATAATTGCTAAATCCCTTAGATTATTACAATTATCTCTTAACAATTCTAAGGTTTCATCTGAATATGTTTCTTTAATAACTTTATCCGTCTTTATTTTATGGATTCTTTTCATTGGACTTTTCAAAATATAATTTTCTTCTTCCAACCAAGAAAAGAAACTACTTAAATTTCTTCTGATGTTATCAATACTCGCTTTGGAACAATTATTAATCTTCTGATATTCAGTCAAATACATTCTTAGATCATCTGTTGTTAAATGAGTAACATTCTTAGTAATCATCGAATCCATTTTAATTAAAGTAGCATAATAATACTTTGTAGTTCTTTCACTGCATCCTTCTATTTCTTTAGCAGCAATAAATTTATTTATAAGTTCCATATTCGTAAATTCACTAATATGGATATCCGTATCTTCAACCACTTTTATTTCTACTTTATCTAAACAACGACACAATACCATGTGCAAAACATCCAATTGCGAATTATCTAAGTAATTCAATAAAGATTGTTCTATTTCTTGTATGATTGTATTTTTCATGTTAATAACCTCCATTACCAACATCTCTACAACCATAAATTTTATTTATCTTATCCAAAATATTCTTGCATCAAACTATCATATAATTGCTGTGTTTTTTCCAATGACTTCTTAACTTCTTCCCTTGATTTATCGACTTGTTTAGCAAACTCTACAAAATCAATCTGCTTTTCAAGTGGCGGACAAATAAGTTCTACTTCTCTTAGGTCTTCCATGTTTAATTGAATCAATGTAATGCCCTTTGCTTTGCTTTTAATATCATCATTCAGATGTTTACTATCTAAAAGATATTTTAAGAATTCCAACACCATAATATCTTCTTGTATTCTGATTGGAACAATACCTCTTCCAACATTACATCCTTTAAATTCTTCATCTATAATACATGTATCAGCAATATTTGCTCGAACTGTTATAAGAAGTTCACGTCCTTTTAATATTGTTCTCTTATACTTGTTAGAAATTTCTTCCGTTGTTTTCTTTAATTCAGTTAACTTAGGGATTTTGTTTACAATATCAACCGGTCTAAATACAGGCACACCATCTTCTTGATCATTACCTGTCTGAACAATACCATATGAGATTGTACAATCATCTGTTACAATCTCCTGAAGCTTTCTCTTTTTCCATTCCATAGGATTGTCTACAGCATCCCCAAACATCTCTATAAATCGGGCTTTAACAAGGTTATCAAGATTTTCAATTTGATTTGTATAATTAACTATAGTGTCCGATATTAAATCTAATTGTTTAACTATAGATATTTGTCTGTCCATTGAAGGCAGCACGTGATTCTTTTCTGATGTTGTCGATATCCACTGACGTTTATGGTTTGGTGGCATTTTCGATAAGCTTAGCAACAAGTAATAACAGTATTTTAAATCCGTGTTACTTTTTGTAGTTAATATCTTCATAGCTGAAGACTTGACCTTAAAAGGGAAATCTACATAATGAACTGAAGTTGTAAAATCATCAAAAATAATACATGGCCCTTTTTTATAAATACCTTTGCTTTCGTTTGTATAACCTAAGATAAATGACTGACCTGCAGTTAGAACAGGTGTACTATATTTGCTATTATATCTATCAGATTCAACAATATACTCATTAGGTTGCTCATAATCTATGAAATCTTTTATTTTCATCGAATCAACAAATCCGAATTTATCATTCAGATTCTTCCTCCTTCCCATCATTCAACAAAGCCTTTAACTCTGCCAAATTCTTATCAATTTCTCTATTCAAAGCTTCAATGTCAGCTAAAATTTCACATGTTGGTGGATATTCTACCTTTTCATAGACAACTTCTTTATATTTGTTGATAGATAAATCATATTCATTATCAATAATCTCTTGCTTATCAACCAAGAAGCTTTGTTCAGTACGTTTTCTGTCTACTTCTTTATCTAGATTCTTGAATCTTTCTAAAATATCTGGAATATCATTTTCTTTTACTGGAGAACGTTTATCATCTAACGAGAATCCATCAGCTTTCATATCATAGAACCAAACTTTATCAGTTCCACCATGACCAGTCTTTGTGAAAATTAAAATTCCTGTTGATACACCGGCATATGGTTTAAATACACCTGAAGGCATTGAAATAACTGCTTCTAGACGATTATCGTCAACGATTGCTTGTCGAATTGCTTTATGTGCTTTACTTGAACCAAATAAAACTCCATCCGGAACAATACATGCACATCTTCCCCCGACTTTTAACATACGAGTAAACAATGCTAAGAATAATAATTCAGTTTTTTTAGTTTTCGCAATCTTTAATAAGTCTGTCGAAACAGAATCATAATCTAAAGACCCTTTAAAAGGAGGATTGGCTAAAATCATAGAGTACTTATTATTATCTGTATTTTGATCTGATAAACTATCACGATATTCAATATTTGGAGATTCAACACCATGCGTCATCATATTCATTGCTCCAATACGAAGCATAGTTCTATCCATATCAAAACCATTGAACATATGATTCATAAAATGATCACGATTCTGTTTATTCATCAAAATGTCATTTCTATATTTTTCCATTAAATAATCACTCGCAACAACCAAGAATCCGCTTGTACCACATGCCGGATCACAAATTAATTCTTGAGGCGTTGGATTCATCAATTCAACCATCATACGAATAATATGACGAGGCGTTCTGAACTGTCCATTACGTCCTGCTGAAGCAATCTTAGACAATAAGTATTCATATACATCACCACGAATATCCATACTTGTAGTTTTATCCATTAAGCTATAAATTTCATCCAAAGAATCAATAACTTTAGATAATACTAATGCTGTTGGAATTTTAAAAATTGCATCATCCATATATTTAGAATATGCACTATCCTTATCACTATGTAAATTCTTTATAAACGGAAAAACCCATTCCTGCATAATTTCATACTGTTTATTTGCAGGATAGTCATGGAACGTAGACCATTTCAATTGATTTCCATCAATACTACGCTCCCCAATTTTCACTTCATCCGCAAATATACTTGTATAAGGTATTCCAAGCATATTCGATTCCTTTGCCTTTTTATTGTCTGCAACATCCAAATCACGAATAAACATTAAATATGTTATTTGCTCAATAACCTCTAATGGATTTGTTAATCCACCTGCTGCAAACACATCCCAAAGCGCATCAATTTTATTTTTAATTTCTCCTGTAACCATAACTCTCTCCTACTTAATCAATTCCACTACATCATCAAATGTACAATCCAAACAATCGCAAATACGAATCAACGTATCCATAGATACTGTTTCATGTTTAGATAGCTTTGCAAGTGTAGCCGGTGTTAACTTAGCTTCTTTAGCCAAATCTGTTTTTTTCATGCCTTTATCAATTAATAATTTAAATAGCTTATTATAACTTATTTGCATAAATCGATCCTCGCTTACCTTTCTATTATACGTGAAACGCTTACAGTATTAAATAATAAATATTCACTTTTATGAATATTTTGTCAACAAAAGATAAGATTAAAATTAAGTTAGATTGAAAGCTTCCAAATCTTTGATAAAATAACCAAAATAAAAGCAGAGTCTTGCTCTGCAATTACTACTATTCATCCATTAACGCCTTATGATATTCTTCTACACTATTATAGTCACAAGGATCAACGTTTGTATGTTCATTATTTGGATCATACTTGTTTTTCCAAGTCCGCTTTAAAGCCTTAACATAATACTCCTCATACTCAAATCACATGGATTCACTTTAAATTCACAATCACAATCCCATTCATCACGCCACTCCAGTCTTGTTCTATACACATCGACATCATAGGCATAATCCTCATAATTTGAATATTTAGATACATCCACATAGTCTTCAAGCTCACATTCAGGATCCTCATATTCTTGCCACTTCTCTTTTAATGCAGCCAAATATTCTTTGCAAGTTGAATAATCATATTGATTTACATGAAACTGATTCTTAGGATTATATTTCTCAGCCCATCCATCCTGCCGCAACATTTTACCAATCGCAAACCCCAATATTCTTTTTCTACTAATCATAATCCTAAATTCCATTTATTCAATTATACACAAAAAAGCCGCCATATTATAGGCGACTCAGTTATCATCTTCACTTTTTCAAATTTCTAGAATATGACTATTTCAACAACTCCATAATTTCATCTTCACTCTTCGACAATGACTTAGAAATAAGCTCTAAACTCATCCCATTTGTTAGCATCGCTTTAATCCCTAGTTTCATTAATTGATTCATCTGATCCATTTTCTCATCCGATTCATCTGCACGTTTATTTGCTTCTTCTACTTGTTTATTTGCTTCTTCAATTTCAAGTTGTAATTCCATTCGTTCTTCATTTTCATGTAGTTTTTGAAAATCTGCTATTATTTTCTTCCAACGATCATCCGATATGGTTTCTACACGCTTCTCTAACATTTGAATCACCTCATCATTTTCTATCATCACCTTAATTTTACTATCATCCATTCCTTTCTGGCAATTCAAAAAGTAATAAATCATTTTTTCCTGTTCATTCATGTCTTCAAGCGGTTTATTTAAATCTACTTTTGGCATTTCTATTGCACGTAACTTCATACAATCTTCTTTTTCTTCTTTCACTAAAGGTAAATCACCATCACATTTCAACCTAAACGTATTACATATATTATCATTTTCAACAATATTCACATTAAAGAAAATCATGACAATAGTTTCCTTTAATTGACCATAACTTTTCCCTTCCATATCTTGTGAACCATGAAGTCTAGCTAAATAATAAGAAAAGCGATTCATTAAATTATCTTTGGTTTGCCTTAACTGCATCTCTAAATCTACAGTTGTTTTATCATTAAATTCGACTAATAAATCCAATCGAGAGCTTTTCATTTTACTATAGTCTTTTACCATTTCTGAATTCTTTACAAC
>OBXA01001615.1_pt1 | contig 12592 bp, 10 predicted proteins | sample 1538121 | NCBI WGS metagenome assembly OBXA01 (sample SAMEA2580133, study PRJEB22360) | human gut metagenome | biome: human gut; feature: human-associated habitat; material: faeces | place: Denmark | collected 2008/2010 | reverse complement strand
AAAAAGTCTCATTATCGCTGTGGGTTAGCAGTCTCATTTTTGCTGCCCGTTAACAAATAAAGGCGATTCCTTTACAGTGAAGATTCAAAAACATATAATGCCCTTATTCAGGATACATTCAACTGCAAAGCGGGTTCTTTGCACGATTAATTGTTTGCCTGAAACGTGAAAACCCCCATCCGCATCGTTCTTTTCTGAAGAGCTGATGAACAATTATTTTTAGAGAGCATTTCCCATGGATTTCGCCCAGTTCGAAAAAGAAATCAGCGACCTTGACGGCCTTCGTCAGGAAATTCGCGACCGTGAAGCCCGCCTTCACGATGAAGCCGTTGAAAACATTCAGAACCTCATTGATCAGCTGAAGATCAAGTCCACCGAGCTTCGCTTCGCCGATCAGCCTTCCACCAAGAAGGGCGGCGTGATCCGCCCGGTCAACCCGGTTGCCCCGAAGTACCGCAACCCGGAGTCGGGCGAGACCTGGTCCGGCCGCGGCCGCACCCCGGTCTGGATGACGCAGGCGATTGAACAGGGATCGAAGAAGGAAGACTTCCTGATCTGATTCAGGTTCTTCAGCCCATTCAAAAAAAAGCCATGATTTCGAAATCCGAATCATGGCTTTTTTGTCGTTTAAATCTGGAAAACGGGCGCAATAAGCGCCCGATATTCCACCATTATTTGGCTTCGCTGCTCACGGCAGACTTCGCTCCCGCCATTTCCTCAACCCGGATGGGAACGAGCGCATCACGAAGAACAATTTCGAGACGGTTATATGGAATCTCAATATTTTCTTCCTGGAAGCGCCGGTATACAGCAAGACCAATTTCGGTCTTAATCGCGCTTGATCCGTTTACCGGATCCGCGAGCCAGAAGCCGAGCTTGAGATTAATTCCGGAATCGGCATAACTGTCGACATAAGCCCAGCCTTTTCTGCCCTTCACGATGCGGGGACGCTCCCTCGAGGCTTCCTCGAGCATGATCTGAAGCGCTCTTTCCACGTCCGCACCGTAGGCGACGGAAATATCGACGTACTGGATGACGGCGCCGTCCGAATAGGAAAGATTCTGCACGGCCGTGGTGACGAAGGTTTCATTCGGCACAATGTTTTCAATGCCGTCGGCGCTGCGCACCACCGTAAAGCGGGTATTGATTTCCGTCACCTTGCCCCGGAAGGTTCCCACCTGCACGAGGTCGCCGATCTTGATCGATTTGTCGAGCAGGATGATGAACCCTGAAATGTAGTTGGACGCGATTTTCTGCAGACCGAAGCCGAGACCAACGCCGAGCGCGCCGCCGAAGACCGAGAGAATCGTGAGGTCGATGCCGACGGTGCCGAGACCAATGATGACGGCCAGCACCATCAGAAGGATGCTGAAGACGCGGGTGAGTACAACCTTCTGATTGGCGGACAAGCTCTCCGCGCCGTCAATGAACTGCGCGACTATTGTGGAGAGCCAGTTGGCGACGCCGAGCGTAAGGAGCACCGAGAAGGCCGCGATGAGGAGCTTCCAGAGCGTCATGTCGCCCTTGCCGATCGGGATTTTGGTCGCGTCGAGAATATTGACGAGTTCTCCCAGAACGCCGAAGAACTGCAGCACCGCCAGGCACCAGAAAATCGTCGAAACCGACTTTCTCAGGCTCGGCGTGATGATGTGCTTTCCGACCGTTGCCTGCAGGAAGCAGATGACGATCGAAAGGAGCGAATACGCATAGAAAAGGTTGTAGAAAATCCGGCAGATGACGAGCGAATTGGCCGGGTAGTCCGCAACGGCTACCATGACGTAGGCCGAGAGCGCGATCCCCGAGCCCGCAATGAAGCCGAAAGAGACGTTCTCAAGGAGTCCGATCCCGAGATGCTTCAGATTAACAATGACGCCTTTTTCCTCAGACTTAGGCCGCCAGCGCTCGACAAACTTTCTGAAGCGCTTCGAGAGAAAGTTCCCTAAGACGAAGGCGAGGATGACGACGAGAATCTGCGCTAAAACATTTTCCCAGGTGAGATGGGCAAAAAGACGCTCAAAAAAATCCACGAACCAGTGCGATGTATCCGCAATGGCGTCGGCAGCAGAAGCGACGCCCGCCGTGCCGAAGTCATCAGCTTCGAGGGGGGCATTGGCGAGCGCATCAGCAGTCTGAGAGGGTTCCGGCATAAATCAAAAAAGAATCAAGAAAGAAAAATCGGCCGCACCTGCTTTGCCTGAAGTGCGGGCATTCCCGGGCGCTTTCGGGGCGTGGCTCAGGCGTCTTTCCCAAAAAGAAAATAGCCGCGCAGATTGTATTGGGATTTATTCCGCTGCGAGCGTTTTTTGGGGAAAGGATTTATTCCCAAACGCCGATTCGAAACTGCCGCCGCAGACTCGCGTCTCAGGGATCCCGCGATAAGAAGGCTTCCCTGCGCCCGGACCGGACGAGTTCTCTTCAAAGCGCAAGCATCAGCGCCGTCATGAAGACGATCGAGCAGACGATCGAGAGCGAATTGATGGTGCAGGAGAGCGCCACGCGCACCGGATCATCAAAGCACTGCGCCGTAAAGATGGCGCAGACGGCCGAAAGGGGCGCAAAGGCGATGACGGCGAGGACCTTCCTCACCTCCGCATCAAAGGGCGCAAAGGTGTAGAGAACATAGGCCAGCACCGCTGCAATGATGTAGCGGCTCACGAGCACGCGTCCGATGGTGAGGAGCGTTTTCCGCTCGAGCTGGAGCTCAAAGCCCACCCCGATCATGAGCATCGCGAGGAAAGGGTTCGCCGCGCCCACGATGTCGGTAAAGGTAAGGACGGCTTTCGGCATCGAGAAGCCGATGACGGAGAGCACCACCATCAGAATGTAGGTATCCATCGCGATGGAGGAGAACATGCGCTTCAGAAAGAGCGAGACCCCGCCTCCCTCGTCCTTTCCCTTCACGGCCGCCGCCATCGAATAAGTGGCGCCCGTGCACATGAGGGAATTGCCGGCGTCGAAGAGGCATGTCGCCACGACGCCCACCGGCCCGAGGAAGGTCTGGATGTAGGGAAGCGTAAAGCAGCCGATGTTGTAGCCCGAATAGTTGATCATGGAGAAGGCCTGCTCATCGGGGCCCCTTCTGCGGCTCGCGAGAAAGCCCGCGCCGATCGTGACGAGGTTGAGGATGACGCCGAGAAGAACGAGCAAATAAAGCGCCGCCTCCACTTCAATGCGGCCGAAATTCGAAATGACGGCGCAGGGCAGCGTGATCTTGAGGACCACCGTCGAAATCAGCCGGAAGTCGTCGGCCCGAAAGAAGCCGATGCGCTTCAATGCATAGCCGCCGAAAATGATGACGAGAAAGGCGGCAACCTTGATGAGAACAGATTCCATGGCACGCTTCGCGGGAAAAAGGAGAGAAAAATGCTCCCTCTCAATGCGGGGAGCATCTTATAAGCTCGCGAAGCAAAGGTGAAGCCTTTCCCCTGAAGCCTCCCGCCGCTTTTTGTCTGAGCGGCAAGCGGCATGGGAGAAAAAGCCTATCTCACGCTCTTCAGAGTTCTGAAAACGGCTTCTCAAACGTCAGCAGGAAAAGATCCGTGCGGCTTTCCTGAGGCGAGCGGCGGCTCACGATGAATTTTGCGTTCGTGCGGCTCCCGGCAAGCGTAAGCTCCCCATCCTTTTCGAGCACGTAGTCTTCGGGTTCGGAGAGCGGAGCATCCGGATTTTCCACCCGGATTTCAGCGCCGTAGCGGTTGTCGGACAAAATGGCGAGGGTCCTCCCGTCGGGGAGAACCGCGAGCCCCTTCGCGAGCTTCGCGCTCCAGCCGGCTTCGGAAAGATTGAGAAGCGTGCGGCGCTTCACTACTCCGGGACGCGTTCGCTTTGCGCGCCGGAGCTCCTCGAGCGGGGAGTCCGAAACATCTGCGGCGCCCGCGAGGTCCGCGAGCACAAGCTGGATGCGCCGGGAGCCGTCCCGCGCGGTCCCCTGCTCGATCACGAGAAGACGCCCGTCCCCGAGCGCCGCCGCGTCGCCGATGAAGGGACGCGTCCCGCGCTTCCAGATGCCGGGCTCCACCGGCCACAGATAGGCTTGAGACGCCTTGGTCTTCGGCTCCACGGCAATGACCGTCAGAAAGCGCGTGAGTCCGAGCGCGTTTCTGTCGAAAGTCACGAGCCGCCCGTCCGCGAGGCGCGAGAGCGACCTCAGCGACCCCGGGCGTGCGGCGAGAAAAGCCGGAAGCCCCGCTCCGGGAAAAAGGACTTCGCGCTCCACCCCCTGGCGGGAAAACTGTCTCAACGCGGGGCCGTAGCGGTCAACCACCCAGAAGGCGGATTCCGGATCGATCGCGAGCCCCTCCGGATCAATGGGTCTCAGACTCCCCGAGAGCTCCTCGTTGGCGAGCGAAAGAATGGCAAAGGGCTTCGCCCCGTCGTCAGCGCGCGCCGGAAGGCCCGAAAAAGGCTTCGCCTCCGCGTTCGTGAGCGCAACGGGAGAGAGCGAACGTGCTTTGCCCGCCGTCACTTCAATGCGCACGATGCGCGGCTGAAACATGGGCGAAAGAAAGTAGCGCGCCGGCCTCAGGGCGCCCGATCCGTCCCGCACGGAGGGCGCGGGGAGCGTGGGACCCCGGTCGGTGAGCCCGTAAAAGAGAAGCGTGCCGTCCGTCCGCTCGCTCGAAAAGGCGAGCGAGCAGCCGACGCTCATGGGGAAAAGTCCTTCGGGGAGCGGAGCCTTCCCGGCCGTACCCGAGGGGAGCGTAAGCTGCGGGACCTCTACGGCAAAGCGTTCTATCTTTTCGATGCCTTCCGGGAGACGATTTTCGGCTTCCTCCTGAGGCACGGTCTTTATTTCGGGCATTCTCTAGAGTATGGCCGCCCGAGAAGGGAGACCGGGGAAATAATCAGAAAAGCGCATTCTAGAGGACCGTGCGCTCAAATGCTTCGAAAGCTTGAAAACAAAAACGCCTGAGAGAAAGCGAGCCGCCCGCAGAAACCGCGGGCACCGCGCTCTCAGGCGCGCTGTTGCGGAAATCAGACGCCGCTTCAGGCGTTGATGCCGAACACGATCTCAGCGATCTGAATGGCGTTCGTCGCAGCACCCTTGCGGATCTGGTCGGCGCAGCAGAAGAGCGAGAGGGAACGGTTGTAGGCTTCCTTCGTCGCGGCAAGGTCGCGGCGCACGCGGCCCACGTAGACGAGGTCCTGGTCGCTCGTCAGCATCGGCATCGGATAGTGCTTCTCGGCCGGATCATCCCAGAGCTTCACGCCGGGAGCGTTCTGAAGGATTTCGCGGGCTTCCTCGGGCGAAATTTCCTTCTCAAATTCGAGCGTGAGGGCTTCGGAGTGCGAGCGCATGATCGGCACGCGCACGCAGGTGCAGGAGACGAGGAAAGTGTCGTCGTGAAGCATCTTGCGGCCTTCGTTCTGAAGCTTCATCTCCTCGGAGGTGTAGCCCAAGTCGTTGAAGCCGCCGATCTGCGGAATGAGGTTGTAGGCAATCGGATAGGGGAAGGTGCGAAGCACGGGGCGGCCCGTCTTCACCTCTTCCTCGAGATCCTCCATGCCGCCCCTGCCCGCGCCCGAAACGGCCTGATAGGTCGAGGCCACCATGCGGCGCAGGCGCGCCTTCCGGTGGAGGGCCGCCACGGCCGTAAGCGCAATGATCGTCGCGCAGTTGGGATTGGCAATGAGGCCCTTCGACCACTTCACGTCCTCGGGATTCACTTCCGGAATCACGAGCGGCACTTCCGGATCAAGACGGAAGGCGCTCGAATTGTCGACGACGACGATGCCCTTCTTCGCCGCATCGGGAAGGAACTTCTTCGCAACGTCGTTGTCGGCGGCGCCGAGCAGAAGGTCGAGCCCTTCGAACGCTTCCGGGGTCGCTTCAACGACCTTCAGCATCTTCCCGTCGAATTCGACTTCGGTGCCCGCCGACCGGGCGCTGCCGAAGAGGCGAAGCTCGGAAATGGGGAACTTCCTCTCGGCGAGGACGATGCGCATCTGTTCGCCGACTGCGCCCGTGGCGCCGAGTATGCCTACCTTGAGTGCCTTCATGATTTGTCTCCGTTTCTTTCTTGAAAATCTTCCGTTCGCTTCGTCAGCGTGCAAAGCTCTGATAGAGCGCGCGCACGGCCTTGTCGAAGTCCGCATTCGCCACGCCCACGATGATGTCGATTTCGCTCGACCCCTGGGAGATCATGCGGATGTTGACGCCGGCGTTGCCGAGGGCGGTGAAGAGCTTGCCCGACGACCCCGCGCGCGCATTCATGTTGCGCCCGACGATGGCGATGAGCGCCAGGGGCTCGGTCACGCGGATCGAATCCGGAGCAATCCGCTCCTTGATGTCGGCGAGAATTTCGTAGAGGGTGTGCTCCACGTCCTTCTTCGAGAGGACGATGTTGAAGCTGTCGATGCCCGAGGGCAGGTGCTCGATCGACACCTCATACTTCCTCAGCACGTCGAGCGCGCCCGAGACGATGCCCACCATGTTCGACATGTTGCGCTTCACGACCTCGATCGAGAGGAACCCCTTCTTGCCGGCAATGCCGGTGATGAGCGGTCCGTCCACTTCATCGTCGATCTTGTCGAGCACGAGCGTGCCCGGATCCTGCGGACGATTGGTGTTGAGGACGTGAATCGGAATGTTGTATTCGCGGATCGGGAAGATCGCGTCTTCGTGCAGAACGCTCGCGCCCATGTAGGAGAGTTCGCGCAGTTCCGCGTACGTAATGCGCTCGATGTTCTTCGGATCCTTCACGATGCGGGGATCCGCCATGAGGAAGCCCGAAACGTCGGTCCAGTTTTCGTAGAGATCGGCCCTGAGGCAGCGCGCGAGGATCGAGCCCGAAATGTCGGAGCCGCCGCGGGTCATCACCTTCACCGCACCGTCGGGCGTGCGGCCGTAGAAGCCCGGCATCACGAAGCGGTCGTGCTTTTCGAGCACCTTCTTGAGATTCTCAGTCGTCTTATCAAAATTGAAGGTGCCGTCGAACTCCATCGCCACGATGTCGACCGCGTCGACGAAGGGGAAGCCGAGGAAGTCGGCCATGAGCCTCGAGGTGAAGTATTCGCCGCGGGAGACGAGTTCGTCGACGGAGAGGTCGGGCACTTTTGCAGCGAAGGCGTCGAGTTCGTCCTCGATCGGGGTATTGAGCCCGAGCTCATGCTTGATCTCAAGGAAGCGGCCGCGGATGATCTCGAAGATTGGGCGATAGTCGACGTGGTAGTCGACGTGCGCGCGGCAGAGGTAGAGAAGATCCGTGATCTTGTTGTCCTTCGGATTCTTTCTGCCCGCCGCCGATATGACGACGAAGCGGCGCGAGGGATCCGCTTCAATAATGGCCTTCACCTTGCGGAACTGTTCTGCCGATGCGCAGCTGCTGCCGCCGAATTTCGTAATTTTGAGCATGTTGGTCGCTCCTCTCTTTTGGGGAGTGGTTTGTGTTCAGAAATAGGTTGTCTGGTGTCGGGACTTGGGGAAACGGTCTCAGTCCTCGGGTTCAAAAGCCATGAAGACGTTCTTTTCCCGGGCGAGGTCTGCGAGCTCGGCGAGCGTCATGTCGCGGAAGACCCCTTCGGGCGTGACGCCTCTCCCTCTCAGGAGCGAGGCGTCGTAGCTGATCGGAAGGGACTCGCGGACCTCTTCGACCATCCGTGTTCGGATGGAGGTGAGGTCCTGGAGCACGGCATCCGCGGTGGGCCTGCCGCCCGCTCCCTGGCCGTAGAACTTGAGTTCGCCCACGATGTCGCCCGAAAGCGTCGCGCAGTTGAAGTTGTCGCGCACGTTGGCTTCAATGGATCCGAGCGGCAGCACCACGGGGACGACGCCGAGGGCATAGTGCTTCGCGTTTCTTCTGAAGAGCATCATGTGGCGAAGCGTCCTCCCCGAGCGGCGCAGGTCGTCGAGGAATGCCTTCGAAATCCGGCCGATTCCGAGCACCGGGAATGCTGCATGAACGGGCGAACCCATGGCGACGCTCGCCGAAATGATCGCTTTGTTCGCAACGTCGTACCCGCCGATGTCCGCGGTCGGGTCGGCTTCGGCATAGCCCTTCGCCTGGGCTTCCGCGAGCGCCTGATCGAACTCCATCCCGAAGCGCTCCATGCGGTCGATGATGTAGTTCCCGGTCCCGTTGAGAATCCCCGACATGCGGTCGACCCGGTCGACGCGCACGGCCTTTTTGAGATTCTCGATCCAGGGAATGCCGCCCCCCACCGAGGCTTCAAAGAGGAATGGAACGTTCTTTTCTCGCGCGAGCGCGGTGAGTTCCTCGTAGTGAAGCGCGAGCGCGGCCTTGTTGGCCGTGACGACGCCCTTTCCGGCTGCCATCGCGCGGCGCATGTATTCGCCCGACGGTTCCGTCCCGGAGAGCACATCCACAATGACGTCAATCGCCGGGTCGTCGAGAATGTCCTCAAAGTGGTCTGTCATGAGGGGTCCGCCCGCTTTTCCCGGGCGGCGCAGAATGTGCACGAGCTCAATTCCGGCATCGCGCTCGGCAAGAAGCTTTGCGAGGCTTCTTCCGACGGTGCCGTAGCCGAGAAGGCCGATTTTCAGCATGAGCCTGACTCCCTCAAGATGTCTGATGATTGATTCAGAGCGCGCAGGGGACCCGCGCGCCGCGGGTTGATTCCCCCGCCGGCCCTAGGGCTCACTCTTTCCGGAGGAACTACCCTTCATCCTACAGGAGAAGGACGCTTAAATTTGTCTGATGTCCGTCGGGACAACCGCCTAGTCGAACTGAGCAAACGGGGATGAAGCGAAAAAGTTTTCGCGACTTTGATGCAGCTCCCGACGAAGCGTTCCCGGACCACTATATTTAGGTACCTTCTTTTCTATTTCCATACCCCGGAGACCGCACTCATGCTCTACCACAGCACCCGCAACAAGAATGAAGTCCTGTCGAGCCGGGAGGCCGTGCTTCAGGGTCTTGCCCGCGACGGCGGCCTCTTCGTCACGGACGACCTCGAGCGCGCGCAGATCGACCCGGCTTCGCTCAAGGGCTCCTACATGGATACCGCAAGGCGCGTTTTCTCGCTGCTGCTCAACGACTACAGCAAGGAAGAGCTCGAGAGCGCCATTCAAGCCGCCTACGGACATACGTTCTCGGCGCCTGAAGTGACGCCCGTGACGAAGCTCGGAAAAATGCACCTCCTTGAGCTCTACCACGGGCCCACGTCCGCCTTCAAGGATGTTGCGCTCTCGATGCTCCCGCAGCTCATGAGCAAGGCGCTCTCCGGAACGGGAAAGAAAATCATGATTGCGACGGCCACCTCGGGCGACACCGGGAAGGCCGCGCTCGCGGGCTTTAAGGATGTTCCCGGAATCGGCATCTCGGTCTTCTACCCCGAGGGCGGGGTTTCGGCCATTCAGGAACTCCAGATGTCGACCCAGGAAGGGAAGAACGTCGCCGTCTGCGCCGTGAAGGGGAATTTCGACGACGCGCAGACGGCCGTGAAGAAGCTCTTCTCCTCGGCCGCCCTCGAAGAACTCGCCCGGCTCGGTGTTTCGCTCTCGAGCGCCAATTCGATCAACGTGGGGCGCCTGGTCCCCCAGATCGTCTACTACTTCGACGCCTATAAGCAGCTGATGGAAGGCGGCGTCCTCCGTGCGGGCGACCCCATCGACTTCACCGTTCCGACGGGCAACTTCGGCGACGTGCTCGCCGGCTACTGCGCGAAGCGCATGGGGCTACCCGTAAGGCACCTCGTGGTCGCGAGCAACGCGAACAACGTCCTCACGGACTTCCTCACGACCGGCGTCTACGACCGCCGGCGCGATCTCGTGAAGACGATTTCCCCCTCAATGGACATCCTCGTTTCGAGCAACCTCGAGCGCGCGCTCTACTGGATCGACGGCGGAAATGCCGAAAGGACGCTCGAACGCATGAAGGCCCTTCAGACGGACGGCGTCTACCGCGTGGATGCCGAACTCCTCGCAAAGCTTCAGGAAACGTTCCTCGCGGGCTTCTCGAACGATGAGGAAACCAGGGACGCGATCCGCCGCGCCTGGGAAGACGAAGGCCGCTTGATCGACCCCCATACGGCGGTAGCCTGGCGGGCGGCGGAAAGGCACTTCGACCCGAAGGTGCCGATGGTGGTGCTCTCGACCGCAAGTCCCTACAAGTTCTGCCGAGACGTCTATGAAGCGATCTGGGGCGAAATCCCCGGGGCCGACGCCTTTGCCTACATGGATGCCCTTCGCGACAACACCGGGGTCGAACCCCCGAAGGCGCTTGCGGAACTCCGCACAAAGCCCGTGCTCTGGGACGATTGCACGGAAATTGCCGGCGTTCCGCAGTACGTCGTCAATGCCGCGAAGCGCATCTTCTGATCGTTCCAACCATCGGAGAAGAATTTCCATGCTCGTTACCGTACGCGCGCCAGCTTCCACTTCGAACCTAGGCCCGGGCTTCGACTGCCTCGGGCTCGCCCTCTCGCTCTATTCCGTCTTCACGTTCGAACCCTCCGGAGAACTCATCGTCGAAGGGTGCCCCGAGGAATTTCAGAATGAAGAGAACCTCGTGCTCCAGGGCTTCCGCGCGGTTTATAAGGCCGCCGGCGAAACCGCCCCAACCGTGAGGCTCACGATCAATGCGAAGGTCCCCGTGGCCCGCGGGCTCGGGAGCTCGAGCACCTGCATTGCTGCCGGGGCCGCCGCCGCGAACGCGTTTCTCGGCGGGCGCTTCTCTAAGGACGAACTTTTCGAAATCTGCGCGGAGTTTGAGGGCCACCCCGACAACGCCGCCCCGTGCGTGCTGGGCGGCCTCACGGCTTCCTTCGCGTCAGGCGGGCGCTTTCATACGGTGCCGCTTTCCATTCACCCCGACTGGAAGTTTGCCGTCGTTGTCCCCGACTATGAGGTGAAGACTTCCGAAGCCCGGAAGGCCATGCCGAAGGAAATTTCCGTGAAGGACAGCGTCTTCACGACCTCGCACTGCGTCGCGCTCGTGTCCGCCCTTGCTTCCGGGGATGAATTGCTCCTCCGCATCGCGTGCGAGGACCGCCTCCACGAGCCCTGCCGCAGGAAGCTCATTCCCGACTATGAAGCTGTACGGGCGCTGGCGCTCGAGTCGGGGGCCGCGTGCTTCTTCATCAGCGGCTCAGGCTCCACGCTGATTGCCATGACGAAGAATGCCGATACGGCGCTCAAGTTCACCGCGGCCGTGCGCGAAAAGTTCCCGACCTTCGGCACCCATGTGCTTGAAGCGGCGTTCGGAGGCGTTGAGGCGCGCGTCGAATAATCTTCAGCGCGCCGCATCAAGAGCGAGCTCAGCGTCGCCCGAAACCTTGCAAAGGCTCTGTCCGGCTTTCGGCCGGCAGAGCCTTTGTCTTTTACGCAGCGTATTGGGCGGACGGCCCGTAAACGTCTTAAGAAGACAATCCTTCCCGGATTGAATGGAGCCTCTCCCGGCTCTCTGAGTTCTTCTGGACGGATCTTCTTCAGCGCCTCTATGCCCACAAAAGTGAAGGCCGCACTGCTTTAAGCAGAGCGGCCTTCTGGAGGCTAGGAGCTGCCTAGGAAACAGCCCCCTATTGATGCCAGAATTTCATACCGAAGTACCGCAGCAAGCAGCACCAAAAGAAAAACAAAACACTATGAAAATCAATGATTTACATTGAAATCAACGTGCGCAAAATTCTTTCGGCGTTGGCGCTTCTGATATTCTTCCTGGCGTCCGTGTTTCAGTCTAAGACCGTCGGAGGCCTGAGAAACCTCCGACGAACACGGCTTAATAATACATGCTCGCAAGACCATTCAACGAACTCAAGCCCTCCTGCATGAATAAAAGCATTGCAGCGGCAGGAAATCCGGGCGTTCGAGGTCCGTCAAATCGCGGTATCGAGGACTCCTGTTGATGAGAAAACCATCAGGATCGCATTACGGTTCTTCGACGACGCTCTTCCAGGCAGCGAATCGCCGCTCTTGACCGCTGAAGACGAGCGCGGCGCGAAGGATTTCTTTGCCGGAATAAGTCATGCCATAACGGCGGGCCGAAATCTGCTTCGCCGCCTCTTCAAAACACTTTTGAGCGTCGGACGACTTCCGGGCGAATTTGATTTCGAATACCCAGCGGCGGGCTCCGACATCCACTTCCAGGTCGCTTCTGCCGAGCGCCGAATGATTTTCCACTTTCGGCAGCATTGCAGCACCGATCAACAGCACCTGCAGATACGCGCGGCAGGCCGCTTCATCTTTAATCGGATAGCGCAGATAGTCGATTGCTCCCACCGCCTGGTTGAAGCGGCGAACCACATCATCGAGAGTCCCGGCTGCCATTGTTTCGGAAATGAGCGGCTCTCCGACACCCTCAATCGGCTTGCCCTTCAAAAGCTCTCCGGCATAAAGCTGAGCCATGGACACAGCAACCTCACGGTTGGGGTATCCGAGGACTGCAAAGCCATTAGACCTCATCTCCCGGATCGTGAGATAGCCCGCCTGAAAGAGGAGCGCTTCGACTTCGCGTTCTCCGGAGATTCCGGCTTCTCCGAGCTGGTCCATCGAAAGCACGTGCGGCGCATCGAATTGAGCGGGCTTCCCGCAACCATGATACGCGAGTAAGCGCTTCAGTACCGCCGGCTGCCCTCCCGTGTTAACGGTCAGCGTAAACGAGACTGTTTAGCCAACGACTTTGAGACGTGATAC
>OBXA01001614.1_pt1 | contig 12600 bp, 10 predicted proteins | sample 1538121 | NCBI WGS metagenome assembly OBXA01 (sample SAMEA2580133, study PRJEB22360) | human gut metagenome | biome: human gut; feature: human-associated habitat; material: faeces | place: Denmark | collected 2008/2010 | reverse complement strand
TTTCTTTAAAGAAGCAAACCCGGTGCCAGAAAAGAAAATGGCGGCGGGCTCCGGGAAGCCTGCCGCCGATGGTTGCCTCACCGTTCTCCTGAGCGGGCGGATGAGAGATGATGCCGATTACTTGAACTCGATCTGGGAATATTCAAACCCGGCATCGGGCTGAATGTAGAAGCCCGAAAGTCCCTTCACGTGAGCGGAAACATTCTGCTCGGTGACGAGGTAGATCCACGGGCAGTCGTTCCAGGTCGCCTTCTGAGCGACGGAATAGAAGGCCTGCTTCTTTGCCTTGTCGGTCGTGAGGAGCGCATCGCGGAAGTTGTCGTCGAGCGTCTTATTCGAGTAGTAGCCGAAGTTGCTCGCAACCGGCGCCCAGGAATCGGTGCCGAGAAGCGGACGAATGGCCCAGTCGAGTTCGCCCGTGGACGAGGACCAGCCGCCATAGACCATGTTGAGCTGGGATTCCTCGGGCTTCTTGAGCAGATAAGCGGTTCGTTGACCTGCTTCCATTGCCATCACGGAAACCTTGACGCCCACCTGAGCGAACTGCTGCTGCAGGAACTGAATGACCTTCTGAGCGGTCGTATGGTTGTAGAGCGACCAGAGGGTAGCCGAGAATCCGTTCGGGTACCCGGCTTCCTTCAGGAGTTCGCGGGCCTTCTTCGGGTCATAGGGCCAGGCGCCGTATTCGTCGGCGAATTCAACGCCCTTCGGCGCAATGCCCTTCGTCGGGTCGGCGAGGCCGTTGAAGGCGACCTTGGCGAGCGCCTGCTTGTTGACGGCATAGTTGAGGGCCTGACGGACCTTCAGGTTGTCGAAGGGCTTCTTCGTCATGTTGAAGGCGACGTAGCGCTCGATGATCGAAGGCTCCTTCGTGACGACGATGTTCTTTTCGCCCTCAAGAATCTTCACCTGTTCCGGAGGCACGGGGAAGATGTAGTCGGCTTCGCCCGTACGCAGCATCGCGACGCGGGTGGAGTTTTCTGGAACGGGCTTGAAGGTGATGCCGTCAACCTTGGGGAGTCCCTTCTGCCAGTAGTTGGGGTTCTTGACGACGTGGAGAATTTCCGACGGGTTGTATTTGTCAAGAACGAAGGGGCCCGTGCCGCACGGATGGAAGGCGAGTTCCTTGCCCGGGTACTTCTGAATGGCGCTCGGGCAGATCATCGCGCCCGAGGCGTGGGCGAGCTGATTGATGAAGGCCGAGAAGGGCTTGTGGAGCGTAAAGCGGACCGTGTAGGGGTCGACGACTTCCGTTTTCGCAATGTTGTAGTAGAGCGTATAGCGGCGAAGGGCGTTGGCTTTATTCGTCACGCGGTCGAAGTTCGCCTTGACGGCATCGGCCTGAAATTCCGTGCCGTCATGGAATTTGATGCCTTTCTTAAGCGTGACGGTGTAGACGAGGCCGTCGTCGCTCACCTTGTAGCCTTCGACAAGAACGTTCTGGAGCTTCATGTCCTTGTCGAAGCCGAAAAGACCTTCATACATGGACTTTGCGGCGCTGTAGGAAAGCGTGTCGCTTGCGTCGTAGGGATCCATTGTCGTGAAGGTGGAGGCAACGGCAATGGTCGCTTCCTTCGCGGCAGCGGGCTGGGCGGCAAGTCCGGCGAGTGCGCTCGAGAGGGCAAGCGCCATGGCAGCATGGGTCAGTTTCATTTTTGAACTCCGGAACGGGTCTCCGTTCAAGTAAAGATTCGCCGGCTTGGATGGGGTAGGCGCCGGTGGAGGTTTGTGCTTAGGGAATGAGCAAACGCCGTGCCAGGAAAACACTTCCAGAAAGCCATAGAAGAGGATGAGGCGTGCGCTCCCGGCGCTTCCATGATGCACCAAATTAAGGCGCGGGAGCGCACGAAAGTCATGCGCAGTGCGCCATCACGGCTCGGTAGATTGCCTCAGCAGCCTTTTCGATATGCCAGACCGGCGAGGATTCCTGCGGCGTATGCGCGAGCTTTCCTTCGCCCGGGCCGAAATAGAAGGCCGGGATCCCAAAAGCGTGCATGTAGCCGCCTTCGCCCCAGCCCGACATCGGGGTCACCTCGACCTTGTGTCCGAGAGACGCCTCAATGGCGGCAATGGCCTGCTGAGCGACAGGGTTTTCGAGCGACGAGGAGAGTGCGGGCCAGTCGCCCGTGATCGTGGTCGAAACCTCAACGGGCGGGAAGTCCGGGTCCTTTCTCAGTTCCTCTACAACGCGAAGGATTCTTTCCTCCTGGATCCTGCCGCTTTCCTCGCCCTGGTAGCGGAAGTCGATCGTGACCGAGGCGTTTGCGGGCACCACATTGGGCGCGGCGCCTCCTGAGACCATGTCGATCGAGGTCGTCTGCAGACCGATCCCGGGGCCTTCCTTCTGCATTTCGGGGAGGCGCTTTCTTGCGCGGACGATGAAGAGCGCCGCAGCTTCAATGGCGTTGACGCCCAGATGCGGGCGCGACGAGTGAGCGCTCCTGCCTTTGAAGTCGACCCGCACCCAGGCGTCGCCGCGGTGTTCGTTCCGGATCGTGAGTTCGGTGGGTTCAGCAATGATCGCAAGATCCGGACGAGGTGCGCCGGGCTCCTCGAGCGCGGCCTTGACGCCCTTAACGTCCGTCTCTTCATCGGTGGAGAGAATGAGCCAGAGGCTTCCCTTCAGATCCTGCTTTGATGCTTCGCAGAATGCGGCGATCGCGGCGGCGGCTCCGCCCTTCATGTCGGTCGAGCCGCGCCCGAGAAGGCGCCCGTCCCTGATTTCCGCCGACCAGGGATCCGTCATGCCGGCAGGGGGCACGACGTCGATGTGGCCCGAAAGCATGAGGGAAGGCGCCGCGGGGTCGTCAGAGCCGCAGTGCGCGAGAAGCACCGGAGCGCCGGTCGCCTCTGCGGCGATGCGCGAGGTCGAGCGGCTGTTGTTGCGAAGAATCTCTTCGACCGCCTTGATCACGTCGTGCGTGGCGGGCGTTCCGGAAACGGAAGGCACGCGCACGAGCGTCTGCGCGAATTCAACGGCGCGGGAAAGAACGTTCTCTTGAGTCATGTGGAAGGTTCCCAAAAAGAAGAAAGGAGTTCATTCAAGACTACCGAAAGGCTTCTTCTCTTTCCTCTGCAGAACGGCGTAGCTTCTTCGTTCTTCTGTCAGGGAAGCGACTCGAAATGCCGGTGCGGTGCGGGTTGATCGCGACGCTTCTTCCTGCTCTTGATAAGGACTTGAGCTTTTCATGATATTTCCGTCGAAGCATTTCCCAGGGCCCGAAAGTAAACTTCGCCCGGTAGAGTTCCGCGGGAGGCCTTGCGCCAGGACCCTTTCCCTTCAGGGAACCCGGAATTCGTTTTGAGCCAGAAAGAGCAGAAAGAAGTCATGCGCGAATTTTTCGAATGCCAGCTGATCGACGGAGAATGGGTGAAGTCTTCGGGCGAGGCTTTTATTCCGGTTGAGAATCCGGCCGACCGCTCGGTGATTGCACGCGTTCCGGACGGAACGGCGGAAGATGTCGATCGTGCGGTGAGAGCCGCGCGAAAGGCTTTTCCGGCCTGGTCGAAAACGACGCTCGAGACGCGCATCCGCCTGATGGAGCGGATGCTTGAAATCTTTCGCGGCATGACCGAGGAGATTGTTGCCCTCGAAATCGCCGAACTCGGCGCCCCGGCCGCCTTTGCGAGAAAGAAGCACTGCGACTACCAGATGCGCCGCACGGCTGCCTTTATTGATGCCGCGAGAAAAATGAAGCTGGAGGAGCATTTTCCGGCTTCCCTCGTGACGCGCGAACCCGTTGGCGTTGTGGCTGCCATCACGCCCTGGAACTATCCCCTGGGGCAAATCATTCAGAAGGCGGTGCCGGCCATTCTGATGGGCTGCACGGTAGCGCTGAAGCCGAGCGAACTCACTCCCCTGACGGCAACGCTGCTTGCAGAATCCTTCCGTGAGGCAGGGCTCCCTCCGGGCGTCTTCAATCTCGTTCAGGGACGGGGCGAAACGGTGGGCGAGGCGTTGGTGGCGCACTCCGGTGTCGACATGGTGTCCTTTACGGGCTCGACCAAAGTAGGCCGCCGGATCGGCTCGATTGCTGCCCGGGACCTCAAGCGCATTGCGCTTGAACTTGGCGGCAAATCGCCCTGCGTGTGGCTCCCCGGCATGCCCGACTACCGGCCGGCCGCGAAGAAGCTCTTCGATTCGCTTCTTCTCAATGCCGGGCAGACCTGCACGGCGCTCTCGAGACTTCTTGTTCCAGAGGAAATGCTCGAAGAGACGAAGACGCTTCTCGTGGAAGCGCTCAAGGATTATCCCGTCGGCGACCCGCAGGATCTTTCGACCCGGGTGGGACCGGTTGTATCGCTCAATCAATTCCGGCGCGTGAAGCGCTACATCGAATCGGGACTGGCCGAAGGTGCGGAAATGATTGCGGGCGAAATGCCGCAGGACCCCGGAGAAAAGGAAGGCTACTTCATCAACCCGACCGTCTTCGTCAACGTCAGACCGGAGATGAAGATTGCTCAGGAAGAGATTTTCGGACCCGTCCTTTCCGTCATGACCTACCGCACGCTCGACGAAGCGGAGGAGATCGCCAACGGCACGCCCTACGGACTTTGCGGTGCCGTATTTGGACCCAAGCAAGAGGCGCTCGAGTTTGCCCGGAGAATCCGGAGCGGAAACGTGTACATTAACGATGCCGCGCGCGACCTCGCCGCTCCTTTCGGAGGTTTCGGGGCGAGCGGCATCGGCCGGGAGGGCGGAATCTACGGGCTCGAGGAATTTACTGAGCTTAAGGCCGTCTTCGACCATTCGACGTTTTAATCTGCTCTGAAGACGGCGCTCCATTTTTCTTTTGAGCGAGTCCGCTTCGGCTCAAGGCAAAATGGAATTCGATTTTTTCACGACGCTCCTCATCGTCTGCCCGCTCGTCTTTCTCGGGGGCCTCGTTGACGCCATCGCCGGAGGCGGCGGGCTGATTACGCTTCCTGCCTTCCTCATTGCGGGCGTTCCCGCGCATATGGCATTGGGGAGCAATAAGCTCGCGAGCATGATCGGAACGAGCGTTTCGACCTTCCGCCTCTGGCGGGCGGGGTTCCTTAAAGTGAGAGAAGCGCTTCCCGCGGTCTTCTGCGCCTTCATCGGGAGCGCCGTCGGCGCGCGGATTGCGCTGCTTGTGCCCGAGGAAGTCTTCCGCTACATCCTCATCGTGCTCCTGCCCTTTGCCGCCGTCGTCGTCTTCAGGAAATCGTCGATTCCCGCCGAAGGCGAGGAGATGGATAAGAAGAAGCGCCTCGCCATCGTGGCTGCCATGTCGCTTCTCTGCGGCGCCTACGACGGCTTCTACGGGCCGGGCGCGGGCACCTTCATGCTCCTTTCCTACACGATCCTTGCGCGTATGGGCGTGCGGGAAGCTTCAGGCCAGATGAAGGCCGTCAACCTCTCGAGCAACCTCGCCGCCTTTGCGACCTTCGCGCTTTCGGGCGAGGTGATATGGGCGCTCGGCCTCATTGCCGGATGCTTTTCGATTGCCGGACACTACATCGGCGCGGGGCTGGTCCTCAGGAACGGCACGAAGATCGTGCGCCCCATTATTGCGGTCGTCCTCTCGATTCTCTTCTTCAAGACCGCCTGGGAGCTCCTCGCCTGATTTTTCTCCTTAGTGCGGCGAGAGGCCGGCGAGCCTGCGGATCACCTCAAGGTACTCCTCGCGCGCGGGCGGATCTTCGTCGTATGCGCGGTGAATGCAGGCGCCGTCAACGAGGGCATTCAGAATGCTCGCCACGTGCTTCGGGAAAAAGCGCATGAGTTCCAGGCGCACCTTCTCCTGAAATTCCGCAACGAGGGGCTTCACGGCTTCATTTCTGGCCGCATAGGCATAGAGCTCGTACGTGAGAAGCAGAAGGCGCTTGTCGACCGGCCAGCAGAGATAGTCGGAGAGCACCTCGAGCGCTTCCTCCCTGGTTTTTGCCGTCTCGAGCCTTGGGAATGTGAGGGCCGAGAGCTCATCAATAAAGCTCTGCATGGCTTCGTAGAGCAGCTCCTCGCGTCCTCTGAAATGGTAGGTCATGGAGCCGAGCGGAACGTCGGCTTCCTTTGCCACCAGGCGAATGGAAGCGCCCTCGACGCCGTGACGCGCAATCACCTCGAGCGCCGAAGCAATGATGCGGCGGCGTCTCTCCGGATCGTAGCGGCGGGCGGCGCGTTCGGGCGCGTTGTCGGCGTGGTCAGCTGGAGATGCGGCGGGCATAAGGAAGGAGCGCTTCGAAAAGGAATGGATGGAAGAAATTTCCCCATAGTGTACGCTCGTGCATATCGCGATGAAAACCGGTAGAATGCGATTCGCTTTAGGTACGTACGTACATATGTAAATTCTGGAGGTAAACGCATGTTCCGAAAAGCAGCAAAAGGCGCTTTTGGGGTATTTGGTGCGCGCGAAGCGCTCTTTGCCGCCTTCTTTGCGGGGGGCTTCCTGATGGCGACATGGATCACGCGAACGCCCGCCATTCGTGAGGGACTCGGGCTCTCGATTGCAGAAATGGGCCTCGTTTTTCTCGGGCTTTCGCTTGGTTCCATTCCGTCTCTCATCTTTGCGCCGGTTCTGATTCATCGGGCGGGGGCGCGGATGATGACGCTCCTCGGAGAAGGCCTTGTGCTTCTCGGCGTCCTTCTCGCGGCGCTTCCACTCGCGCTTCCGATGCCTTTGCCGGGCGGCGTCGTTGCGGCCATTGGACTCGGGCTCGTGGGCTTCGGGTTCGTATTCCTCGACATCGCAATGAATGTTGCTGCCGGCGTGATTGAAGCGCGGCGCGGGAAGCCTGTCCTCACGACGCTCCATGCGTGCTTCAGCCTCGGCGAAGCCGTCGGCTCCTTTTTCGGATTCGGGTGCGTTTATCTGGCGGTTTCGCCCATGACGCACTTTCTGATTGCAATCGGGCTGATGGCGCTTCTTTTCCTTCTTTCTGCCACGCGCCTTTCCGAGGTGGAGGCGCTTGTCCGGGCGTCGGGTGAGAAGAAAACGAAAAAGGATGATGCGCTCAGGCCGAAGCTCAGACTTAATGGCGGACTCATTGCCGCCGTCATCGTGGTCTTTGTGGTCGCTCTCTGCGAAGGGACGGCCAACGACTGGCTTCCGATCCTTCTGCGCGAATCCATGAACGCGTCGACGAGCTTCGCGGCGCTTGCCTTCGCGGTCTTTGCCTCGGGCCTTGCCGCCGTGCGGTTCTCCGGAACCTTCTGGCTTACGCGCTTCGGGCGACGGCGCGTCCTCATGGGAAGCGCCATTCTTGCGCTCATCGGGCTCCTCATCATTATTTTCTTCAAGGCCCCGCTCTTCGTCATGCTGGGCGTCGTCTTCTGGGCCGCGGGCGCTGCGCTCGGCTTCCCGGTTGCGCTCTCGGCGGGCGCAGCGATGGGCGAGGGCGATCCGGCGGCCAGGATGAGTCTTCTTTCGAGCGCGGGGTACGGGGCTTTTCTCGCAGGGCCGCCCACGCTCGGCTTTATCGGCGAGGAGATGGGGCTCGCCGCTTCCTTCGGGCTCGTCGCGCTCCTCATGCTGCTTCCGGTGGTTCTGGCGAAGCGCATGACGGCAGCTCAAGGCGAGGTGGCTCAAAAAGTGCTGGAAAGGAAATAACCATTCATGGAGGACGCTTCTCCTGGAGCCGTCCTTTAAAATGCTGCATTGAAATAATAATTTATTTATTCTAAATTTCAGACAAAGGGAAACAATTGCCGAAAAGAGATGCGCTCAAGGTTTAGGCCGGATCACAGAACGCACGGAGGAAGCCGGTCATTTCAATGGCCGGAGGAATCCGTGCAACTACTCGGTTGATGTTGTATCATAGAAACATGACGACTCAAACCTTTATCCTTGAATTGCCGATTAAAGCTGACGACAGCCAAAGTCGAACGATTTCTAAAAAGTTCGAATACGGCCGCATGCTTTATAACGCCACGCTCGGCAGCGGACTTGGGAGGCTGACGCAGATGCGCCAGGATCCTGAGTGGCGCTGTGCGTGTGAAATGAGCAAGGGGAAAGAGAGAAATGAGCTGTTCCGGCGTCTGAACCGACAGTATCGCCTGACCGAATACGACTTTCATTCCGATATTGCCCGACATCGGGAAGGAACGAAGCGCAAGAGCGAGCTCGGGATTTGCGAGGCACAGAAACTTGCCACGCAGGCTTTCAATGCCGTTTCCCGCTATATGTTCAAGCAGGGCGGCCGGCCACGCTTCAAATCCTTCAAGCGCGGTCTGCACAGCCTCGAAGGCAAGACCAATACGACGGGACTGAAATTCAAGCCCGAAAAGATGCTGCTCGACTGGTGCCGCAAGACCTATCAGGTGATGCTTGATCCGGAGGACACGTATGCCCTGGAGGCGCTGTACGCCGACAAGGAGCGCACGAAGTTCAAGCGGATTAAATACAACCGCATCGTCTGCAGGAACATCAAGGGCGTGAAGCGCTTTTATCTTCAGGTGGTTCTGGAAGGAACGCCTCCGGTAAAGCACGCCTATGCCCCGGCCTCAGAGCGGATGGCGATTGATCCGGGTCCTAAAGCTTTTGCAGTCTTTTGCCCGCGAGTTCAGGCAAAGGTTCAGATTGCGCCTCAGGCAAAAGTCAACGAGAAGGCTATCCGCCGGATCCAGCGATCGATGGACCGCAGCCTGCGGGCCAAGAATCCGAACGCCTTTGATGAGAAGGGACGGATCAAGCCCGGCGTCAGCCTGGCGTATTCCAAAGGCTATCAGGCGCGTCTGACGAAGCTTCGTGAGGCGCACCGCAAGGTCGCCGGAACACGCAAGTGCGAGCACGGCGAGCTCGCCAATCTGCTCCTTGAATGCGCCGGCAACATCCGTATTGAGAAGAACTCATGGGAGGCTTTTAAGAGAAGTCATTTCGGCAGAAGCATCAACAACAGCGCGGCAAGCGGCTTTATCCAAAAATTGAAGAGCAAGGCTGAAAGAGCCGGTTTGACAGTTGAGGAGGTAAGCCCTTATCGCCTGAAGCCTAGCCAGTACGATCCTTACAAGGATGAATTTGTTAAGAAAGCGCTCGGAGAACGTTGGATGTACCTTGGTGACGAATCAACGGTGATCCAGCGCGACATCATGAGCGCGATTCTGATCTACTTTGCTGATTTGAAGAATCAGACGCATAACCCAGAGGTAGTGAAAACCAACCTTGAAGGCTTGAAACGAGGCCTGACGGACGCGGGTTATGTTAAGCATCTCAAGCTGCCGAGGAGCAGCGGATCGAAAGACCCGTTGTTTGCGCCCGAGCCGAAAGCTCTGACGACAGAGGAGCTGCGTTCGAAATGTTTCCGTGTCGACAGTGACCGCCATTCGTCAACCATAAACGGAACGGATGGAAAAGCTGTCGGTTGGTCGGAAACCTTCCCTCTTACAGGGGAGTTGTTTAGGGACTCCGTTCTAAGCTCGGTCTCCGCCCGGGGCGCATCCTGACCGCCGAAACGAATGTATTCCGGAAGGCTTTCGGAGCCGGGTTCATGACGCCGGCGGTCCGGCATTTCCCGAAAAAGGAAAGCCCGGGCGCACGTTTGGAGTGCATCCGGGCTCTTTCTTGAGACTTCTGAGCTTGAAGGTTAAGGCACCTTGAAGTCGAAGCTGTGGCACTGAGCGCAGTAGTTTTCGCTCGGCTCATGGCCCACGTGGCAGTTGACGCAGTCGAGCTTTGCGCCGTAGTGAGGCGACGTGTGCGGGTTGGTGGGCTTCACATTCTTGGTCGATTCGACGAGCTTGTCGGTCGGGTGGCATCCCGTGCAGGTCTCCGTCGTCGGCATCGTGTCGGGCGTCTTGTGGCAGGTTGTGCACGGGAGCTTCAGCGTCTCCGTGTGATAGTCCGCAAAGCCCTTGGCATCGGCTGCGAAGGGTAGCGCAGCCAAAGCCATGACTAGAAGAATCAGGGTCTTTTTCATTTGAAAAAGGGGCGGAAAGGTTTATTGGCCTTCCGCCCCGGCGGGGAAATTCGCTTCATTCTCTCCCGGAGGCTTTTGCCCGCGGGAGAGAATAAGTGGATTCATCAGGCCTTCGCAGCTTCCTTGCCGGCGATGCGGCCGTTCACGAGGCAGTCGAGAATGGCGCAGGAGCCGAGACGCACGGCGCCGTGCACGCCGCCAGTCGCTTCACCAGCAGCATAGAGGCCGGGAACGGGCTTGCCGTCGGAAATGTCGATCACCTGGCACTTGAGGTTGGTGACGAGGCCGCCCATGCAGTGGTGAACCTTCGGGCTCATTTCGCTCGCGTACCACGGGCCTTCCGTAAGAGGAACCTGCTCGTTGTTGATGTAGCGGCCGAATTCCGGATCGTTCTTCGCCTTTACGGCCTTGTTGAAGTCGTCAACCGTCTTCGCGAGCACGTCGGCAGGCATCTTGTAGTCGGCGGCGATGTCGGCGAGGGACTTGTATTCCTTCACAATGCCCTGCTCAAGGAGCTTTGCGAGCATGCCCGGACGAGCGTCCTCAAAGGCCTTGGTGTTGGCCTTCGTGCAGATCGAGACGGCGCGGAAGCCGTTCGTCTGCTCAACCATGATGGCGTCGGCGCGGACCTTGCGGTTGGCGAGTTCGTTCACGAAGCGCTTGCCGGAAGTCGAAACCCAGAGGCCGTATTCAGCAGCAGCGGACTGCGAGAAAGTCCAGCCGATGCCCATGCCCTTTTCCTTGGGGTTGTTCCACGGCGTGCACTGAATCCAGTCGTTCTGAATCTGAGCGCAGCCGATGCGGCTCGTTTCGCGCCAGAGTTCCGAAGTGGCGCCCGGCTGGTTCGTGCTGTCGAGCTTCGCGGTGAGCTTCGGATCCTGCATCATGCGGTATTCAACGTCGCGCGAGAAGCCGCCGTAGCAGAGAACGACTGCCTTCGTGGCGCGGATGAACTTGGTCTTGCCGGATTCAGCCTTCGGGAAGCGGTAGCCTTCCTGAACTTCAGCGCCGAGAACGCGGCCCGAGGCGTCGCGGAAGAGGTGCTTCACATAGACGCGGGTGCGGACCTTGACGCCGAGCTTTTCGAGGTATTCGAGTTCCTTCGAGACAATGCCCGAACCCGAACCGTTCTTGGTGAAGACGTAGCGCGGAACGCTGTGGCCGCCTTCCTGACCAATCGCATCCTGGTTGTATTCGACGCCGAGTTCCTTCACTGTCCATTCGTAGTTGGAGAGCGCGGAGTTGGCGACGAGCTTCACCTTTTCGGGCTCATTCAGATAGAGGCCGGCAACGAGCATGTCGTGCGCGAGGAGCTCGGGCGAATCCTTAATGCCGTGCTTAAGCTGCTGCGGGCAGCCGGTCGCCGTCAGAATGCCGCCGTTGATGATGGAGTTGCCGCCGGGCATGGCCATCTTTTCGAGGACCTCGACCTTGGCGCCCGCCTTCTTCGCTTCAATGGCGGCGGCAAGACCCGCAAAGCCCGAACCGATGATGAGCACTTCGGTGGTTTCGTCCCACTTCTTGGGGAGCGCAACAGCGCCGGCGGCGTGAGCCGCTTCAGAGCCGAAGAGCGCAGCGGCGCCCATCGCGACGGAACCCTTGAGAAGCGTACGACGATTCATTTCAGTCATTTTTCTTTCTCTCCTTTAAAGAGATCGGTCGTCCTTTTTGTCGGACAACTCTTGATATTTGTTTCCGGAGGATGTCCGCGTGATTTGCATCACGCTTTCAATTTCCTCTGATCACGAAACGCATTCTGCGTCCGGGGACCTCCTAGGAGATTTGCTTAAGGTCGAAGGGAATTCACTTCGGAGCGCTTTGGCTTCATGCGCGGAAAAAGAGATCTTCAAAAGCCTCAGCTGAGGCGGCTAGACTTTCCTCATCATGCGGATGAGACCCAAACCTCTCAGGATGCTCTGCATCCTGCTTCTTCTATCCACCTCTCTTTCTGCCGGCGCGGAAGGAGCGCCTGCCGCGCTTCAAGACGGACCGGACGCCATGAGCCGCGCCACGTTTTCTCTTCCCTCGGGGAAGGCGCTCTCCGGGACGACGGAACATCCTGCCGGGGCTTCAGAAGTGCGCGTGGGATTTCTCGCCTATTCGCCCCCTTGGTACGACGGCGCCTTTGTGGACGAATCGATCCGCTACCTCGCCTGGCGGCTTCCCGAGTACCGCTTCACCGTGCACTTTCTTTCGGCTGAGACGCTTGAAAAGTCGGTGGCCGAAAAGAATGTCGACCTCGTGGTGGCGCCTGCCGCATTCCTTGCCTTCAGCGCACCCAATTCGCTTCACGAGCTCGCAAGCATCGTGTCGGACGCGGCGCCCGACTCGAGCCGGTCGCTCGGAGCCGCCGTCATCGTGCGGCGCGACCGGGAGGACCTGAAGACGCTCAAGGATCTCGAAGGTAAGCGTGTTGCGGCGGTCGTCGACGAGCCTTCTCCGGGCATTCTCGAAGTGAAGCGCGAGGTGGTGCGTCTGAATGCTGATCCGGATGATTTTTTCGGCAGCATTCAGACGGTGCCGAGGCTTCGCATGAAGGAAGTGCTCTCGCACGTTCTCTCGGGACGCGCGGATGCAGGCATCCTCCGCGGATGCTTTCTGGAAGATCTCTGGAAGGCCGGAAACCGCACCTTTGAAGCGGAAATCCGCGTGCTCGATGCAAAGCGCGATGACTAAAAGAACCTCAGATCTTCACACTATGAAGAATTCTTAAAAATCAACAAA
>OBXA01001613.1_pt1 | contig 12601 bp, 6 predicted proteins | sample 1538121 | NCBI WGS metagenome assembly OBXA01 (sample SAMEA2580133, study PRJEB22360) | human gut metagenome | biome: human gut; feature: human-associated habitat; material: faeces | place: Denmark | collected 2008/2010 | reverse complement strand
GTATCACGTCTCAAAGTCGTTGGCTAAACAGTCTCGTTTACGCTGACCGTTAACAGAAGCCGAGACCTACGTCGTACCAGGTGGCGTCGCCTGTAAACTCATAGCGCAGAGGCGTCAAGTCGTGATGCCCCTGCATGCAGAAGGTTTGTTCTCCCTTGAATTCGTGAAGGATGTCGGCACGCACGTAGAGATTCATCTTTTCTCCGCCCATGCGCTCAAGGTCTCGCCCGAGACGCAGGCCGGCCCGGCCAATCAGGCTGTCGACGCTGCTGTTCTCGATCTTCACATCGTTCGAAGTCTTGTAGTCCGACCTTCCAATGCGGGTGTACTGAAGCTGAGCCTGAGGCTCCGCATACCACTTGTCGGCGCTCGAAAGCTTCCAGCCGGCTTCAATGCTGGCCGCAGCCGCCCACATGCTGAATCCGGTATCGAACGCATCGCCGTCGCGGTTCATGCCCTTCATGTCGGTGTCGTGCCAGGCAAGACGCCCAACCCCGTCAACGTACCAACCGCTGTTGCCGAACCAGGTGGTGTAGAGACTCAGGCGATAACGATCCATTTCGGCCTGCCCGTAAAGCGGGTCGGCATAATCCGCATCCGAATGGAGGTAGTCGAACGCAACGCCATGAATTGCAGCTGCACCATCATGATGCGAACGGCGATCCCAGCCGATCTGCACCATCGTATTCTTGTCCTCAAAACGAGAGCGATCGGCGCGCCCATGATGCAGACGCACCCAGGCGCCGTCCTCTTCGCCTAGCGAATACCGGGCTTCACCCATACGCTTCTGGAGACGCTCCATCTGAGTGGCATAGAGATACGGAATGGAGAAGGCGTTGACGGCGGTGTCTTCATACGTCGGATTGCCGGTGCGCTTCCAGTCCGTAATGAACCAGTTCTGTTCTGCGTCATGCTCCCAGATCACGCCGTCAGGCGTCGTCCCCTGAGAAACGTCGAGCTCTGCGTTCTGAGCTCTCGTCCAGGCGTTTCCTTCATCCGCACGAACCGTGTACTGCGTCGCCCAGACCGAACCTTCCGTTTTTTTAAGAATCGAATCCGTGAATCCCACGTTCTTGCCGGCACGCGCAACATGCACGAAGGTCGTCGGATCCCGGTCGTCAATTCCGAGCGTCGGATCCTCGATGCTGTTCCAAATTTCAAAGCTGTTTACCGTCTTTTCAGGCGAATTGTCGATGACGACAACATCGTGGTTAGCCTTGTCCGTCGCATAAATGCGGAAGATGCCGCCCTTGCCGCTGAGTTCCTGAATGCGAAGCTTCCGGATGCCGCCTTCTTTTCCCTCATCCGGAGTGCTGATTAAAGCGCCATCAATGTCGGCAAACTCCTTCACGTAGATTTTCTTATTGAAGTCGATGCGCATGAAGCGTGAATCCACCACGCCGTCATTGAGGGTCAAGTGGTAAATGCCGTTGTCGACTTCTGCATCGTCAAGCTTCACGCCAGTGCGATCAACGTAGGCAATACCCGTCCCTTTGTCTTTTTGAACAAGATCCGAATCATTGACAATCCCGGAATTATCAGACGCATGGTTGGCGACGTGCTCCGCGCCGTCTTTATCCGTCCACTTCAGGTTGTACTGATCAGACCTATTGACATCCTTGTTGTATTCATTCATATCGTCCCAGGACGTCACGGCGGTATAGTCCCAGCCCTTCCAGCCGCTGTCTTCTACTTGTGTTCCGCTAAGGATCGGGTACCAGGCTGCGCTGTTGCTGAGCGAAAGCCTGACTGCGCCGCCAAGGGTGCCTTCCCGAGCTTGCTCTTTTTTCATCCAGTCCACCCAGCCTAAAAAGGTCTGCTCATCTGGATTTTCAGTTATGAAGGTGCCTACTTCCTTACTTGAAAGACGGTGTCTTTCATAGATATTGCCGAAAAGCGTCGAACTGGCGTTGGAGAGTGTAATTGCTGCAGAAGCGTTGTTGACGTCACCTCTGAAGTTGCCAACATGAGAGTTAATCACCTCATTTGTATCTGAGCTCCAAAGAGACGCTGACTCATTCTTGATGCCGGCCAAAATATCGCCGCGGATATCGAGGGAGCCCTTCTCAGCCACATCCTCTATCACCACATGCGCGCCATGAAAAGCTTGAACAGCATCGCGCATCATCAGGCGATGCTTGTCGGCATCCTCAGCCGTCTGATCCGGCATAGGACTCAGGGGAGCATTGTCGATAATGTCGGAGCTGAAGCTCCAGAGACGCGACATCCCCTCGCTCGCCGTCAGGTTGAACTTGCCCTGCTTCATCACATCCAGAATTCCCGCGCGAGCGCTGACGTTTACAGCTGAAATCGCCGTGGATCCCTCGGAACCGATGAGCACAATATTGCTTTGCCCGCCGCGAATGTTGACGGTACCGCCCTCGTTGACAAAAATGCCGTAGGCAGCGCGATTCTTCGGCGCTGAAGCGACTGTCGAGGACTGACTGTTTACCATCGTCAGGTTGAGGCCTTTCTCAAAGGTTGTCACCCCCATCCTTGAAGCCTTGGAGTTCTCCTGCATTTTCTTTGCCTGATCAAGGCTCAGCGTCGGCAACACCTCGAGCTGAGGTTGATCAGGAAGATCAAAGATTTCTGGAACCCACATTACCCTTGCAGCGCCAAACGTCGTGTAGATGCCGGCAAGAATAAAAAGCTTTGAATTTGGATTATTTTGAAAATCTACCTGATAGCCGACGCGAAGGTTGGCTTTCTCATTAAAAGTGACGACGCGTTTTTTATTTGTTACAAGAAGTCCCGGATTATCCACCCCATCAGCACTCATATATGAGACATTAATATCTGCATGCTTGATGGCGACACTAATTTTGTCATTAAACTCAAATTCATGAAGCCCCTTATACTTTCTGCCAAGAGCTTCCGTCTCAAAAAAATTAAATGCAGTAGAATAATTACTTTCTGGCTCTTCGATACTGTATTCCAGATCCAATGCCCCATTAAATATCAAATGCGCATTTATTTCGCTACCGTAGTTTTGTGTAGCAGATCCATTGGCTTGATAAATTTTTGCCCCCCCCCCACTTTGTCAAAATAGACCGCATTAAATACATCTCTATTAAGTAATCCCTCATTGTTTGTATCTTCTCCGATCAGCCCTTTGTCAACCAAATTCGCGTGATCACTGTCCGGAAATGTAAATTTAGATAAATCAAACTCAGATTTTGTAATTTCTGCAGACCACACAGAAATAGGAAAAGACATTAATGACAACAAAATAGTCGCCAAAGCAGTTTTTCTCACAAAGATATATTTTGACGATAAACATTTATTCGCATCATTCTTCATAATATTATTCCCCAATAATTTCAATCATCGTCAATTTAATTGCATTTAATTAGTGAAGATAAATCTCACACATTCTCATGAATCCATCTATATAGATATCATTCAGCAATTAAGTATTAAAAAATTGTTATTAAAACTTTTATTCATTAAATTCAATACAGATAGACCACTGCCATTTCACATCATTCTCACATACCCCATCTACAGCCGTAGCCAAAAAAAATGAAATGCATTTTCATTCGAGCAAGCAATATCAATTTTCCCCATAATTAACATCACACCACGATTTTCGATACTAAAGAAGTATCTCTAAATAGAGATGATTGATTTGCCGTTTATACGACACAATTGTCGTCTAAACCTGCTCATCCCCTGTAAACCAGCAATCATTGGATAATTAAAAAACTTGCAAACCAGGAAAATCGAAAACTCCACACACCATCAACTGCAGTCAGCGATCATTGACTGCAACCCTTCTTGATTAAATTAATCCTAAGGAACTACTCAAGGCTCGTCTGAACAAAGAGCAGATGCCCGACCTTCTCCCATGTCGAGGTTTCCGGAAAGAAATGAGAACCAGGACTTCCAGACTGGTCTCATTTGCAAGGTCCTGAAGGCAAACCTATCAAAACCGGGATCGGTCCCATTTATTCCCCAACAATCTGCCTTGATTATCAGCTTGATCACTGAGGAATCGCGCGTCTTTCCCATCTCTTCCCATCAGTGCGCCGAGTTCCGGCTACTGCAAAGTCGGCGGCATCCGCGCTGATGCCGATATTCACGCAGTCTTCATTGGGTCAATTGCGAGATGCCGATAATTCAAATGATGCGCTTGAGGCTCTCGCGGCCAGCAAGTGGCGGCCATGGTCGAGATATGCCATGGCCCCATCTAAATTAAAAGTTATTTTTCTGAGCTCCTTCAGTCCTCTTTTAGAGTGCTCAACGCTTAGGCATGATGGTGATCTGAAGACCCATGGCGTGATAAACCCGCATTAAGGTTGAAAAGGCCGGATTTCCCCGATCGCTCAGCGAACGATAGAGCTGGACGCGGTTAAGCCCGGTCCGGGCGGCAATGTCTGCCATCCCGTGATACCGAGCCAAATCCCCCGACTGACGAACAACCTCATCAAAGTTGGCTTCTCGCAGCGCCTGATTCAGCGCCTGAATCATTTTCAGGCGGATCCGATCCTCTTCATTCTTTTGCGGCTTGGCCGCTAAAGTTGCGGGACTCTGTTCAACTGGAAAATGCATGTCTTCTCCTCTTTTTCAGCAGACTGCTTCCCCTGCTCGCGGAATTTGCCTCCCGACGCTCGAAAGCGTCGGGAAGAAGTCAGCGGGCGAGCTGAGGAGAGACAGCTCCTCCCCTCAAAGGGCCTTTATGGGTCAGAAGAGCCAACGGAAACCTGCATTCAGTTCCCAGCTGTTCCCGATGTCGTCGCCGAACGGACGCTCGGCATCGACGAAGAATGAGTAATTGTCGCCAGCCCGGTAGGTGATGCCGAGGCCCACGTCGTACCAGGTATTGTCGCCTGTAAACTCATAGTTGAGTGCCGTCATGTCGTGATGTCCCTGCATGCGGAAGGTCTGTTCTCCCATGAATTCGTGAAGAATGTCGGCACGCAGATAGAAATTCACTTTCTGTTCGCCCATGCGCTCAAGGTCTCGCCCGAGACGCAGGCCGACGCGGCCAATCAGACTGTCGACGCTGCTGTTGTCGATTCTTACTTCATTCGAAGTCTTGTAGTCCGAACTGCCAATGCGCGTGTACTGAAGCTGGGCCTGAGGCTCCGCATACCACTTGTCGGCGCTCGAAAGCTTCCAGCCGGCTTCAATGCTGGCCGCAGCCGCCCACATGCTGAATCCGGTATCGAACGCATCGCCGTCGCGGTTCATGCCCTTCATGTCGGTGTCGTGCCAGGCAAGACGCCCAACCCCGTCAACGTACCAACCGCTGTTGCCGAACCAGGTGGTGTAGAGACTCAGGCGATAACGATCCATTTCGGCCTGCCCGTAAAGCGGGTCGGCATAATCCGCATCCGAATGGAGGTAGTCGAACGCAACGCCATGAATTGCAGCTGCACCATCATGATGCGAACGGCGATCCCAGCCGATCTGCACCATCGTATTCTTGTCCTCAAATCGAGAGCGATCAGCGCGCCCATGATGCAGACGCACCCAGGCACCGTCCTCTTCGCCTAGCGAATACCGGGCTTCGCCCATACGCTTCTGAAGGCGCTCCATCTGAGTGGCATAGAGATACGGAATGGAGAAGGCGCTGACTGCGGTATCCTCATAGGTTGGATTGCCCGTGCGCTTCCAGTCCGTAATGAACCAGTTCTGCTCTGCGTCATGCTCCCAGATCACGCCGTCAGGCGTCGTCCCCTGAGAGACGTCGAGTTCTGCGTTCTGAGCTCTCGTCCAGGCATTTTCTTCATCCGCACGCACACTGTAGAGCGTCGCCCAGACTGAACCTGCCGTTTTCTTAAGAATCGAATCCCCGAAGCCGACGTTTCTGCCCGCACGTGCGATATGTACGAACGTTGTCGGATCCCGGGCGTCAATTCCGAGCGTCTGATCCTCGATGCTGTTCCAGATTTCGAAGCTGTTTGAGGTCGCCTCAGGCGAATTGTCGATGACGACAACATCGTGGTTAGCCTTGTCCGTCGCATAAATGCGGAAGATGCCGCCCTTGCCGCTGAGTTCCTGAATGCGAAGCTTCCGGATGCCGCCTTCTTTTCCCTCATCCGGAGTGCTGATTAAAGCGCCATCAATGTCGGCAAACTCCTTCACGTAGATTTTCTTATTGAAGTCGATGCGCATGAAGCGTGAATCCACCACGCCGTCATTAAGCGTCAGGTGATAAATGCCGTTGTCGACTTCTGCGCCGTTAAGCTCCTCCACATCACTGCGATCAACATAGGCAATACCCGTCTCGTCGGCTGTTTGAACAAGATCCGCATCATTGACAATCCCGGAATCTTCAGACGCAGAGTTGGCGACGTGTTCCGCGCCTTCTTTATCCGTCCACTTCAGGTTGTACTGATCAGACCTGTTGACGACCTCGTTGTACGAATCCAGATCGACCCAGGACGTTACGGCGGTATAGTCCCATCCTTTCCAGCCGCTGTTTTCGGCTTCTTCTTTGGCCTCTGTTCCGCCAAGGATCGGATACCAGGCTGCACCGTTGCTGAGCGTAAGGCTGACCTCGCCGCCAAGAGTGCCTTCCCGGGCTTGCTCTTTTTTCATCCAGTCCACCCAGCCTAAGAAGGTCTGATTATCCTTATTTACATCTGCTTCAGACCGGAAGCTGCCGATTTCATCATCTGAAATTCGGTGTCTTTCATAGATATTGCCGAAAAGCGTCGAATCGGCGTTGGAGAGCTTGATAGTTGCAGAAGCGTTGTTGACGGCACCATTGAAGTAGCCGACATGAGAATTAAACAAATCTCCCTCTACGAAAAGACGCTGTGACTCATTCTTGATGCCGGCCAAAATATCACCTCGGATATCGAGGGAGCCTTTGTCTGCCGCGTCCTCTATCACCACTTGTGCACCGTGGAAGGCTTGAACTGCATCGCGCATCATCAGGCGATGCTTGCCGGCATCTTCAGCCGTCTGACCCGGCATGGGACTCAAAGGAGCGCCGTCGATAATGTCGGAGCTGAAGCTCCAGAGACGAGACATCCCCTCGCTCGCCGTCAGGTTGACCTTGCCCTGCTTCATCACATCAAGAATTCCCGCACGTGCGCTGACGTTGACAGCCGAAATCGCCGTGGATCCTTCGGAACCGATGAGCACAATGTTGCTTTGTCCGCCGCGGATGTTGACGGAACCGCCTTCGTTTACAAAAATGCCGTAGGCAGCTTGATTCTTCGGCGCAGTTTCGACGGAAGCCTGACTGTTTACAACCGTCAGGTTGAGGCCTTTCTCAAAGGTCGTCACTCCCATCTTTGAAGCCTTGGAGTTCTCGAGCCTCTCCCTTGTTTCATCGGCCGTCAGTGTCGACATGTCTTCGGGAAGATTGAAAATCTCTATGAGCGAGCTAATTTCCTTTGCAGCGCCGAACCCCGTATAGATGCCGGCAAGGACAAAAAGCGCATCTTCATTGTCAGAAGCAGTGAAATTAACTTGATAGCCGACGCGAAGATTGGCTTTCTCGTCAAAGGTGACAACGCGTTTTTTATTCGTTACAAGAAGACCCGGATTATCCTTTCCGTCAGCACTCATACTCGCCACATGAATATCTGCATGCCTGATTGCAACGCTGATTTTGTCATTAAATTCAAATTCATGAAGGCCGTGATAATATTTTAAATCAAGAGCTTTCGGCTCGAAGAAATTAAATGCGGTGGAGTAATTCGCGGGCGATTCCTCGACGATGTACTCCAGATCCAATGCACCATTAAATATCAAATGTGCATCTTTTTCGTCGCCGTTATTTCCTGGATAATTATCTGAATCTTTATAAATTTTCGGAACTGCTTTTGGCTCGTTTGGCCAATATACTGCATTATAGACATCCAGAACAGGCGATAAACTTTCTCTTGTATCCTCACCGATCAACCCTTTTTTAACCGTATCGCCATTATTCGGAAAATAAAATTGATCGGAATCAGACAAATCAAACACGTACTCCAGAATTGTTGCAGACCAGACAGCAAAAGGCAAAGACATCAATGAAATCAATACAGTCGCCAAAACTGTTTTCTTTGCAACAACAGGTCTTGCCTGAATATATCTTTTTGAAGCATTCTTCATAATAAAGTCCTCTAATTTTAATTAACACTGCAGAAATCGACCATTGATAAGTAGAGGCAAATAAATATCACAAATCTCATGAATTCATGAAATACAGACGCTATTCAGCCATCATCTGCAAAGAAACAAACCGTCATCAAACCTTTTTGTATACTTAATTCAAAATAGATAGATAGACCTCTGCCCCTTAATACAAATCTTCACACATCCCATCAGAAACAGTTGACACAAAAAAAATAAAATATCTTTGATTAAATCGTCCAATATCAATTTTCTATATATTTAACAATTGCTTATATGAATTTGCAATGATCAGCACCAAAGCAGCACAACTAAACAAATAGTCTTGTTTTTTCCGTTTACGAGGCATCATTGTCGTCTAAATATGCTCACCCCCGTAAAAATCCTAATCATCGGATGGCCAATCAAAAATCCGCATTGCTTTGCGCATCAGATAAACAGAAATCCTCCCTATCGACAGCACAAATGCCTCTCTGCATCCGTCCCAACTGTTCCGGTGATGCGTTTTTTATTTGCCGCCTCTCCCAGCGCCACCCGGGCATCGTGAAGTTCTTGCTTCTCTTCTCCTCCGGTCTTGGAAACGCGCGTCTCCTTCCTCACCCAGGAAACATTCAGGCGCAGTCTCAGGAGACCATCTCATCGCTTCTTCTCCCGCTTCAGCCTGCCCGTGTCATCATTCTCTTTTGTGTTCATGTTGAGGAGCCTCCAGATGAAGACCTCTTTCATTGCTGCCGGCGACAGCTTCATCACGCGTCACATTGCCAGCGCCGGATACGAAGGCTTTGAGGATTTGAGAACGCTCATCGAGCAGCATGACGTGAGATTCGTCAACCTCGAAATGACCTTTCATCGACAGGAAGGCTATCCGGCCGCGGCATCAGGCGGCACATGGGCAATGACAGATCCTTCGATGCTCGACGACATGCGGCGCTTCGGCTTCAATCTCTTCAACACTGCCAACAACCATTCCGGCGACTTCGGGCAGGAGGGCGTCAGCGCCACGATCAGGCACCTCAACGAAAGAGGCATGACGTTTGCCGGTACCGGCAATACGCTTCAGGAAGCCGCAAGCGCGTGCTACCTCGAAACCCGGGAAGCCCGCGTTGCACTCATTGGCGTAACCGCCACGCTCGATCCCGCTGCCGTTGCCGGAGGTCAGAGCGGCACCATGCGCGGCCGCCCGGGCCTCAATCCGCTGCGCTTCCGCACCATTCATCACGTCAATCCGGAACACTTTGAAATGGCGAAGACGCTCGCCGCCGTTTCTCAGATCAACGCAAAGGCGGAATTGAGCATCCGGAACGGCTACCGGCCTCCGTTTCCGGAAGGCACGCTTCCGCTCGGGAGCATGTTCTTCGCGCTGACGGACAAAGAGGAATACAACGAAACGGTCCCGAACGAGAAGGACCTCTCCCGCACGATCGATGAAATCCGCAATGCCAGCGCTCAGGCCGACATCGTTCTTGTTAGCGTCCATGCGCACGAGATGCGAGGCGCCGACTCCTCCGTTGCCGCCGAATTTGTGGAGACCTTCGCCCGTGCGTGCATTGATGCGGGCGCCAGCGTCGTCATCGGGCATGGTCCGCACGAACTGCGCGGCATCGAGGTTTACAAGAACGGCCTGATTTTCTACAGCATCGGGAACTTCATCTTTGAAACCGAAACCGTGGCGCTCCAGCCTTTCGACGCCTTCAGCTCGAAGGGACTGCCCATCGACATGAAGATCGGCGACTACATGGACCACCGCTCAAGGAACGGCACCCGGGGCTACATCGTGCAGGAGAACATCTGGCGCGCGGTCATGCCGAGCTGGACGATCGAAGACGGAAGAATCAGGGACGTTCGTCTATATCCGATCGATCTCGCCCAACACGGAACGAGATCACAGCGCGGCATCCCGAAGCTCTCCCGTTCGAATGCCGCGCTCGAGCATCTCCGGAATCTCTCAGAACGCTACGGTACCGACATTGAAATCCGCGAGGGCGTCGGCTACCTGCAGCTCAATCAGGATGCCGCTCTTTAAAGCCGGATGATCATCAATGCAGCCGGAACTTCTTCGATTCCCGGCTGCGAATCTTCCTCTCTCAGAATGAGAGAGGAAGAAAAGAATGAAGGACGCCGCCCGGCGACCAAGCATTAGCGTCACGAGCCGAGCATCCGAAGCGCGCCGCCTCCGACAAGGCAGTTTTTCCCACGGAAGACGAGCCCATAGGCGTAGTACTTCGCGCAGCCCATATGGTCGAAGATTTCGCCGTATCTTTTCTCTTCGATCTGCGCCAAAGCCGAATTGAGAACGCTCGTCATATTTTCATCGCGCCCGGCGCGCTTGATTTCCAAGACAACGCCCGTCTTTTCCGAACCGGCCCCCGAATCGAAGACGATGTCGGCATAGCCGTCGCCCGCTTCGATATTCGACTTGAAATTCTGAATCTGATCGCCTGCGGAAGCAAGAAGCGCAGAAAGGAACCCGTGATAGTAGTTCTCTGCCGGAGCCCTGGATTGAGCGTCGCGCACTGAAACATACGTTCTGAGAAGCGGTGCAAGAACCTCTGCCATTCCATCCACATCGCCGGAAAAAGCGGATTGCACAAGTCTCGAGCCGTGGCGCGCAAAGGAGCGATTCTCCGCCGAGTACCGGGCAAGAACCCGTTCCTTAAAAGTCTGACGAATTTCCTCATTGGGGATTTTCAAGAGGAAGCGCTTCGGACCCAGGCGTTCCGCAACCGTTAAATAGCCCGTAAAGAGGAGAATCGTCCAGAAGTCTTCCAACTTATGAAACGCCATACCCGCGTAAGTGAGCTGCTCATTAATCTCGACCTCAATGACGCCGCCGTCAACCAGCAATTGCATTCTGTCTGCATCAGCATCAGACAAAAAACCGAGGAACTCATCAATAACGACGTTCCCGCTCGTCGCCGTCCAGTAATTTTCCGGCACTCGGGCAGCCGGATCAGAGGTTTTGGAGGCTTTGCTGCAGAAACTGATGAGATCCCAGGGGGAATAAATATCCTGCCTGCCGAAACGATATCCGTCGTACCAGTGCTTCACTACATCACGAACCGACTCGAGGTCGTAGTACCGGAGCATTTCGTTCACTTCATCCGGCGTGAATCCCATTGCCGCGGAGAGCGCCGGGTCATTCTCCGTGCAGACGGTGTTGGCCGCGAAATTGTTGACGCCCGTGAAGATGCTCTCCTTGCTGACGCGCAGACACCCGGTAAAGACGGCTTTTTTCAAAACCGGACGGCCATTGACGATCGGCCCTGTTTCCGGCTTCAACGGGCCAAGAAAGGCTTTCAAAAGATCGCGCATTTCGGAAAAGTATCCGCGCTCGGCAGCCCTCGCGAGCGGAACATCGTACTCATCGACGAGGAGCACAACCTGCTTTTCGTAATGCTTTGCGAGCATCGCGATCATATTGCCAAGGAAACTCTCAGCTAAATCAAGATTCGACAACTCGCGCATGAACATCTGTGAGGAGTAGCTCCTCAGCATCGCCTTTTCTTCATCGCCGAGACGAGGACTCTCGAGCAAGTACTCATGCCGTTTTGCCTCCGTAACAAGCTTGCGGGTGAAGCTCCGATATGCCCATTGGAAATTCTGTCCCTCAACGCCTTTCAACGAAAGAAAAATGACGGGAAACTGTCCAAGGAACTTTTCACAGAAAACCTTGTCCTCGGCAATCTTCAGCCCTTTAAACCATGCCTGCTGCCTCGCTCTGTCGAAAGTGACTGTGAGGAAGGCATGCAAAGTATCCATGAAAAGCGTCTTGCCGAACCGGCGCGGCCGCGTAATGACATCAACGGCATGCCCCGACTCCATCACCGCCTTGATGTAGGCCGTCTTGTCGACGTAATAGTTCTCGTCCTCGATCAGCGTGACGAAGGACGAATTGCCGACTGCAATCGTCTTTTTCATGATCCGCGTCATGATCTCAAATACGTGATTTTTGAGTCTATCACGAGCCTTTTTGCACCCGACTGTCCCGCGCGTCTGCTATCGCCGCATTCTCCAAAACTTTCGAACGCAGTCCTGAAGCAATTGCATTCATACTCTTTTAGAGGTACTAAATCCAAACTTTGATGCAGCACTCCATGCCGCACGGTTTTCCTTCAAATCAACTAAGCGCCAGCAGCACTCACACCTCGTCTGAACGCTGTCTCAGGGTTATTCCTCCTGCTTTCCTGCTGTCGGATGACGACAGCAAACATACCGTTATACATTGTTTTATATGGAATTTTATGTAAATAAGAATCATTCTCAAAATATTCTTGCGAAAACAACAACTTAGCTTTCAAATTCTGTATGGCGCAATCATCGGGAGATTAAGAAACTAAGCCGAAAGACGTAGAGAAGCGGCTTCAAAAAGACCAGAACAACAAAGAGCCGCACCTGCTTCCGTCTCAACGATTTGCCTCATTTCTCACATGAAGGCAGATCGCAAACGTTTCCCGTCACCCAGGAGTCCAGCCATGGAATTCCCCAAAATCTCCCGCCGAAGCTTCCTTGAAGCGGCTGG
>OBXA01001609.1_pt1 | contig 12648 bp, 11 predicted proteins | sample 1538121 | NCBI WGS metagenome assembly OBXA01 (sample SAMEA2580133, study PRJEB22360) | human gut metagenome | biome: human gut; feature: human-associated habitat; material: faeces | place: Denmark | collected 2008/2010 | reverse complement strand
ACCCAAGCAGGCTGCAGCCACAGTGGTGCCGTTAGCAACCATAGGCGGCTCTAGTTATGCTGCCTATGTAGGGCAACATGAGATTGAGGTCACTCATGAAAGCTTCGGTTATACGAACTTACCGCCTGGCTTAAAGGACTATAAAATTGTCCAACTCAGCGATGTTCATGTAGGCCCAAGCATCGACTTAGATGATCTTGATGAAATTTTAAAGCTCGCCCTTGTAGAAAAGCCTAATCGCGTTGTCATCACTGGTGATTTAATCGATAAACTAGCTTGGCTACCACAAGTCTGTGAAAGACTGACAACCTTTGCAAAACAAATTCCAGACGGCGTCGATTTTATATTAGGTAATCATGAGTACCATCACGATGTGAATAAGGTGCTAGACGAACTGAAACATAATACACCAATGAATATCCTTGTGAATAGCAATATTCAAATTATGGGTGGTAAGCAACCTGTATACATTGCTGGTGTTGCGTACGACAATGATCGAGAAAAAGAAAAGCGTGAAGCTATGATTGATAAGGCTTTATCTGGTATTCCAGACTATGCCTTTGTTATCCTATTAGCACATCACCCTGAATTCTTTGAAGAAGCCATTGAACGTAAAATTCCATTGACTCTCTCTGGTCATACCCACGGTGGCCAAATCGTATTCATGGGCATGCCGTTGGTACCAACAGGTACGCCATATACAAAAGGTCGCTACGTAGAAGAACAAAGCGTATGCTACGTTAATAACGGATCAGGACACTGGTTCCCAATCCGTATCAACTGCCCACGAGAAATTACAGTCATTACATTCTTTGATGGTGTAGCTTAGAAGTAAAGATGAGTTCCTTAGAACAAAAAGTGAGCTCATTATAGGGATACAATCATGTATAGTAAATCTTTTATCCATAAATTTCTTATATGTATCATTCTACTTGCTCTATTTGATATCTCTCTGCTCTATGATATGACAGCGGATATATATAAGGGATATCTCAAAATAGCAATACTAGTGGCAGTTGGATGCCATTTAGATCTATACCTGGAACTCAGCAAACAAGAGGTACTAATGATACAAGCATTCGAGAATGATACATTTAATGAGACCTATGAACTATTAGATACGAAGCATATGGCTTTTATCATATCTTTGATTCTGCTAATGACAATAAACCTTATAAAATCTTAGAAAATCATAAGGTACAAACTAAAAGAGGTATTGTATATGAAAATACAATACCTCTTTTTATTATATGAACTTATATGATAGTTATGATATATTAGAGTTAAAATTTTGATTGTGTTGATTAAATAAGAGAGTGTATTAAAAAATGATTTCCTTGTCTATTTATAAAATCGGCCTACCTATAGGCCTTTTTGTTTATTATTTATATAGGTTGTTTACAATTTATGTTTTAAAGAGGAATATGGAGTTGAAATTCCCTAATCTATATGGTCTTTTCTTAGTTTTAGGGATTCCGGGCAGTCTCTTTCTCATAGTGCAGACATTTTTAATTCCTGATTTAGTTGATTACCTTAGTTTACTCTATGTAAATATGGGTATCTTAGTAATTGTTGAAATCATTGCAACATTTAAACTTAAATCCTCAAAAAGCTATTCTAATGCAAAGGTTTTTCGGTATTATTTATATTTTATAACAGCTATATTATTGTGGATGGTATTTAATTGAATGATTGATTAGATCGAAGCGTTCGCTATTGTAGATCTATTTTATAGGTGTAGATTAATGTATAGTAAATTTTTTATCTACAGAGTTATTATATGTGCTATTCCAATTATTCTTATGGATATAGCTCTTATTAGCGCAATGATAACTGGTGGATACGAAGGAAATCTAAAAGCAGCAATACTAGCGGGGATAGTATTGCACATAGTTTTATATATGTTAAGTCGTAAACAAGTAAACTTATTAATACAAGCATTTAAGCAAAATGGGTTTAAAGAGATTAATAATCTATTCAATATGAAATATGTTTTTCTAATCATATTTTTTATGGTATTAATAGCTATAAAACTTATGAGATATTAGAGCTAAAGTTTTAAGGTTGGTGTGAGAATATGTTTTTAAAAATCTATAATTATTTTGTACGAGGCTTAGTACTTTTTTTACTTATATGTATTCCATATAGTCTTGTCACAAACCCAGAGTTGATTGAAGATGAAGTAGACTTTTATTTCTTTGTTATCGCATATGTATTAATACTTTTGTTTTACGTGGCCTGGAATTATATTTATAACTATTTAAGACGTAAAAGAGGTTAGCATTTGTGCATATTCATTTACCATTAGTTTTAGAGGCCATCCTTTTTTCGTGGATTGCTTTGTATTGGCTTATTTATAAAATCTTACTAAGGAAAAAGCTTTCACCATTATTAGTATCTTTAATTGCTAATTCTGATTATGGATTCATGAAATTTGTTTCTTGGTCGGCAATTATTACATATCCGTTTATGCTGTTTAGCATGTTTTATTTCTTAGATTACATCGCGGTCCCAATTGTTTTAGTATGGTTCTTGCAGCCTGTTTTTGTGGTAGCAGTATTATTAAAACAGCCACCTCATAGTCGCTATTATGAATGGGCTAGAAAAAAACAGATGTATGTAGTTCTTTTTATGTTTGCTTACATAATGTCTGCGCTAATTTTGTTAAAAGTTAATAAGCTAATATAAGATTAAAGATAGAAAGCCCCGGTACGAAAACGTATCGGGGCTTTTTCCGTTCATTTGAGGTATGAGAGGATGTTACAGATATGTCATAAAGATAAGAGAGATTTTATTTCATGCGAACTGCTTCAGCAAATTCGTCTTCAGTCATGAGTTTCTCTTCCAAGATGATTTCTTTAATAGAGCAACCGCGTTTGTATGCTTCTTTTACAACCTTAGCGCTCTTGTCGTAACCGATGTATGGTGTTAAGGATGTAGCGATCATAAGGGATTGTTCTACAAAGAAGTTGAGTTTTTCAGGTACGAATTCGACACCGTCGATGCAGTGTGTTGTGAAAGAATTCATTGCATCTGCGAGGAGGCGACAGCTTTCAACAAAATCATAAATCATGATAGGCATATATACGTTCAATTGGAACGCACCGCTGCCTGCACAGAGTGTCATAGTTGTATTATGACCAAATACTTGGGCGCATACCATGGTCAAGGCTTCACATTGTGTAGGATTTACCTTGCCTGGCATGATGGAGGAGCCCGGTTCGTTTTCAGGTAGATGCCATTCGCCGTAACCGCAACGAGGGCCAGAACCTAAGAAGCGAACATCGTTAGCGATTTTGAATAGTGTCGTAGCCAATGTGTTAAGTGCACCGTGAGCCATCATAAATGCATCTTTCAAAGATAGGCCTTGGAATTTATTATTCTTAACACGGAATGGCGCACCTGTTACCTCTGGCAATACAGTTTCCATAACGTCTAGATAGCCTTTAGGTGTGTTTACACCAGTACCAACGGCAGTGCCGCCGAGGGCTACGTCGAGTAGGTGGTCAGCGTTTTGAACGAGCATAGTTTTAGCAGTTTTTAGACCTTCCACAAAGGCGCTAATTTCTTGGTCTACCATGATGAAAGTCGCATCTTGTAGATGTGTACGACCAACTTTTTGCAAGCCTTTTCCTTTTTCTTGCAATTTTTCGAAGGATTGGATAAGGCCGTCCAATGCAGGAATTACGCGTTTTGTAATTTCAAAGTACGCACAGATATGCATTGCCGTAGGGAATGTATCGTTTGTACTTTGGCCGCGGTTTACATCGTCGTTAGGATGGAGCGGGTTGCTTTCATCTAACTGTTTAGCCCGGTGAGCGATTACCTCGTTCACATTCATGTTAGTTTGTGTACCAGAACCTGTTTGGAATACAGTCAATGGGAATTCATCATCCCATTTGCCATCCACGATCTCATCTACTACTTGAGCGATGAGTTTCGCTTTTTCCTCAGTTACTGCGCCACATTTTGCATTGGTTAAAGCACATGCTTTTTTGACAAGCGCAAGAGCTTTGATTTGTTCAATAGGGATGCGGTGGTCACCGATTTTGAAGTTATTGAACGAGCGTTGCGTTTGAGGTCCGTAAATTCGTCTAGCGTCGACTTCGACTGGTCCCATTGAATCATATTCAATTCTTGTTTCCATAATGTTTACAACCTCCTTAAAAGACATGCCGACCTTATCGTCGGTACTTTAATTATATAAAATCCTGTATATTTGTACAGGATAAAAGATAATGATTTCTATTTTCATATAAAAGAGAGGTGTATATGCGATTTGTGCATATACACCTTTTCCCCTCTCCCAATATATATGCGATGATTTATATTAATTTGTATACATATTTCATATAAGGTTGATTTGAGAGGGGAAAGGTGATAGTCCAAAAACGACTTAGCGGCCCCGCGTAGCGGGGTAAATGGCTTTGGAGGCTTTTGGACTATCGCCTTTCCCTACATAGTTCATGAACTAATGAAACATGTATACATTATAAATATCGCATATATATTGAAATCATCGCTTTAACAGGATAAAATGGAAGTAGCTTATTATATTGTTGTAAGCTCTAGTTTCACAGAGGAGGTAAGTACTTATGAAACATGACTTTATGAGCCATGACCTTCATCTGCCGGAACTGACACTACGTGGGATGCTACTTGGTGCATTGATTACTGTAATTTTTACAGCATCTAACGTATATCTCGGTTTGAAGGTTGGTTTGACATTCTCGTCATCCATTCCGGCAGCCATTATTTCAATGGCAATTTTACGTTTCTTCAAGGATTCTAACGTTCTTGAAAACAACATGGTACAAACACAGGCTTCTGCAGCCGGTACTTTGTCCGCGATTATCTTTATCTTGCCAGGTCTACTTATGCTTGGTTATTGGAATGGTTTCCCATTCTGGCAAACATTCTTGCTCTGCGCATGCGGTGGTTCCCTTGGTGTATTGTTCACCATTCCATTGCGTCGTGCCATGGTAGTAAATAGTGATCTACCATATCCAGAAGGCCGTGCAGCAGCAGAAATCTTGAAGGTTGGTTCCCACAATGGTGGCCAAGGCCCTCAATCTAGCTCTGGTATGGGAGATATCGTATCCGGTGGTTTGGTAGCTGGTCTTATCAGTCTTTGTGCGAACGGCTTCAAAGTTCTTGGGGACAGCATGAGCTTCTGGCTTCCTGTAGGTAGCAAAGGTATTACTCAAATTCCATTGGGCTTCTCTACAGCGTTGTTAGGTGCTGGTTACCTTATCGGTATCGCTTCTGGTATCGCTATCCTAGTTGGTGTACTCATCGCTTGGGCTGGCTTCGTACCTTATTTCACTAACATCTTTGCTCCAGATGGCGGTGCTACTGCTAAGTTTGCAATGGCTGTTTGGAAATCTAAAGTTCGTTTCATCGGTGCTGGTGCTATCGGTATCGCAGCGATTTGGACTTTGATTACATTGATCAAACCTATTATCGAAGGTATGAAAATTTCTGTTAAATCCATGAACAGCAGTTCCACTGAACGTGAGTTGCATCGCATGGACACAGATATGAGCACAAAATCTGTTATCATCGTGTTCGGTATCATCCTTTTAGGTTTAGTTCTTACATTCTGGGATTTCGTATCTGCAGTACCTATTAGCGCAGGCTTAATGTGGACACTTGTTATCGTAGGTGTTCTCGTAGCATTGCTAATCGGCTTCTTCGTAGCTGCTGCATGTGGTTACATGGCAGGCCTTATCGGTACATCTGCATCTCCAATCTCCGGTATTGGTATCTTGGCGACTATTATTTCTTCCTTAGTGGTGTACTTCATCGCTTCTGAAAATAACTTGTTCGCTACAGAAGCAGGCGTACAATTCGCTACAGCTATGGCTATCTTCATGACATCCGTAGTTATCGCCATTGCATCTATTTCTAACGATAACTTGCAAGACTTGAAAACAGGTCAACTCGTTGGTGCTACACCTTGGCGTCAACAAATTGCGTTGTTACTTGGCTCTGTAGCTGGTGCAGTTGCAATTGCTCCTGTTCTTAACTTGCTTTACCAAGCATATGGCTTCACAGGTGCGTTACCACGTGCTGAAATGGACCCTAATGCTGCATTATCCGCTCCACAAGCAACTTTGATGACTACAATTGCTCAAGGTATCTTCAGCTCCAGCATGGATTGGGATTACATCTTGATCGGCGTTGGTGTTGGCGTAGTAGCAATCATCGTTAACTTGATTCTTAAGAGCACAACAGCTTCTTTAACATTGCCTCCATTGGCAGTTGGCATGGGTATCTACTTACCTCCAACATTGGAAGTGCCACTCATCTTAGGTTCTTTCATTAGCTATTTCGTAGGCCGTTACCTAGTAGCTCGTGCTAAAATGCGTGCTGGCGAACTCGCTGAGTACGATGTTGAACAATCTAACCGCCGTGGCGTTCTCTTCGCTTCTGGTTTGATTGTTGGTGAAAGCTTGATTGGTGTAATCATAGCTGTTATTATTGTATTGTCCGTTACAACTGGTGGCGGTGAATCTCCACTTGAATTAGTAGGCCCTGATTTTGAAAGCACAGCACAATGGTTAGGATTGCTTGCATTCATCTTCTCTGGTCTCTACCTTGTTCGTCGTGTTGTAACTCACAAATTCAATAAAGAAGAAGCTTTAGCAATGAAAGCTGAGCAAGAACAACAATAAGAGGTTAAACAATGAAATTAAAACAGTCTGTACTCATCATGATGGCTGCTGCATTGCCAGTAGTATCTTTCGCAGCAAGCGAAATTCCTGTAACTAAAGACACTGCAACAGTTCAAGCTGATACGAATAAAGTAAATCGCAACGATTTAACATACCGTATCTCTAGTACTGCTACACCGGAGCAAAACCGTGCGTTGCGCTCTGTAGCATCTAAGGTTGATCGCGATGCAGTGGAAGTAGTAGCACCAAATGCGGACCGCTATATGGATCGCAAAGAGGTGGCTGTATCTCCAGTGGAATCCACTACAGATCATCTTGATCTAGTGTTCCCAACAGTTAAATCTGTTAGTCCAATTGTAGAAAAAGCAATCAATAATACTATCAAAAAATACGTTGCTAAAGTACAAAACGACGTAGAAAAATTGAATGCCAAAGACGCTGATAAAACAAATGTAGTTATGTACTACGATGTTAAAACAGACAAAAATGGTATCTTCAGTGTATTGATTCATACGTATACAATGCGTGATCGAGATGCTAACGGCGTCAACTATGTAAAAGGCTTCACATTCAATACTACAACTGGTCGTCAATTATCCTTGTATGACCTTGGTGGTCTTAACAAAAAAGAATTAGTGAATGCTATTGAGAATAATCAAGATGTGAAGAATCAATTAGGCGGCGAAGTAAACATCGACAAAATGCCTACTGAATTCTACACAACTGATGATTATTCTGTTGTAATGGTATTGCAACAAGACGTGGATACAATCCACAGTGCAGGTACCGTATATGTACCAGTTGGTAACTTACGTGACCGCCAAAATGATGTAACAAAAAAATAATCGAACTGTGTGAATTCGATTATGTGTGTATAGTAACAGCTGTTTTATTGTGAGAAGAACCGCTCCTTTTGGGGCGGTTCTTTTTTTGCATTATAGATTTAATAATAGTCTTATAATATATTTTGATGGAGATACAACAAAAAGCCGTGTAAGAACACGGCTTTTTATCATTGAGCTTATTTAATTATTTATTTGTTGTATCGTAGTAGTTTACGCGTGGAGGCAATGGGAATTGGATAGCTGCATCCGGTTTTACTGTCTCAGGTTGCGGTAATTCTACGACTACATTGTTTTTGAATTTCTTTTTGAAAGCTTTCACAGTGTCCTTTTGAACGGAGTCAGCTGTAATGATAAGCGCGCTTGTGTCGTCGTTAGGACGGATGGAAATGATATTACCTTTTGGCTCTTTAGTTTTGTATAAATCAAGAGCATCGGATTGATAATCTTCAAGTTGAGCTTGATTTAATTTACCTTGAGATACTACAAGAGCACTTTCAAGTTGTGGATCTTGAGTTTCAGAAATTGCATGTGCAACAGCATCAGCTTTTTTCTTATCTGTTAAAGAAGCATGTAACTTGCCACCATCCCAGAAGAGGGCACCGTCTTGACGGAATTTAGTGAAGTCATTGCCATAGCCTAATGTTTTGTCGATAATAGTAGCTGTTTTGCTTTCTACTTGTTGTTTGAACAATGTATTGTGGAACGCAAGCGCTTGTTCTGTTTGCGTCATGCGGTATGCAATCTCAGCTGCTTCAGCACGAGTTACATATTTTTCAGGGTTGAATAATGTGCCAGGAGCATAGTTTGTGAAGCCGAGGTATGCAAGTTCACGAACTGCGTCTTGAGCCCAAGGAGCTACGAATTTTTGGTCTCCATAAGCAATGTTATCGAGTGCTGTAGGATCTTCTGTTGTATATCCTAAGTAGTGAATATAGTTATCCGCTACTACAGCAAACTCTTGGCGAGACATATATTTTTCAGGTTTGTATGTGTTATCGCCATAGCCGCTGATGATATTTTTACGCGCTACAGATTCGATAGCGAGGGCAGACCAACGATCGGATGTAATATCTTTAAATTTGCTAGATAAGAATGCTGCTGTACCATCATCAGTGATGTTGTTGAAGAGGGCAGCTACTTCTTCACGAGTCATAGGTTGATTAGGTCGGAATGTACCGTCAGAATAACCTTTCATTAGATTTGCTTTTGTTACAGTACTAATAGAATTGGCAGCCCAGAAATCGCTAGGCACATCAGAGAAGATGTGGGCACGGATTTTTTGAATGTCTTGTGGCGTACCAATTGATGTATTCACAACTACAGGAGTAGCAGCTTTAGCGGCATCAAATTTATGAGCTTCTGTTTTAGTTGTAGCTACATTAGAAACATCTGTGTTTATAGTAACTGCTTGGGTAGAGGCCGCTGTAGATGCTTCAACCTTTGTGGAGGCTACTGCAGTGGCAGGAGCATGAGTTGTAGTATTTGCAGAAGCAAAACCGAAACTTGTTGCGGCTAATAATGTGCCAAGAACTAGGGCACGTAATGGGTAAGAGGTATTCTTGTACATAAAAATCCTTCCTAATTATGGTAAAGGCTAAGGCTAGATAGCCTAGAATATAAACTTTCACCAACAATAAAATCTATATTCATTATATAGCGAATAATAGGGCATGCATAGAGATATAAACAAAGCAGCGTAATACTAAACGTATACGCTGCCTTGGCTAGTTGAGTGAACGCCGATTAGCGTTTTACTGTCATTTTTACTTTGGAACCGAATAATTTAGACATCCCTTGTTGTGTTTCTTTAGATGCAGTTGTTACAACAGCGTAAAGTTGGTTATTTTCTACATCAGGGAATGTAGCTAGGATTGTACCAGCTTTTTCGTTTTTGTTGTAGTAGTTGCGGAAGTTCGCATCGATTGCATCATATTCTGTTTGGCTGTATTGGGATGGTTCAACTACAACATAGTTATTTACAGTGGAATCACCACGTGCTGCAAGATTTGCTTTAACTGTGGAAATATCGCTATCTGTTTTCAATGCTACGTGCAATTGATTGTCGCGCCAGTACATTACACCGTAATCTTGGAAAGCATCTTCTGTTTTGTATGTTTTATTCAATTCAGCGAATACTTTATCTTCCAAAGCAGCTTGTTGTTTTTGATCAAGTGCTTTTAAAGTGCTACGACGAACAGGGCGAACTGTGCGAGTAGGTTCAGTTTTTTGAGCTACTGCAGAATTTTTATTGCCTTTTGCATCTTTTTCAACTTTTTTGGCATCAGTTTTTACGGCTTTGTCAGCTTTAGCTACATCTTTTTTAGCATCTTTGCCTACTTTGAATGCCTCTTTTTCTGCTGCTGTATCAGCTTTTTTTACATCTTCTTTTACAGCTGTTTCAGCTTTAGCTTCAGTTGTAGTATGTTTTGGTGTTGCAAGGCCAGCACCATTAAGCATGCGGTTCAAAATTGTAGCCGCTTGTGCTCTTGTTACAGGTTGTTTAGGGTTAAAGTTTTCAGTCGCCCCAGATGCTACAATGCCACGTTGTGCCATGTATTGAATATCTGCCAAGTAAGCAGAGGAAATGCTAGCTTCGTCTTTGAAAGTAACCTTTTCTGTTTTTACAGGTGTAGAAAGGTTTAATTTCTTAGCCAAGCTTGCTGCGGAAGCAACAAATTGTTCGCGGTCCATAGTTTTGCTAGGTGTGAAAGCTGTTTTAGATGTGCCTTCCATTACGCCTGCCGCACTTACTAATTTGATAGCAGAGCTAGACCAACGATCTGCTTCTACGTCAGAGTAGGATGTAGAAGATTCTTTTGTTACGATATCAGCTAATTCTTGTTCGTTTAAGTTATGTTGTAATACTTTACCGTAAATAGCCGCAGCTTGTTCACGAGTGATTTGTGCACTAGGTTTGAATGTGTTGTCAGCATAACCAGAAAGGTAACCAGCTTGTGTCATTGCTTGGATAGCATCGCGAGCCCAGTTATCTTTAGTGTCAGGATATACGCCAGCAGGTAAGTTTTCTTTAGCTTTTACAGCTTTTTTACCTTCTACCTTTGCAGCATCTTCTTTTACATCATTTTTTACAGATGTATCAACGCGTTTTGCGTCGTTTTTAACGGATGTATCTACACGTTTAGCATCGCTTTTTGCGGATGCATCTGCATGTTTTGCATCGTGTTTTGCGGATGCATCTGCATGTTTTGCATCATGTTTTACTACTGTAGTGCCATGTTTAGCGTCATTTTTCACAGATGTATCAACACGTTTAGCATCATTTTTAACAGATGTATCAACGCGATGTTCGTCAGCTTTAGCAGCTACTTCAGCTTTTGTAGCTGTACTAGATACTTCAGATTTTACATGAGCCGCAGTTGTTTCAGCGTGAGCCATGCCGAATGTGGAACCAAGGGCCAATGTAATTGCCAAGGATAAAGATAATTTATTTAGTTTCATTGAAAAGGCTCCTTTCAAACTATACTTATATAAAATAAATTATAACACTTTTTAAATTTATACACTACTATAAGAAAATGTAATATATAAGGATAAAAATTACATGAATTTGAAATTTAAAGCCTATTTATATAAATATTCAATGAATTATAGGTAGATAACGATATGAGAACCATTGAAGAATACAAAATGATAAACATTCCCAAAATATAGAGTTTGAGGGACTTTCACAAGAATAATTTATAAATAAGTAGGTGTATGTGATAAAATGCAATGTTTGTTATTACAAAAAGTCATAACGATATGAGAAATAAAAGGGTACATACGAATATAGCAATCCTTTGGACATTTTCTATAGGATTAATTTATAATTGTATCGATAAAGCTTTTGAATATTTATTTGGAAGCATAAGTAATGTTTCGGGCAGAAAATTATTGAAAAACTTTCATTAGAATTCTTGCCATAACGCATACATATCAAAATTTTTTATTAGGTTAAGTACTAGAAAAGACGAGGACGATAATATGAAAATTCATCTTTTCCAACAGTGTTTGATTGACATGTTCTACCCACATGTGGGCATGGCTGGTGTAGAAGTACTTGAAAGATTAGGCTGCGAGCTCGTAGTTCCTAAGAAACAAGTATGTTGTGGCCAAATGTTCACTAACTCTGGTTACAATGAAGCGGCTATGGACGCTATTAAGAACACAATCGAATGCTTCGAGAACGCTGAATATGTAGTCAGCATGTCCGGCTCTTGCGCATTTGCAATCCGTGATGAATATCATCATTTCTTGAAAGATCAACCTGAGTGGTTGGCACGTGCAGAACGATTGAGCGGCAAAATTTACGAGTTCACTCAATTCATTACTGACGTATTAGGTGTAGAAGATGTAGGCGCTCGTTTCAACGACTCCGTTACATACCACACATCATGCCACGTAACTCGTTTGATGGGCATTAAAGAGCCTCCTTTCAAACTCCTTAAAAACGTTAAAGATATCAACTTGATCGAATTACCACGTGCAGACCGTTGCTGTGGTTTCGGCGGTACTTTCTCCGTTAAAAACCCTGAAATTAGTGAAGTTATGACACGCGAAAAAGCATTGGAAATTGCTAGTACAGGTGCTAACGTTATTTCCGGTTCTGACCAAGCGTGCTTGATGAACATCGCTGGTATGCTTGATCGTCTTCATAAAGAAGGCGAAATCGATCGCCGTATCAAAGTAATGCATATTGCTGAAATCTTAAACTGCCGTTAAGGAGGAGACGACATGGCACTTATATATGACAATCGCCCCTATAAGACACGTATAAAAGAATGTTTGGCTGACGATTTCAAGGTTGCAGCTATCAAAAAAGCACAAGACGTGTTTTATGATAAACGTAATACAGTAGTTGCGGATGTTCCTGAATGGTTAGATTTCCGCGCTGAAGCAGCTGAAATTCGCGATCACGTACTTAATCATTTGGATTACTATGTAAACCAATTTGCTGAAAACGCTGAAAAAGCTGGTTCTAAAGTTCACTTTGCATTCGACGATAAAGAAGCAACTCAAATCGCTTTGGATATCCTTCGCGAACGGGAAGCTAAAATGATCGTTAAATCCAAAACTATCTTAACTGAAGAAATTGGTTTGAACGAAGTTCTTGAAGAAGCTGGTAT
>OBXA01001607.1_pt1 | contig 12657 bp, 10 predicted proteins | sample 1538121 | NCBI WGS metagenome assembly OBXA01 (sample SAMEA2580133, study PRJEB22360) | human gut metagenome | biome: human gut; feature: human-associated habitat; material: faeces | place: Denmark | collected 2008/2010 | reverse complement strand
AATACTCTGAATAACAGATGTGTTACAAAGCATGTTTTTATAACGGAGGACACGGAAGGAAAAAGACAGACACATTATAATATTCGCACGCGCGTATAAGGACGGAAAAAGGAAGGAACCCATACGAAAACAGCAGACGGAAAAACAAGGAAAGACGGAAAAGAAGCAAGTCCGAAGGACAACCGGACAGGTTACGAAACACAAACCACAGAGCTCTCAAAAGTGCTGACTCCGCAAACACAGGGGAAAAACTCCAAGCAAGGAAATGCAGAGAAGAAAAAAATCATTTTCTTACATCTCGACGGTTGTTCGGAAACACCATCAACTTCAAGAACCAATACTTACACCCAAACAAAAGCAAAAAACATCTACTTTATCCATCAAGCTACACATATTCCAATCCACAAATAAAAGACAACCTGTTCTATTTAAAGAAGAAAAATTTTCAGTAGATTTGCACTATATAAAGATATACAATGAAGAAAATAATTATCGCCATCGATTCATTCAAAGGCTGTCTAACTTCAGCAGAAGCAGGAAAAGCTGCCGAAAAAGGTATCAAAAGCATAAATCCTTCCTGCCACACTTCAGTTATTCCCATCGCTGATGGCGGTGAAGGTTTACTGGACGTACTCATCACAGCCACTAAAGGGAAATATATAACCTTATCGGCACATGGACCGCTAATGAAAATGACAAAAACACATTACGGTCTGTCCGGCAATGGCAGAACAGCTATTATAGAAATGGCTGCCATCAGCGGACTACCTCTCGTACCTATGGAACAAAGAAATCCTATGCTGACAACAACCTTTGGTACAGGAGAATTGATAAAAGACGCATTAAACAAAGGATGCAGAAATTTTATAATCGGTATTGGCGGAAGCGCGACTAATGACGCAGGATTAGGAATGCTACAGGCACTAGGTTTCCGCTTTCTAGACAAATCAGGGCATACCTTAGGTACAGGAGGCCAAATAATGGAAGCCGTGGCAAACATAGACACATCCGGTATTCACCCCGCACTAAGAGAAACACACTTCATGGTAGCATGTGATGTAGCCAACCCTTTCTACGGCCCTGACGGAGCGGCATATATCTTTGCACAACAAAAAGGAGCCGATTCAAATATGGTGCAAAGACTGGATGAAGGCATGCAATCATTAGCCGAAGTTATAAAGAAAACGACAGGAAAAGATATCACGAACTACCCCGGTGCAGGTGCAGCCGGAGGCATGGGTGGTGGACTACTGGCTTTTTTTAACGCAGAGCTAAAACCGGGAACAGAATTATTATTGAAAGCCATCGACTTCTCCGAAAAAATAAAAGGAGCAGACCTCATTATTACGGGCGAGGGAAAAGCAGACCGGCAGACAGCTATGGGAAAAGTACCATACGGAATACTAAAGGAAGCACAAAAAGAACATATTCCCGTTATTGTACTGGCAGGCAGTATAGAAAACCTGCCGGAATTAAACAAAGCGGGATTCAAAGGTATATTCTCTATAGCCCCCGGCCCCATCACCCTGGAGAAGGCAATGGAACCGGAGTTTGCTAAAGAAAATATCACCCGGCTGGTTTCCCAACTCTATTCAGTTATAACTAGCTTCGGCTAATTTGCAAGCCTTTGTCGGACAAAGCCATATCAACGAAACGGGCACAACTGTTGGGTGGGTTCTGAGTAAGAATACTTCGAATACGTATAGCAGCCTCAGGATCTTTAGCCACCATATAAAGATAGCCGCCTCCCCCCGCACCTGGCAATTTATATCCCAGGCAATAATCATCAATCCGGCGAATGATAGTCTCAACTGCCTCGGGATTAGTGCCGGGATCCAACGCTTGGTTCAGCTTCCAGCTTTTACCAACCAAACGCCCCATTTCATCGAAATTCCCACGCTGAATGGCTTCGTACAAGTCAAGAGCATGCCCCTTCATACCGCCAAGTATAGACAAATGCTCTGTGGAGTTGAGGAACATGCTACGCACGATTTCAGCTAAAATTCCTTTGGCTGTACGGGTAATTCCCGTGTAATAAAGCAAATGGCACTTCTGATATTCGCCACCTGTAAACAAATAATCGGGCAACCAGCGCACTAACGGACTCTGATCCATACCTGCATGAGTCTGCAATAATTTCACTCCACGAAGCACACCTCCGTATTGATCTTGCCACCCCCCTCCGGTAGTCAGCAACTGTTCCAAAATAAGCGTACGGTTACATATCTCGTTCTTATCCCAGTTCAGTCCGCAAAAATCAGAGATTGCCCCCAGCACAGTTGATGCAAGAATAGAACTTGTACCCAGACCGGAGCCCGCAGGAATCGCAGAAAGCAGAGTGATTTCCATTCCGGAGCCAAACGCCTTCAACTGCTCTTCCAATGAAACATACGATTCGGTGGAAAAGCCCGGCTGGAAACCTGCCAGCACCAATGCCGCTTTAGGTATAGAGAATGGGGATCCCACTTGCATGAAATCCCTTACCTCCCCGTAAGTTGTAACCACTTCCATAGCGCCTAAGTCTATAGAACGAAGAATTATCTTATACTCCCGACAGGGTTTCACGTAAACTTGTAGAGGAGGCTGCCCGTTCAACTCAATAGCAATATTCACCACACTCCCCCCTTCATTCAAGCAATAAGGTGGAGTATCCGTCCATCCGCCGGCCAGATCAATACGGACCGGACTACGCCCCCAGACAATCTGATCGGAGTACACTGACAAATGCGGTTGCTGCCTCTTGGCTAAAGCCGAAGCAGTAAGTCCGTCGCGCATCAAACGAAAAGCCTCATTCTCATATTCCCGATAAGCCAGCCCCTTAAGCTGCTGCACCCGGGCACGGAACATATTATCACTGATACGTGTCATCAGCGGAGCCGATTCTGATAAAGGCTCAGGCAACGACAGATCATACCGAGCAAATTCTCCAGCAGCATTCTCCAAATTTAGCTGATAAAAGACACTTCGTTCATAATTATGCGCCAATGCCGGCCAATTCTTTATCCGGAAAGCTTCACGCTGTTCTGCCAGACGATAAAGATTAGAATAAGCAGATATATCATCGGCAGATAACTTACGACAGCGTTGCCATATTTCTTTTCCTTGCTGTAATGCCGGTTCAGAGACCATCCAGCGCATAACTGCTCCCAATTCCTCTACAGATGAGCAAACCGGAAACAAACGCGCGGCCTGCAAGTCGTGACCGTTTTCTATTTCTTCCACCGAAATGCCGCGTACAGCACACCACTCACCTACAGACATTCCTTGATAATATGTTTCTTCCTTAGCCAAAGCTCCCTTGAAAGTATCATTGAAGCCGTATGGACGCGCTACATAGCCAGATTCTCCAAAAGGAACCACATCAATACACACACCGGACGGAACCTCTAGGTTCCAATTATTAGCGGGAACCCCTGTTATGATGGTCTGGTGATGGATATTCCATCCTGCTCCTACATAACTGTTCTCTATCCATATTTCCGAATTTTGTGAGGTAAGTTGATAACCTACCTCAGCATTTTGAACAAACATGGCCGGATGCGGTTTTACCTTCTTGTGCATAATCTCCCGCTGGTCGTTTACCAGATTTTGTACTGCCAATGTAGAAGAAATAAGTTCACGACTGGTTCCGTAATGATAAAACTCCCCTCCGGGCAACGGCAGAATAGCCACACTCAGCTTGTTAAGTTCATCGTCCATCATACGCGGGTGCTCTCCCAATGTAAGTCCGAAATCAGAATACATGTCATAATAAGAGAGTTTTCCTTCCTTATAAGATCGTTTTACCAACAGACTAACCGCACGGTCACTTAACAGCCAAATTCCGATATCCATCAGAAAAAGATGGGTTTGCATTAATTTCCCCAATTCCTCCACCGAAGGTTTTTGAAGCATGAAATCAAGCTTATCGGGAGTAGCCCGTGAAGAAACAAAAACACCATGGTTTTTTGCCAGATTAGGATCTACCCATAAACCGTAACACACCACATCCGCATCAGGAATAGTCTGAAGCGGTTGGCCCGCACGGATATAAACATCTCCACTTGCAATCAATGTATGAAGAGAAGACGGAGCTTTCTCCATGATTTGTTCATATAAAGGGAGCTGGAGGGAAAGCAGATTTTGTGACAGCCGTTGTCCTCTGGCCCACCGGAATACAGGAATGGGAGTAAGAATTTTGCCGGATGGCGCATATCCGGGCAAACGACGACTCTGCCCGCCTGCATGAAGTAAAATACGTTTTTCTTTTCCCAGCCAAGTAAGAAAATCGCTGTCAGGAGCTACTTTCTGACAACAAGCCTCCAACAGCCATGCAGTCCCCCCGCCTGATCCTAGCTTACTACCTATAGGATCGGAAGTACAAAACCACTCTGTCTGGTCCGCTTTCTCTATATCATGAAAACATTCCACCAGATTAGGGGGAAGTGATAATAATTTTTTCATAGCACATCTTTGTTTTTATTGCACACAAAGATGCTTATTTTCCCCTAATAAGCCAAAAGATAAGACATGAATTTTAATCAGTAAATTCAAAAACACGCTCATCCAATGACATCACTTCCTTAAAGCCCGGTTGTGTAACAGGCACACCGAATGGCATCTGCGCTATCAATTTCCAGTCATCAGACAAATTCCAAGCTTTACGTACTTCATCATCAATCAGCGGATTATAATGTTGCAAAGACGCCCCCATTCCTGCATCTTCCAGCATGGTCCAGACTGCCAACTGATGCATAGCATCGGTCTGCTCTGCCCAGATAGGGAAATTATCTTTATAAGTGGGGAAACTTTCCTGCAAAGAGCGAACGATAGCCATATCTTCAAAATAGAGAATAGTACCATATCCACAAGCGAAACAGCCATCAATCTTTTCTTCGGTCTTGCCAAATACCTCAGCCGGAACCCGCTTACGCAAGACATTTTTTACAATGTTCCACAACTTTTCATGTGCCTTACCTGTTAATAACACAACACGAGTGGTTTGAGAATTGAAAGCTGAGGGGACAAATTCTACAGCAAAACGAATTAAATCTCTTATTTCTTTATCAGACAATGTCGATTTGTTTTGGATCCGATAAAATGTACGACGGGCTTTCAGAGCCTCCTTAAAACTTTTTGTCATATAAAACAACGTATTTATGGGTTATTATAAATGAAGAACAAACAGGTAACAAAAGAAGTTCACTTTTTTTGCTTTTTTCAATGCAATAACCTATTTTTGTTAGCTAATTATTAACATTAAAACAACACATTCAATGAAAGATTTTCTAAAATTTACGTTTGCCAGCGTCATCGGCGTCATTCTGGCAGGCGTAGTGTTCACTATACTAGGGATTATCACTCTGGTTGGCATAGTCGCCTCATCGGATACTGAAACGGTGGTGAAAGACAACTCTATCTTCGTACTCGACTTTAAAGGCAGTTTGTCCGAACGTGTACAGGAAAACCCACTCCAACAACTTTTGGGAGAAGAATTTGAAGCATACGGTTTGGATGACATTCTAGCTTCTATCAAGAAGGCAAAAGACAATGACAAAATCAAGGGTATTTATATCCAACCTTCTTATTTGGAAGCATCATACGCTTCCTTAGAGGAAATACGCAATGCATTACTGGATTTCAAAGAAAGCGGCAAATTCATCGTTGCTTATGCAGACCAATATGCACAGGGGATGTATTATCTTTCCAGCGTGGCCGATAAAATAATTATCAATCCGCAAGGAAGTATTGGATGGCACGGAGCAGGCATGCAACCTGTTTTCTTCAAAAATCTGGTTTCCAAACTAGGACTGGAAGTACAGGTATTCAGAGTGGGTACTTACAAATCAGCCGTGGAACCGTTTATCGCTACAGAAATGAGTCCGGCCAACCGCGAACAGATGACCGAATGTCTGGAATCTGTCTGGCATCGTATTCTTGCAGATGTATCCGACTCACGACGCATCCCGACAGATACTTTGAATGCTTATGCTGACCGATATATGGATTTTTGTCAGGCAGAAGAATATATTCAATGCAAACTGGCAGATACCCTGATGTATAAAGATGAGGTTATTTCCTATCTGAAACAATTAAGCGGTCGTGACGAAGACGACAAACTGAACAGTCTTTTCATAGAAGACATGATAAACGTCAAGAAAAATGTGCCCAAAGACAAAAGTGGAAATATAATAGCCGTATATTATGCATACGGCGAGATCCTGGATGCTCCCGGCAGTTCCACAGAAGATTGTATTGATGTACAAAAGATGTGTAAAGACCTGCGCAAATTACGTGACAACGATGACGTAAAAGCTGTTGTATTACGCGTCAACTCACCGGGTGGCAGCGCATACGGTTCAGATCAAATATGGCGTGAAGTAGTAAGACTGAAAGAGAAAAAACCGGTAATCGTTTCTATGGGAGATTATGCTGCATCAGGAGGCTATTACATTTCCTGCGCTGCAAACCGCATTTTCGCTGACCCGACTACGCTGACTGGTTCTATCGGCATATTCGGCATGATGTATTCAGGTGAGAAACTGTTTACTGAAACTTTAGGACTAAATTTTGATGTAGTGAAAACTAATAAAATGGCTGATCTGGGTGCCAGCCTAGGTCCGGTTCTCACCCGCCCGCTAAATGCATCAGAACAAGAATTAATGCAGAACTATGTCAACCGAGGATACAAGTTGTTCGTAAACCGTTGCGCTGAAGGTAGAAAAATGTCTACAGAGGCTATTGAAAAAGTTGCTGAAGGCCGTGTATGGACCGGTGCCATGGCAAAAGACCTTGGTCTGGTAGACGAGCTGGGAGGTATAGACAAAGCATTGAATGCCGCCGCCACCCAAGCCGGTATCGAAAATTACAGTATTATCGGCTATCCTGAAAAAGAAAATATTTTCGCAAGCCTGCTGGGCAATCAGAAAAAACATTATATAAACAGCGAAACTAAAGAATATTTGGGAAGCTATTATAACAGCTTCAAGGCGCTGGAGAACATAAAAGACGCCAACTGTATACAGGCACGTATGCCGTTTGACCCTAATATCCAATAAATTGCACATGGAAGGTAATCTTATCAAGATAAACAAGTGGCTATATCCGGTTTCATGGATTTATGGAACCGGTGTATGGCTGCGTAATAAATTGTTTGACTGGGGAATATACAAAGAACGTAAGTTTGATATTCCGGTCATCTCGGTAGGCAACATCACCGTAGGCGGAACCGGAAAGACCCCCCATACAGAATACCTGATAAGATTATTGCAGAAAGATTACAAAGTAGCCGTACTGAGCCGCGGCTACAAACGCAAATCCAAAGGCTTTGTACTTGCCAGACCGGATACGTCCGTACAGATGATAGGTGACGAACCTTTCCAAATGAAACAGAAGTTTCCGGATATCCATATGGCAGTAGACCGGGACCGTTGTCATGGCATAGAGCAGTTATGCAATAGTCACATCGCCCCTGGAACAGAAGTGATTATTTTGGATGATGCTTTCCAGCACCGATATGTAAAGCCCGGAATAAACATCTTATTAGTAGATTACCACCGACTGATTTGCGAAGACACCTTGCTGCCTGCCGGACGAATGCGCGAACCTGAAAACGGAAAAAGCCGGGCACATATTGTCATTGTCACTAAATGTCCTAAGGACATCACCCCTATGGATTTAAGAGTCTTAAGCAAGCAAATGGAACTTTACCCCTATCAGCAGCTCTACTTCACAACATTAGCATACGGCAAGCTGCATCCGTTGTTTACAGCAGGGAATGCAGTTTCATTAAAAGAGATAGAAAAAGACAAGCATATCCTATTGGTGACAGGCATAGCCTCCCCAGCAAAACTCATTCAAGATTTATCACCATACAATGAGCACATTGAGTCACTGGCTTTCAGTGACCACCATGACTTTACAGCAAGAGATATGGAACTGATAAAGAAGCGTTTCATGAAACTTCCGGAAGGTAAACGCATGATTATCACCACTGAAAAAGACTCTGTACGACTAGCAGCCCATCCACTGATGGACGAAGCGCTAAAACCTTATATATATATGCTGCCCATTGAGGTAGTCTTTTTACAAGACCAACAAGAACTGTTTAACTCAAATATAACCGACTATGTTAGAAAAAATTCAAGAAACAGCAACTTTTCTTAGAGAAAAGATGCATACCAGTCCCGAAACTGCTATTATATTAGGTACCGGCTTAGGAAGCCTGGTACACGAAATTACCGATAAATACGAGATCAGTTACAAAGATATCCCTAATTTCCCTGTTTCAACCGTAGAGGGACATAGCGGTAAATTGATTTTCGGCAAATTAGGTAATAAAGACATCATGGCTATGCAGGGACGTTTCCACTTCTATGAAGGATACTCCATGAAAGAAGTTACTTTCCCCGTACGGGTGATGCGTGAATTAGGCATCAAAACATTGTTCGTATCCAATGCAGCTGGAGGTACGAATGCAGACTTTGAAATCGGTGATCTGATGATTATCAGAGATCATATCAACTTTTTTCCCGAACATCCGTTGCACGGCAAGAACATTGAATACGGTCCCCGTTTCCCGGATATGAGTGAAGCCTACTCCAAAGATCTGATAGACAAAGCACTGGAGATCGCTAAAGAAAAAGGTATCAAAGTACAACAAGGAGTATATATCGGTACACAGGGACCTACCTTCGAGACTCCGGCAGAATACAAGATGTTCCACATTCTTGGAGCTGACGCCGTAGGTATGTCTACCGTTCCCGAAGTTATTGTAGCAAACCATTGTGGCATCAAAGTGTTTGGAGTATCGGTTATCACCGACCTAGGCGTGGAGGGAAAAATTGTGGAAGTTTCACACGAAGAGGTTCAGAAAGCGGCAGATGAAGCGCAACCGCGCATGACTACCATTATGCGTGAAATGATTAATCGAATTTAAGGACATGCAGGAAATAAACAGAACAGAAATAGCGACCTTAGGTGAGTTCGGCCTCATTAAACATCTGACGAAGGATATCGAGTTAAAAAATCCGGAAACCCAATATGGTGTGGGAGACGATGCAGCCGTATTGGAATTTAAAGATAAAGAGGTATTGGTAACCACAGACTTGCTGATGGAAGGGGTACATTTTGATTTGGTTTATACCCCATTGAAACATTTGGGATATAAATCGGCCATCGTAAACTTCTCGGACATTTATGCCATGAATGGTACTCCAAAACAAATCACAGTTTCTATCGCACTGTCCAAACGCTTTTGTATTGAAGATTTAGAACAGTTCTATGATGGGCTAAAACTGGCTTGTGAACTACACCATGTAGATATTGTGGGTGGAGATACAACTTCATCCGTAACCGGGCTCGCCATCAGTATTACTTGCATAGGTGAAGCGGACAAGGACAAAGTGGTTTATCGCAACGGCGCACAAGATACAGACTTGATTTGTGTCAGCGGTGACTTGGGGGGAGCTTATATGGGACTTCAACTTCTAGAGCGTGAAAAGGCTGTTTTCCAAGGAGAAAAAGAAGCAAATCCGGATTTTTCCGGAAAAGAATATATTTTGGAACGTCAGTTAAAGCCTGAAGCACGTAAGGATATCATTGAGAAACTGGCTAAAGCGGGAATCAAGCCCACCGCTATGATGGATATTTCCGACGGTCTTTCTTCGGAACTGCTGCATATATGCTCACAAAGCGATACCGGCTGCCGCGTTTACGAGGAAAGAATTCCCATTGATTACCAAACGGCTGTAATGGCGGAAGAGCTGAATATGAATGTGACAACATGCGCTTTAAATGGTGGTGAGGACTATGAGCTATTATTTACTGTACCTTTAACAGAGCATGAACGAGTTTCGGCTATAGAAGGTATAAAAGTGATTGGTCACATCACCAAACCGGAGCTGGGATGTGCCCTGATTACCCGTGACGGACAAGAGTTTGAGCTGAAAGCGCAAGGTTGGAATCCACTAAAAGAAAAATAATTTTAATTAAACAACACTGATAATAAGCATCTTATGTTTTTGTCAGTGTTTTTTTTTAGAAATAGTTTGCAGTTTAAAAAAGTTTCACTACCTTTGCAACCGCAAACAAGAAATAATGGTGCCATAGCTCAGTTGGTAGAGCAAAGGACTGAAAATCCTTGTGTCCCCGGTTCGATTCCTGGTGGCACCACCAAAAAGCTTTTCAATTTTAGAAAACCCTTGAATTAGAGATAGTTCAAGGGTTCTTTTTTTACCCTCGCTACGCATTTCATTACATATTTGTGAAGTTGGATTTCGCCAATTCAGTGGCTTTTTTTAAGGCTTTTGAAAAAGCCATAAATATGTATCATACTTCATTGTTTTTCAACTATTTGACAATTCCAATCTCCGGTGTGAAAAAGTAATTTTGCACACATGACCGGATGGAGTTGAAAATGTGAAAGAAATTTAAAAATTCGGTATTCCCCATCGGGATAAAAAAAAGGAATCGAACCCGGGATACAAAAGGCAATTCGAACCTGAGAAAAATGGGATTTTTATGGCTTTTCCACAAGTCCCTCAAAAAAGCCACCGAATTTAACACTTCGCTCCACGTCCTCATGCCATCCGGTTTTGACGAAACAATTGAATGTAAACCTCAAAAAACAAAAGTGATGAAACAGGGAACAATGAACATTCTGTTTTTCGTGCTTAAAACGAAATTGTTGAAAAACGGTGAGGCACCGGTATTGATGCGGATAACCATCAATGGAGACTATGACGATGTACGTATCCAAAGAAGCGTGCCCCTGAACTTATGGAACGCCGCCAAAGGATGCAGTAAAGGCAGGGACAGGGCATCAGTGGCACTGAACGCCTATATTGCCGAACTGCACGCACGCGCCTTGGAAAAACACAAGGAGCTGGTATTGGAACAGGCCCTGATTACCCCGAAACTGATCCTGAAACGTGTCTTCGGGAAAGACACCGGAATGCGTACACTGCTCGGTACCATGATGGAAGGCATCGGGGAAATGGAAACACTGGCAGGCATAGACTACTCTCCCGTCACGATCAACCGGTACAAGAACGTGGTGAAGAAATTGCAGCGGCTTATCCCCTCTTATTACGGCAAGGAGGATATCACCTTCCATGAGCTGACACCGGAGTTCATCCGCGCGTTTGACATTTACCTGAAAACGGAGGGGGGACTGTGCCGTAACACGATAGTCCGCTACATGAAATGTTTCAAGAAATTCACCAACATGGCATTGGCAAAGGAATGGATGCGTAAGAATCCCTTTTACGGTTACAAGATGGAACAGGACGAGACCGATCCGGTATTCCTGACCTACGACGAGTTGCAGGCCGTCATGAAAAAGAAATTCACCATCCCACGGCTCGAGCTGGTCAGGGACATATTTGTCTTCGCATGTTTCACCGGTCTGGCGTTCTCCGATGTCGCCACTCTGAGTGGTGAAAACCTGGTACAGGACAATCTCGGGGACTGGTGGATAAGGAAGGGAAGGATCAAGTTGGAACACCGCAGAAAAGCGTCTTCCATCAGCAACATCCCGCTGCTGCCCGTTCCACTGGCCATATTGGAGAAATACAGGGAACATCCGGTCTGCATAAAGAAAGGATGCTGCCTGCCTGTCATGTGCAACCAGAAAATGAACAGCTACCGTGCGCCCGTAAAGGTAGCGTAATGAATGTCTCTTTAGCAAGAGACTAGACTAGATTCTAAGTCTACTTCCAACCGACTTATCCGGCGGGGAAACCCAATGGGGAGTGTCGCATGTCGGTTGCAGCATGGCCGCCCTAATTGCCAAGGGCGAGTGCATCGCTGGGGAGAAAGACAGACACGAGGATGAAGCCTATACTGGTTGAACGATAGTTCAGTGAGGCATGTTGGACTTGTGACGAAAGGCAGTTGTATTGTCACACCGTGGCTCTCTCATTTGTCAGGTAGCCTTTGAGAGCATAGAATATAGCTACGGCACAACCGCAATAAGCGGAGAAAAGAACGAAAGTCGCATCCGACAGTCTGTCGCGCTAATAGTCATTACGAAACTAAACGGGGATTTCCTAAATCGGGATGCCTATGGAAACAGGGGCTATGTATAAAGATACTGAATACCCGATATGGAAACGGAGCTTCCGTAGTAGTCCGAGCAAGATAACGCCTTGCACATGGCGAAGGGAAGCAGTTGTCAACTTAATGCATTAATCCACAAAAGCTATGATTAATAAAGTTATGTTGACAATGGAGAGCCGTATACATGGAGACATGTACGTACGGTTCGGGGGCAGGTTAGTGGAAACTTACCACCGCAAGGTGGAAAAGCGCTGTTGGCCTAGCCTACTCAAGGAAATCGCCGATTTCTGCGGCATAAAGAAAAACCTGACCACGCACGTGGCCAGGCACACTTTCGGGACGACCGTCACGCTCGCCAACAATGTACCCTTGCAGGACGTGTCCGTCATGCTCGGACATGCCTCCACACGCATGACGCAGCATTATGCGCGGGTCATGAACAGCAGCCTGAAAGAGGCGATGAACAATGTGAAGGAACGTCTGGCGCAATAGACGTACGACACACCATTAAAGCCGTCCCCGGAGGATGGCTTTTTTTGTATCAGGACAGTTCAGGAATAACTGCCATTCTTTCAATTTCTTACCTGCAAATATAGCCCTTTGCCGGGTTGATTGCGC
>OBXA01001591.1_pt1 | contig 12771 bp, 10 predicted proteins | sample 1538121 | NCBI WGS metagenome assembly OBXA01 (sample SAMEA2580133, study PRJEB22360) | human gut metagenome | biome: human gut; feature: human-associated habitat; material: faeces | place: Denmark | collected 2008/2010 | reverse complement strand
CATCCATGTAAAGAACGGAGGCGACGGCTCCCAGGTGACCCTTCATGTAACGGTTCCAAAGGAGCTGACAGAGGGAACCTATACAGTGGAGGTGAAGGCGTCCGCGGGAGAGGGCCTTACAGCCAGCCTGCCTATCTCGTTTATGGTAAATGAGATGAATGCGGGAAAGGGAAGCTTTACTTCGGAGTACCCCCAGCAGGAGGGAACCACGGGCAATAATTTTTCTTTCAGCACCACTCTGATTAACAACGGGCTTAAGACACAGTCCTACAGCTTGTCATCCAATGCGCCGTCCGGCTGGGGCGTAAGCTTTACCCCCACCGGTGAAACTGCCAAGGTGGCTGCCCTGGAGGTGGAGTCCGGCGCCAGCAAGGGCATGACTGTGTCGGTGACGCCGCCGGAAGGGGTTGCGGCAGGGGAATATGACATATCCTGCAGCGCTGTGTCGGCAGAGGAGACATTGGACACCAGCCTGAAGGTGGTCATTACAGGCAGCTACGGCCTTAAGGTTTCCACCCCGGACGGCCGCCTGAGCTTTGACGCCTATGCGGGCCGGACCTCGGATGTGACGCTTAACATTACCAATACCGGCAACGTGGACCTGGAAAATGTGACCCTTAACTCATCCCTGCCCACTGGCTGGACCGTGACCTACAATACGGAGAACAACGTCATCACATCCATTCCGGCCGGAAGCACCACGGAAATCATTGCCCATGTAAAGCCCTCCTCGGAAGCAATCACGGGTGACTATGTGAACACATTTACGGCAGCCTGCGAGCAGACCCAGTCAAACGCCGACTTCAGGGTATCGGTTAAGACAAAGACGGTCTGGGGCGTGGTGGCAGTCATCATCATACTGGGTACGGCCGGAGGCCTGGGCTATGTGTTCCGCAAATATGGCAGAAGGTAGTCCTTATGGAGCGTTCGCTGGAAAGGGGGCATTGTTATGGATAATGAGGAAGAAAGGATGATATGGACTGAACACCTGTCCAAATCCTACGGGGAGAAGGAAGCGGTCTGTGATTTGACACTGGAAATCCGGCGGGGAGAGATATTCGGGCTTCTGGGACCAAACGGAGCCGGAAAGACCACCACCACCCTTATGCTGCTGGGGCTGACGGAGCCCACCGGCGGCAGTGCGTACATAGACGGAAAGAACTGCGCCAGGCAGGCCATCGACGTCAAACGGATGGTGGGGTATCTGCCGGATAATGTGGGGTTTTATTCCGACATGACGGGTCGGGAGAATCTTCGGTTTACAGGCCGGCCTGCCCGACGATGTGACAGACAGGCGGATAGAGGAACTGCTGGAAAAGGTGGGGATGACGGAGGCAGCCGACCAGAAGGCGGGAACCTATTCGCGGGGCATGCGGCAGCGGCTGGGAATCGCTGATGTCCTGATGAAGGACCCGAAGGTGGTCATCATGGATGAACCTACTCTGGGAATCGACCCGGAAGGAATGAGAGAGCTTATGACCCTGATACGCGGCCTGGCGGAGGATGATAAAAGGACCATTCTCATATCATCCCACCAGCTTTATCAGATTCAGCAGATTTGCGACCGGGTGGGGCTTTTCGTGGAGGGCAGGCTCATTGCCTGCGGAAGAATTGACGAGCTGGCAGGGCAGATGCGCCGTGAAGGGCATTATGCCCTGGAGGCAGCTGCCTTTCCCGATGACAGCGGATTCGAGGAGCTGTTAAGAAGCCTTGGCAATGTGGAGCAGGTGGAGCGGTCCGGCGATTTCTACGTGGTCCATTCCAGAGCAGACCTGTGCAGGGAATTAAACCGCAGAGCACTGGAGAAGGGCTACACCCTGCGCCACTTAAGACAGAGGGGGAATGACCTGGATGAAATTTACCGCAGATATTTTGAGAAAGGAGAGCAGAAAAATGGTGGTCTCAATCAAAAGAAAAATAAAGGATTCCTTTCTTTCGGAAGGGAACAGCGGTAAGAATATGTCAGATGGAGGTGCGCGGGTGAGACCATGTAAGGGTATGGGCGGCATGACGGCCCTGTACCGAAAGGAGATGTCGGACCATATACGCAGCAAGCGGTTCCTGATTGTGCTGGGACTGATTCTGCTGACCAGCTGCGCCAGCATATACGGGGCTCTGACCAGCCTTTCGGACGCCATTGCGTCTGATGCCAGCTGCATTTTCCTAAAGCTGTTCACCCTGAGCGGAAGCTCCATCCCGTCTTTTACCTCCTTCATTGCTCTGCTGGGGCCTTTTGTGGGGCTGAGCCTGGGGTTTGACGCCATCAACAGCGAGCGTTCTGAGGGCACGTTAAACCGCCTGGTGGCGCAGCCCGTTTACCGGGATGCGGTTATAAACGGGAAATTCCTGGCCGGCGCCACAATCATCTTTATCATGGTCTTTTCCATGGGACTTATCGCAGGCGCCGTGGGGCTTTTGGCCACCGGGGTGCCGCCTGCTGCCGAGGAAGCGGGGCGGGGGCTGGTGCTGCTGTTTTTCACCTCTGTCTACATCTGCTTCTGGCTGGCTCTGTCCATCCTCTGTTCCGTGCTGTGCCGCCATGCAGCTACCTCAGCCATGATCGTGATTGCGTTGTGGATCTTCTTTGCGCTGTTTATGACGCTGGTGGTGAGCATTGTGGCCAATGCCCTGTATCCCATGGGGCAGACCGCGTCGGCAGGGCAGATTCTGGACAATTACAGCTGCCAGATGAGCCTGAACCGTTTGTCGCCCTATTACCTGTACAGTGAGGCGGTTTCCACCATCATGAATCCCATGGTGCGCTCCACCAACATCATCCTGCCCCAGCAGCTGTCGGGCGCCATCACCGGATATCTGTCACTGGGACAGAGCTGCCTGTTAGTGTGGCCCCATCTGACGGGCCTGCTGGCGCTGACGGCTGTGGTGTTCGCCGCTTCCTACATCAGCTTCATGAAAAGGGAGATACGCAGCAGGTAAAAGCGCATACGGGTTTGTGAATTATCTGTGAAATCCATCTCTGTTCTCTTGCGGTTCGTACCGAATTGAGAGAGAATACAGGTGGATTTTTCAGACATGACTCAAAACAGGGAGAGGATATAGATGCGGGTCTTGATTGTGGAGGATAACAGGCGGCTGGCAGAGTCCATCCGTGATATATTGAAGCACTGGTATGACTGCGATATCTGCGGGGATGGAACTACCGGCTGCTGGCTCCTGAAGGACGGCGGCTACGACGCCGCTGTCCTGGACCTGATGCTGCCGGGAATGGACGGAATTACCCTGTTAAGGGAGGCCAGAAAAATGGGATGCCAGGTTCCCGTTCTGATACTGACAGCGAAAAGCGAGCTGGAGGACAGGGTGACGGGGCTGGAAAGCGGCGCTGATTACTATTTGACAAAGCCCTTTGACATGCAGGAGCTTCTGGCTGTGATGAAGACCATCTTAAGGCGCAGGGGGGAGATGATACCCGAAAGCCTGAACCTGGGAAACATATCCTTAAGCCAGGCGGACTATACCTTAAGAGGGCCTGGCAAAAGCATACAGCTGGGCAAAAAGGAGTACGACATCATGCGTATTCTGATGGTGAACCGGGATATGGTGGTTTCCAAGGAAACCCTTCTGTCCAGGGTATGGGGAAATGACGCGGAGGCAGTGGAGAACAATGTGGAGATTTACATATCGTTTCTGAGAAAGAAGCTGGATTTCCTCAAGGCGGATGTGATGATTGTCACCATACGCAAGCTGGGATACAGGATAGTGGAAAAGAACAGCAGGGAGGTGCTGTGATGAGGGAAATAGGCAGGCTTCGGCTTAAGTTTATTATTTATAATATGCTGGTGGTGACAGCGGTCATAGGGATAACCTTCTGTGCGGTGACCTCTGTGGTGAAGCACAGGGTAAATGACCAGGGAAGCCTGGCCCTGTCCAGGGTGGTGGCCGGGGAGGAACAGTCCCTGATATTTGCCGCCATGTCTCCGGCCAGGATTCCGTTCTTCACTGTTCTGGTGGGGGAGGACGGCGCGGTGACGCTGGGGGAAGGATACGATGCTTACTGGGAACCGGAATACCTGAAGCAGATGGCTGTGCTGGGCATGACCGGGGAGGAGGACATGGGGATACTGGACGCGTATCATCTGAGATATTTAAGGATCAGCCAGCCCGCAGGTCATATGATTGCATTTGCAGATACCACCTATGAGGATTCACTGAGAAACGGAGTCATGAAATACGGCGCCATGGCCTGTGTGGCTATCTGGCTGGGATTCTTCGCGCTGTCCTATTTCTTTTCCCGGTGGGCCGTGAAGCCGGTGGAGGAGTCTGTCCGCATGCAGAAGCAGTTCGTGGCGGACGCTTCCCACGAGCTAAAGACACCGCTGACCGTAATTACGGCCAATGCGGAGCTTTTGCAGGAGCGGTATGCCGGCATATCGGCGGAAGCGGATAAGTGGATGGAGCATGTGAACCAGGAGTGCAGGGAAATGCGATCCCTGGTGGAAAGTCTCCTGCTTCTGGCCAGGAACGATTCCTGCGTACCGGGGAAGGGGGAATTTACCCGGTTCAGCCTGAGCGATTTGGTTATGGAGAAGATACTGATCTTTGAACCTGTGTTTTATCAGGAGGAGAAGGCGCTGGAATATAAGATAGAGGATGATGTGATGATGATGGGTAACCCATCCCGGATGGGACAGCTAATCAAGGCTCTTATGGACAACGCGGTGAAATATTCCGTGCCAAGGGGGCGGGCGGAGGTAAGGCTGGAGCCCGCCGGCCGGAACAGGGCCAGGCTGTGGGTGTGCAGCCAGGGAGAACCTATACCTGAAGATAAGCGCACGTTAATTTTCCGAAGGTTTTACAGGGACGACAGCGCCAGGAGCAGCACAAACGGTTATGGCCTGGGACTGGCCATAGCGGCAGAGACAGCCAGGAGCCACAGGGCCAGGATTGGAGTGGAGTACAGGGATGGGATGAACTGCTTTTATGTGACGGTGAAAAGGAAGAGAGCGTAAAAGAGGGTGGTATTAAAAAGGAGAATGGTATTCTCCTTTTGATTTTAACAGGAATGTGTTAGAATGTCTTTATATATCGGAACAATACACGCAAAGGGCTGCCTGCGCCGTCATGCAGGGCAGGCTTACTGTGGTGCGCACACTTCCCGACGGCAGGAACTTTGCCATGGGAGTGCGCTTTACATCCACCTGTGTCCGCACGTCGGAAGGGTCTAAAGTGGCTTTCATTCACGCCTCCGCGGCCGCTGATTTTCAGGAGGAGGGCTAATTCTTCCCCCTTTCCTTTGCGGAGTCCGTAAGTGAGGAATATGCCCGCCGTATGGGCAGAAGCGCCCTGGAGCTGCTGGGAATGCTGGATGCCTGTCTGTAAATGGATATGGTTGTGTATATTAGATAAAAAAACAGGAGACATGTTCAGAAATCACGACAAAATTACTTAAAATGCGGTTTTTACCCTCCTTCTTTTCTGCTATGATGAAATCATCAGAAATGAGAAGGAGGGTATTATTATGAAGAAAAAACTGGCACTTTTGTTGGCATGCTCCATGGCTTTAAGCCTTACTGCCTGCGGAGGCGGTAACAAGGCGGCAGAAACCATGGCCGCGCCTGAGACCACCACGGCAGCTGCTGCGGAGGCTGCAAAGGAGGAGAGCAGGGATGACGCGGCAGAAACCACGGCGGCCGAGGCTGCGGGCGGGGATATGGATGCCCTCATCGAGGCGGCCAAGGCCGAAGGCGAACTGACTGTATACGGTTCCTGCGAGGAGGAATATCTGTCTGCCGCCTGCCAGAATTTTGAGAAGCTGTACGGAATCAAGACAAAATACCAGAGACTTTCCACATCAGAGGTTTATACCAAGATATCCGAGGAAGCCGGCAAACCATCTGCCGACGTATGGTTCGGCGGAACCACAGACCCCTATAACGAGGCAGTGGCTGACGGCCTTCTGATGGAGTATGACGCCATCAATGCCAAGAACCTGATTGGCGACCAGTACAAGGATCCGACCAACTGCTGGTACGGCATCTACAAGGGCATCCTGGGCTTCATGGTCAATACGGAAGAACTGGACCGCCTGGGCCTGGAGGCGCCCAAGACATGGGATGACCTGACCAAGGAAGAGTACAAGGGACTCATCATGCTGTCCAACCCCAACACGGCCGGCACGGCAAAACTGCTCATCAACACCATGGTTCAGATGAAGGGACATGACGAGGCCATGGAGTATTTCAAGGTCCTGGACAAGAACATTTCCCAGTACACCAAGTCCGGTTCCGGCCCATCCAAGATGGTAGGCCCGGGCGAGTGCGTAATCGGTATCGGATTCCTTCATGACGGCATTTACCAGATTCTTCAGGGCTATGACAATATCCAGCTGATCGTTCCTGAGGACGGAACCTCCTTTGAGGTAGGCGCTACCGCCATCTTCAACGGATGCGCACATCCAAACGCGGCCAAGCTGTGGATTGAATATGCCCTGTCTCCTGACTGCGTGGACCACGCCAAGGAGAACGGCTCCTATCAGTTCCTGGTATTAAGCAATGCCACCCAGCCTGAGGAAGCTACGAAATTTGGTCTGGATATGAACAATACCATTGACTATGATTTTGAGGATGCAAAGGAAAACAGTGCCAAGTATGTAGAGGACTTCTTCGCGGCTCTTGGAAGCTCCTCCGACAGCGCGGACTCCAGCCGTTTCTTGACAGAATAGGCAGGGCTCCTGCCGGTGTCCGGCACTTGGAAACGTAATGTAGTGTGAGCTTGCAAACGGGTGCTGCGTAATGGTTGTCATCATTCATTACGCAGCATTTGTTGCATTATGGTCCTGGCTTGGCAGAAAGGACTGTAAGAAATCAAGAGGAAAGAATTCCTCGGGAAAGGGGGCCTCATTGTGGCCAGAAAACAGAGCGCTGAGCTGGAGCGCAAGAAATTTTTTTCAGACCCCATACTGGTAAGCATGATTGTGGTACTGCTGGTATTCCTGGCATTGTTCATCCTGTACCCCCTTCTGATGCTGCTGGTAGACAGCTTTTATTCGGAAGGTAAGATTACCCTGGAGGTATTCGGGAGGGTGCTGAGCCTGGAGCGGTTCCAGAAGGCTTTTAAAAACACCCTGGTGTTAGGCATGATTACGGGAATCGCATCCACTGCCATCGGTCTGCTGTTCGCCTATGTGGAGGTGTATGTAAAGCTTAAGACAAAGGTGCTTGAGAAGCTGTTTGCCATGGTTTCCATGCTTCCCGTGGTTTCCCCTCCTTTTGTGCTGTCACTGTCCATGATTATGCTGTTTGGACGAAGCGGCATCATCACCCGATCCCTGTTGGGAATCTATGATTCCAATGTATACGGGCTTAAGGGAATCGCCATTGTGCAGACGCTGACCTTTTTCCCCGTATGCTATCTGATGCTCAAGGGACTCTTAAAGAATATCGATCCCTCCCTGGAAGAGGCGACCAGGGACATGGGAGCTACCCGGTGGAAGGTGTTTACCAGCGTTACATTTCCCCTTCTTCTTCCCGGACTGGGCAATGCGTTCCTGGTAACCTTTATCGAGTCTGTGGCGGATTTTGCCAACCCCATGCTGATTGGAGGTTCCTACGACACACTGGCCACCACCATCTATCTGCAGGTGACAGGAGCCTATGACTCCACCGGAGCCGCGGCCATGTCCGTAGTGCTTTTGTCCCTGACCGTGGTCCTGTTCCTGATCCAGAAGTATTATCTGGAGAAGAAAACCGCAGCCACCCTTACGGGAAAGGCTTCCCGCATGAGGATGCTCATAGAGGATAAGAGCGTAACGGTTCCCCTGACCATTTTCTGCGGCGCCGTGTCAGTCTTTGTCATGCTGATGTACATTATGGTGCCCTTTGGCGCGCTGTTCACCCTTTGGGGCAGGGATTACAGCCTGAGCCTTAAATGGTTCCAGTACATGTTTAAGACCAGCGGACTTAAGGCTTTTAAGGACTCCTTTGTCCTGTCCCTGATTGCAGCTCCCCTGACAGCCTTCCTGTCCATGGTCATCTCTTACCTGGTGGTAAAGAAACGGTTTAAGGCCAGGGGATTTATCGAATTCGTATCCATGCTGGCCATGGCGGTGCCCGGCACCGTGCTGGGTATCGGATATATCAGGGGTTATGCCAACGGCCTGTTCAGGACCGGCGTCATGAGCGGCCTCTACGGAACCGGCCTTATCCTGATTATCGTATTTATCGTGCGAAGCCTTCCCACCGGCACCAGGAGCGGTATCTCAGCCCTGCGCCAGATTGACAAGTCCATCGAGGAATCCGCCTACGATATGGGAGCTAACTCCGCCAAGGTGTTTATGACCGTAACGCTTCCCCTGATTAAGGATTCCTTTTTCAGCGGCCTGGTGACAGCCTTTGTGCGGAGCATCACGGCAATTTCGGCCATCATTCTTCTGGTGACGCCCGACTTCTTACTCATCACCTGCCAGATCAATGAGCAGGCTGAGAAGGGCAATTACGGCGTGGCATGCGCCTATGCAACCGTACTGATTATCATAACCTACGGCGCGGTACTTATCATGAATACCCTGATGAAGTTCTTCGGAGTCAGCAGGAAGATAAAGCAGGAGTAAGCGCCAGTGGCATGCATCGCACGTAAGCGTCTAAAAGACAGACGCTAAGTGCTCATAGCGAGGAGGAAAGTGATATGGATAAACAGAAAAAAGGTGTTCGTCTGGAACACATTTCCAAAATATATACAGATCCAAAGACAGGGAAGGAATTCTATGCGGTGCAGGATACCACCCTGGATATTGAGCCCGGCAGCTTTGTGACACTTCTGGGGCCTTCGGGATGCGGCAAGACCACCCCCCTGCGCATGATTGCGGGATTTGAGAGCCCGGATGAGGGGGATATTTACCTGGGGGATGAGGCCATCAATGCTCTGACGCCCAATAAGAGGGATACGGCCATGGTGTTCCAGAGCTACGCCCTTCTGCCCCATTATAATGTATTTGACAATGTGGCCTATGGCCTTAAGATACGCAAGCTCCCCAAGGAGGAGATTTATGAGAGGGTTATGAACATCCTCAAGCTGGTGGAGATGGAGGGCATGGAGTCCCGCATGACCAACCAGCTCTCCGGCGGCCAGCAGCAGCGCGTGGCACTGGCCAGGGCCCTTGTCATCGAGCCCAGCGTACTGCTCTTTGACGAGCCCTTAAGCAACCTGGACGCCAAGCTGAGGGTCACTATGAGGACGGAAATCCGTAAAATCCAGCAGAAGGTGGGTATTACGGCCATCTATGTGACCCATGACCAGTCCGAGGCCATGAGCATTTCCGATAAAATCATTATCATGAGCAAGGGAAAGGTGGAGCAGATTGGGACGCCCAGGGAGATTTACTACCATCCCAATTCCAGGTTCGTGGCAGACTTCATCGGTGAGGCCAATTTCCTGGAGGCTAAGGTCAGGTCCGCAAGCGGTGAAAAGGCGGTTATCGACGTTGTGGGACAGGAGCTTACGGTCAACAATTTTGCAAAGGCGGGACCGGGGGATGACGCTGTGCTGGTTATCCGGCCCGAGGGGGCAACCCTGGCGGAGCAGGGGCTTTTGGAAGGCACTGTCACCCTGTCCACCTTCATGGGATCCTATCAGTACTATCAGGTCATGGTGGGGAACATGGAGATTCAGATTACGGATTACAATCCCGTGAACCGCAGGATATACGAGGTGGGGGAGAAGGCATACCTGGATTTCGATCCCAAGGGGGTTTACATCCTGTAGACACATTGGTATAATGTCGAAAGGTATAATGCCCGGGCCGGTTTGGTTCCGGATGGCCGGAAGAAGGCCGGCGGCCCGGCCATGCGCCCCCCGGACAGCATGGCCGGAGGATGTGGTTTGGCAGGCAGTATGAGGAATCGGATGGGTATGAAGAAGAGTTGGAACAAATATATTACAGTGATAGGGATGTCCCTCTGCCTGGCCGGCTGCGCAGGCAGCGGGACTTCTGCGGCTGCGGGCCATGCGGCAGGCGGGGACCATGTGACAGGTGCGGATTATGCGGCAGGCGGGGACCATGCAGGGGATGAGGAGCTGGTGATTTACTGCCCTCATCCCCTTGAGTTCATCAACCCCATTGTGTCGGAATTTGAGGGACGGACCGGAATACGGGTCTTTGTCCAGACCGGAGGCACGGGGGAGCTTCTTAAGATGGCGGAGGAGGGGAGCGATCCTCCCTGCGACATCTTCTGGGGCGGTTCCCTTTCCACTACCAGTCCCAAGAGGGAGCTGTTTGAGCCCTACATAAGCCGCAATGAGGATATGGTGCGGGATGAGTTTAAGAACAGGGAAGGCAATATGAGCCGGTTCACGGATATTCCCAGCGTAATCATGGTGAATACAAACCTGATTGGTGATGTGGAGGTGGAGGGCTACGGGGATCTGTTAAAGCCGGAGCTGAAAGGCAGAATTGCCATGTGCGACCCTGCCACGTCGTCCTCGGCCTACGAACATCTCATCAATATGCTTTATGCCATGGGGGACGGGGAGCCGGAGCAGGGCTGGGATTACGTGGAGGACTTCTGCCGGAATCTGGACGGTATCCTGTTAGGCGGATCCGGGGAGGTGTACCAGGGGGTGGCCCGGGGAAAATACGCCGTGGGCCTTACCTTTGAGGAGGCGGCCGCCCACTATGTGGCGGACAAGGGGCCGGTAAAGCTGGTGTATATGAAGGAGGGGGTTATCTCCACGCCGGACAGCGTCTGTATCGTAAAGGGCAGCCGCCATGTGGAGGAGGCCAGGGATTTTGTGGACTTTGTAACGGGTAAGGACGCCCAGACCGTTATCTCCATGAGGCTGGACCGCCGTTCCGTGAGAAAGGATGTGGAGGAACCTTCCTACCTGCCGGATAAGGAGGATATCCACATCATATACAGCAGGGAGGAGGAGGTGAATTCCAGAAAGGGGACGTGGCTGGAGCATTTTGCCTCTATTTACAACAGGGTGCTTGAGGAGGACGCAGGCATATCCGGGGAGGTGGGGAGCCAGTGAAGAAAGAACGGTATTTCCGCCATGAACTGGAGCGCATGTTTATCGCCTACGCCATTGTCCCGGCGGTTGTATTCACCCTGGTGTGCGGCCTGCTCTTTATGACGGTGCTGCTCCACGGGAAAAAGAGCGGCAATATTGAGCACAGCCGGTATGTGGCCGGCCTGCTGGACAACGTGCTGGCGCGGGATGAGGATGGTGTGGAGGAAATGGCTTCCCAGCCCGGCCTCCTTGACAGAGTCCGCGACCAGGACGGAAAGGCTGAACTGTCTGGGATATTTTACGGCATCACCAACAGTCTGGGACTGGAGGGTGATTTGTTTGTCATGGACAGCAGCAGAAACATCCTTCTGTCCAGCCGCAGTGACCTCCCTCCGTTCCTGGATGTGCCGGAGGGCGTGTCCTGGGGCATATTTGACGATATGGACCGGGAGCCCAACAGGACGGCTCTTAAGCTGGCGGAAGGATGGAAAAACGGCGGCAGTACGATTGTCATAGGGCGGAGCGTGATGGATGGGAACAAAAAGCAGGGCTATATCCTGTGTTCCATTCCCAGCAGCCAGTTTAAGGCACTTGTGGACAAGCCGGATATCCAGACCATTATCGCGGATCCCTTTGGCTGGGCCTATGTCAGCAGTAATTACAGCTTCTTAAACAGCAGCAACCAGGTCATGAAGGTCCTCATGGAGTCGGGCAGGTATTTGAGCCATAAGAAACAGATGTATCTGGTCTCCAGGCAGCGGGTTCCCAGGGGAGGGTTTACCGTGTATTCCATCTCCGATATCCAGAACATTGTCATTTCACTGGGCCTGGGCAGCGGCCTGGTCATCACGGCCCTGGTGCTCATGACCCTGTGGATGCTTCTCAACTCCAGGAAGGTGACGGAGATAAAAACAGAGGATTTCTATAAAATTCTGGATGTGATGGAGAATGCCAGGGACGGAGACCTGGAAGGTGTCATACGGATACATAGCGACAATGAATTCAAAATCATTGCCGACGCCTATAACGAGACCATACAGAGCCTGAGAATCCAGATGGAGAACAACCGGAAGATGGCGGAGCTGGTGTCCATGGCCCAGAACAAGCAGCTGGAATCCCAGTTCAATCCCCATTTCCTGTACAATACCCTGGAGAACATCCGGTACATGTGCAAGCTGGAGCCCGCAACAGCGGAGAGGATGGTGTTCAGCCTGTCCAATCTTCTGCGCTACAGCCTGGACGGCAGCAAGGCAGAGGTGACGTTAAAGGAGGACTTAGAGCATCTGGAATCCTATCTGACCATATTAAAGCGCAGGTTTGGGGAACGGTTCCGGTGCAGGATTGACGTGGAGCCGGAGACCATGGACCTGCGGATTCCCAAGCTGGTGCTCCAGCCCATGATTGAGAATGCAGTGAAATACGGGTTTGGAAAGCAGCTTAACCTGACCGTGGAGCTGAAAGCCTATATCCATGAGGGAAAATTAATCATGATATGCCGGGACGACGGGGTGGGAATCCCACAGTGCACCTTAAGCGAGCTGACAGCCCTGCTGGAACAGAAGGAAAATCCCAGAAGGCATTCGGGACTGTATAATATTCACAGAAGAATCGATATCCTGTACGGACGCCCCTACGGGGTGGAGATCAGAAGCGCGGAGGGGCACGGCACCACCCTGGTGGTGACCCTGCCGGTGAAAAGAGAGGAATCAGACGGATGTTACGTGTGTTGATTGCGGAAGACGAAGAGATGATACGAAAGGGGCTGGTCTATACCACGGACTGGCTGTCCATGGACTGCGTGGTGGT
>OBXA01001588.1_pt1 | contig 12781 bp, 10 predicted proteins | sample 1538121 | NCBI WGS metagenome assembly OBXA01 (sample SAMEA2580133, study PRJEB22360) | human gut metagenome | biome: human gut; feature: human-associated habitat; material: faeces | place: Denmark | collected 2008/2010 | reverse complement strand
AAGCCAAAAGCGCAGATAATACTTTGTGTATTATCGAGCATTTTGGCAACGCAGATGCCGTGCCGCAGCCGCCGGAGCGGTGCTTAAGCCGTAAGGCGGGAATTGTGCGGTGTTGCCTTTGTTACCGGGACAGTGTCTCCCCTACCCTGCCTTACTTTGCGGCTTCAATCAAATCCCGGAGGCTTTGCGCCTGCTCGATCAGTTCATTCAGAATCGCAACATCATTATCACGGCGCTCCTGAGACATCTTTCTGACGCCGCGCTTATAGCTGGTTGAACTCATTTTCTTAAAAATCTTATTAGCAACAGGCTGGATCGTCTTTTCCACAAAGGTCGCGCTTTCAGATTCGCTCTTTTGCTCCTTTTTCTCGACGCGCTTTGCCTCCTGATCTCTGGCCACATCCTTTGCGATTTCTTCAGCCTTCTCCGTATCATGCCGACTGACGGCGTCACGGTACTCCCCTACCCTGTTCTGCAGCAGGCGGATTGCGTTTTCACACTCCGCAAACGCGGTCTCCAGGCGCTCGTCCCGCTCATCCGGCTCGTTGGTTTTTCTGGCTCTGTCAATAGCCCGTATAAAATCATAATGTATGCTGTTGCATTCCTGCAGCAGACGCTCCCGGGCATCGGTGTCACAGTTGCTCACATCAACCGCGCTCAGCAACAGATAGCACTGCGCAATTTTATGCTGCACCTCCGGCTCCAGCGTGATATAGCCTTCACACTCCATGCGGGTTAGGAACTTATTATCCAAAAGGCGAAGCAGCTCTTTGTCCAGCTTTTCCTCAATACGGAAATCACGGTCGATTTGCTTAGCTGTGGTTGCACTCACTTCCTTAATTGCCTTTTTAGCGTCCTTTTCCGTCATATTGAACGGCTCGTTCTGAAGGCAGACCACAAATTCTGCAACGGCCTTGCGGCGGATCTGTTCATCCGCAAAGCCGCCACGAACCTGCAGGTTCGCACTGTATAAAAGCACCTTTTTTTCATTTTCCGAAAGACTGGTTGTGATCACATTGCAGTTTTTGATGGTGTTCCAGGTGGCGTCTCCTCTCTTTTCGAGGTACTCCATCGCGCGGTAGCGGCGCTCACCGGAGAGAAGGACATACACTGTTTTTCCATTTTCTTCCTGCGGAAACACCACCAAATTATGCATCAGGCCGTTGCGCTGAATATCCTCCGCCAGCTGCACAATATCCTCTTGGGTATCTGCCTGCCGGAAGATTTCGTTGTCCGCGTTTACGCGAATCTCGTACAGTGCAATATCCCGTGCTTCGTATTCAATACTTTTATGCCCTGCGGTCAAATCACTGATAATTTTTCCTGCATCGCCATTATTGGAATCAATTTTGCCAAGCTCTGCATCCGTCGGGCGGGAACGTTTTACGATTTCCTTCTTTTTGGCGGGGCTTTTCATTCCCATATCATTTCACCTCCAGACGCTTTTTCAACTCTTCGTAGGCTTTCACATAGGCTTTTGCCACAGGCTGCGTTTTTGCCATATAGCACACAGGCAAAAAGCGGGAAATGGATGTTTTCACCGTCTTGCTTGTGGGTATTGCAACACTGAACAGCGATGTGCCGAGTTCTTCTTTAAAGTGCTCCTGAATCTTCTTGTCTGTTGCTGCGCTTTTGTCTACATTCACCAACAACACACCGGCACCCATCAGGTGAGAAGTGGAGCTTTGCTTCATCTTGTTGCATTCATAATAAAGGCGAAATGCCGATTCTTCGGAGTTATCCTCACAGCCGGCTGGAATCAGGATATAATCCGCTGCATAGATTGCATTGGAAAGCAACAAGCTGTCCCGCGTAGGCTGTGTGTCAATAAGAATGTAATCGTACTCATCACGTACCTGATTGAGGAAATAGTACAGAAAATCCCCCATACTGGAAACCTTCCTCGGATCTCCGTCCTTCAGGCGCTCTGCATCGCCAATCAGCAGTTCAATGCGCTTATTGATTCGCGGCGTCTGCGCATCGCACGGGATCATATCCACATTTTCATACTGCGTTTCCACAATAAAGTCTCGCGTCTTGCTATGATACAGGAACCCGTCGAAAAGATTATAGAGTGCCTTGCCGTAGAATTCATCGCTTGTGATGCTCAAGCCGCCGCTGAGTGCTTTGGTGAGATTTCCCTGCGGATCAGTATCCACGCAAAGAACTTTTTTTCCCTCATCGCCCATCAGGTAGGCAAGATTGGAGGCTGTTACGGTTTTACCCGTGCCTCCCTTTTCAATGGCAATTGTAATAATTTTTGCAGACATTGGGCAATTCCTCATTTCTGTAAAGACTGTTATTTGTGGATGTGTCCGTCAATTCTTGTTGCTGTGAATTATCGTTCTGTGATTCTCTTGTAATCAATTTTCCATGCCTTTTTGCCATTTCCGGTTGTACGATTTTATCATACTTCAGTGGCTGAATATGTTGAAGCCTATACCTCACCACAAAATAGTTGCAGCCATCTTTTGCTGCTTATTGTGATTTCAATTATAACATAGATATAAGTAAAGTCAATTCTCTTTTCCGGGTATCATCCTGCCATAACGATATTTCAAGTCTATCAATTCGTGTTGCTGTTCTTTAATTTGTCTGCATCCGTATAGGCCATTTCTTTATATACTCGCACCGCGCTTCACAGCACGAAACAGAGTTCAGACCGTCAAAAGAATTGTCTTCTTGCCTTATTGCATGTGTAGGGGCGAGCAATGCTCGCCCCTACAAAAGTTTTTCGACAGTCTGACAGAGTCAACACATCTTTCAATTCTTGTTGCTGTTCTCGGTTTGTATTTATTTGTCACTTATAATCTTTGTTTTTTCTTTACAGCAAAAAGCAGCAGCCTGCATGTTGCAGGCTGCTGCCAAATAATACTTATACATCCTCAAAGACAGACATATCAAACTTAAACACTCCCGCCGGATGCAACGATGCGAGCTTCTGCTTGCCAGCCGCGATGATCAAAGCACTGTTTTCAATCGTATCGTTATAAACAACCGTGCGGTAATACTGTGCTGACTTCCTTTCGGTTGCTTTTTCAAACATCTCCGTAAATTTTACACACAGTCCCAGGGCCCATGTTTTCAGCCCGGCATTGTCATGGATGATTCGGTTTAAAGAATCCAGTGTTTCCTCCGCTTGGTCACGCTTGTTGATGTTTGTCAGGATCTTAGCCGTGTATGTGAAAATATCATTGCAGATATTTTTCTCGTTGTCCGTCAGCTTATCCTCATACGAAGCATAGTCTGCTTTGTTTCTGATCTCCGTAGTTGCTTTTCTATACTTCATTTTCAAAATATCTGTGCTAAATGGCTCTGTAATATGCTGGGCTGCTTTTTCCGCACTCAGGGTTTTCTTCTTTCTGGAATCCCTTACAATTTCGTCATCGTGCGTATTTCTATCATGATAGGAGCGGACATCCCTCATTTCTGCTTTGGTCTTGTATTTGATGAAAATATACAGGTATTCATATTTGCGAACACCGCGCTTACGTGCCGGGGCATAGTCAAACCAAAGATCCGTCATCTCATTGATTTCTTTCTTAACGGTCTTTAAAACATTCTTTTCAAACTCTGTAAAAGTCTTGTACTTTTCAGACAGCGGTTTTTCCCGGTCAAACTTTTTCTTGTCGGCAGATGCTGGATCCTTTTTCTTTTTGCTCTTTGTGGACTCTCTCTCTGCCTCTGTGGGTGCAGAAAGCAGACCTTTAAACTCATCAATATTGAATTTTTTATACTTATAACCCGTCAGCTCGTCGCGCTTTGAGGAGAACTTATTCAGGATCTCATCATTTACCGGCTGGAATACAAGGCCGTTCGTATAGCCATAGTCTCTGTTTCCATTGTCATAGGAGAGTATGATTTCATAAACGCGCATAGAGTAAGTGCTTTTCATCATCAGCAGATATTCGATGCTGTAAGAGGTATAGTTGCTGGTAAGCTGCGCAATATCCTTCCAGATGTCCTGGTTAAAGCGCAGGCGAATCTCTTTCTTGTCGAAATCGACCTCAGAACCTTTTTGCAGCCAGGAAATGGAGCGATACACCTTACTGCCGGGTTCTTTCTTGACCCAGAAGGTACGATTTTCCAAATTTTCTATAGTTTCCTTCAGATTCAGTGCATAGGTCGTATCCACCGTGCGCACTCCGGTCAACTTGGCAAAATCATTGAAAGTGATCGAATAATATTTGGATGCATCCTTATCATTTTTCTGGTCGATTTTAGACATGAGCATAAAGAGAACCTTTTGCTCATTTCTGGGCAGAGAGTACTTTGTCCGCTGGATCAGGTCATTACTTTTGGTAATGTAAGAGCCAAAGCCGACAGGGGAGTGCTGCCATTTTGCAATCGCTTGCTTTTTCTCGCGGACCTCATCATCAGAAAGGACCTCTCCAACTAAAGATTCTTCGTTTTCATCAATGGACGAATTCGTTTTGTTCATATCCATTACTTATAGCTGTACAAGGAGGGACTTAAAATAATTACGATATACAGCTATATATTCCTTTCGTTAGATGTTACAATACAAATAAGTACACAAATATCATTATACTGATAATATTACTATACTATTTGCCGACTGTCAACGAAAAATGTTTAGAGCTTTTCTATTTTTTTAATTTTGCTTTTTTCTCTTTTACAATTATTTATCTTATATCTTACTTTTTACTTATTTATTATAATATGTAGAAAGAGAGGTTTCCACATGCCAGCGGAGAGGAAAAAACACTTGGCGAAAGAGATTTCCACACCGGATGCAAGAGGTTTAAAAGGCTGTAGAAAGAGATTGCTACAGCCCAATCAGCCAAAATAAGCATGTAGAAACCTCTTTTTTGCCGTGGAAGAATCTCTGTTTTCAAAGTTTTTTCTGTATACTGTCTGTTGCGGCTACAAATTGTGCAGGGGGGAAATCTCGCTTTTGCGATAGCGGGAGAGCATTGCCGTGCAAGCATAGGTGGAGAGTGTTATAGCTGGTTTTTCCGGTGTAGAAACCTCTCTTTGCGCAAGCAACGGAAAACGTCGGCGCTTGAATTAGGGTAGTAGGCATAGAAGCAGGGGAGAAGTGAAACAAAAATTTCCCTTTTCGCGAGTGTAGAAACCTCCTTTTGCTGCTGCGAGTGATCTCTGCGGTAGGGAGGTGCTCGATTTTTTCCGGTGTAGAAACCTCCTTTTAGAGATTGCTTCAAAAACACTATATATTGGTGTTGTGGATCAACTAGCATACTTGTTCTTGCACAAAGAGAGGCTATATAGGCAGAGACAGGAAAGGTAATAGTGGCGAACTAAGAGGTTTCTACACATAAACAACGTAAGATTTTTAAATAGAATAATAGGCGATATACCGATATATAATTGGGCTACGAAAAAGGAATTATCTGCACTAAAAAGAGGTTTCTACATCAAAAGAGCGAAAGAAGAGAGGAAAAAACACAGCCATGTACAGAAGGGTACTACCAAAGCAGCGTAGTGATAAAAGGATGTAAAACCACAATATATAGATATAGAAAAGAAAATAGCACTTGAAAAACTAAAAAAGCTGGGAGAGAAGATAGTAGAAATGGGAAAAATCGTTGCAGACAAAATACAATGAGGAAATAGTGCTGTGATATATACGATATGTACATAGCGTATGCAAAGATGATCCAGAGAGGTCCATAGTGGTGCAAAGTATGGCATAATGCAAAGTAAACATTTTTTTCGGCAATGAGATGTAGAAACCTCTCTTTTCGCTGGACTTCACGACTTCTTGATGAGAAAACCTCTTTTTGACGGACTTATCCACTTTTTTGGCAGTAATCCACACGGATTGCGGGCTTAATGTACTTACATAAGGTGGATAAAATGATAGGTGAGTGGCTGTATAAGATACAATTTAATATACTAATAGGATAATATGTGAAAAATATACAAATTGGTTCGTACAATCTGTTCCCAAAAGGGAAATTATCCGATTGTTAAAGTGTAGAAACCTCTCTTTTAGGTGGGAGGGGAAGCCTTCGCAACACGAAACAAGCTGAATTTGAGAATGGACCTTGCAATAGGTAGAAAGCCGGATTATCGCTCCGTAGGTTATATGGCGCATGCCGAAGGGAGAAAAAGCATAAAGCAAATACCATCCAATAAGGTAAGGGCTATCTCAAGAGGGCAGGGGAGGGGACTGGCAGCAGGTTTGCGTCTGCTATAAAGGCATACAGCATTTGGGAAAGTTTCGATATGCTATAGTAGCGAGAGCAGTCTCCTTGGCAGTCAAGAGATCTCTTAGCGAACACAACAAAAAACGAAAATAAAGTTACAGCAACAGGAATTGATGGAAAATGGAGCACGATGAATTTTTACAAGTACTCAGAAGCTATTTTCATTTTTCCACTTGCGATGCCGTACTCCGGGGGTGTAAAATAGTAGACATAAGTAAGCCACTGCAGTGGCGCAGACTGTCGAAAAAAGTGCGTTCACCCCTTGGCCCCTCTGCGAGGGGGCTCCGCCCCTTCGGGGCACCGTTCCCCCTCTGGCGCAAGCGCCACCTTCCCCGTATCGGGGGAGTCTGTCTCGCAGAGGGAGGTTTTTCGACAGCCTGAGCCGCTGCGGCGGCAGGGCATATAGCGACAGGGGATGTAAGGTATGAAACGAATTTTGATCATTGATGGGCAGGGGGGCGGCATGGGCGCACAGCTTGCAAAGCTGCTGCTGCCTAAACTGCCTGCGGATTGCGAGCTGCTGGCAGTGGGCACGAATGTGCTGGCAACCAGCGCCATGCTGAAGGCGGGTGCAGTGCGCGGTGCCACCGGGGAAAATGCGGTGGTGTACAACGCCGCCAGAGCCGATGTTATCCTAGGACCCATCGGTATCTTGATGGCTAACGGCATCATGGGAGAGGTTTCTCCCAACATGTCGGTGGCGATTTCCGGCAGTGAGGCAGCCAAGGTTTTGATCCCGGCGTCCGGCTGCGGGATCTTTGTGGCAGGCACGCAGGATTGCCGCCTTGACGAGTATCTGCAAAATGCCGTAGCACTTGCGCTGCGTGCATTGGACGCATGACGCCGCTGGCAACAGCCGCTGCCCCGATCCTGCTGCAGGCCGCACAGTTGGCCGCAGAAAACGGCCCGGCGCTGCTGGCCATTGACGGGCGTTGCGGCAGCGGCAAGTCTACACTGGCGGAATTTCTGGCGGGGCAGCTGGGCTGCCGGGTAGTGCATACCGATGATTTCTATCTACCGCTTGCTGCGCGCTGCGCGAACTGGCAGGAGCAGCCCGGTGCGAATATGGATTTCATCCGGCTGCGAAATGAGGTTCTGCAGCCGCTTTTGCGCGGCGAAACGGCGCTCTATAATGCATACAGCTGTGCGGCGGGAGCTTTCCTGCCGTCTAAGCCGTTTGCTGCCGCGCCACTGACGATTCTGGAGGGCAGCTACAGCCTGCATCCGGCGCTGCAGACTGACTTTGCGGTGTGTGTGTTTGTTACCTGCCCGCCCGATGTGCAGGCGGCGCGCCTGCGGGCGAGAGAGGGCATACGCTACGCAAATTTTGTGCAGCGGTGGATCCCGCTGGAGGAAGGGTATTTTGCTGCCCATGACCCAGCCGCACGCTGCAATTTTGTACTGGACACGGCGGAGATTTTTGTGTAATATAGTAAGCGGACCTATGGCATAACTGCATGGTTCCCGCTATAGCGGGCTTGAAGGATGCAGGAATGCCCTTATGAAAAAGCCAGGAAGGCAGTGCCCAGAAGGGTGCGCGGTTCAAACTTTTTGATAAGGGTGATATGTTGTGAAAAACCAGAATACAAAAAAAGTGGCTTATGCAGCGCTGTTTTTGGCGCTGTGCCTTGTGCTGCCCATGCTGACGGGCCAGATTCCGCAAATTGGCAGCATGCTGCTCCCGATGCATATTCCGGTGCTTTTGTGTGGCCTTGTCTGCGGCTGGCAGTACGGTGCAGCGGTGGGCTTTGTTGCGCCGCTGCTGCGCTCGGTCCTGTTCGGGATGCCTCCGATGTATCCGGTGGCTATTGCGATGGCCTTTGAGCTGCTGACCTACGGTCTTGTTATCGGGCTGGTATACCGCCGTATGGCTCAAAAGGGCGCGGCAGGGGTGTATGCAGCGCTGCTTACCGCCATGGTAGCGGGGCGGCTTGTCTGGGGCATGGCTGAGGTCGTGCTGCTGGGCTTGGGCGGCAAGGCGTTTACCGCCCAGGCATTCTTGACGGGCGCACTGCTCAATGCCGTGCCGGGCATTATCGTGCAGCTGGTTCTGATCCCCGCTGTGATGGCGGCCCTGCAGAAGGCTGGAGCCGTTAAAGAATACGCCGAATAAGGCCGTTTGCTGAGAGGCTGCGCAGGAAGCGCAGCCTTTTTGCTGTGTGCGGCTGTATTGCAGCTTGCTTTGCACGATACAGCAACAGGAATCGCTTGCCCCGTATTTTCGCAAATGAAAACAAAAAAGCTTGCAAATACAGGCATTTTAGCCTTATCTTGCAAGCTTTTGTTGTTGCAGTGGTGAAAGTGGCCGACAGCCACTGCCTGCTACTAGAGGAGCTCAGCCATACTGATCTGATCGACCAGCCAGCTTTCCTGTTTTGCCTCGTGGATCACATCACCCGGCTGGCTGTGCCCGACCAAAAAGGGTGAGGCGGGGTCGTGCATACGCATATTCTGCACTACAGTCACACGGCTGGCGTTGGCGTAGCAGTATAGGCAGCCGTGACCGCAAGTATTGTAGGCACCGATATCCGCCGTAAGGCAGCAGGCGCACTCCTTGCGGGCGGGCTTTTGCGGGGGCAGCCGCAGGGGACGGTGCAGCGCGGCCTCGAAAGTCCGTTGCGTCATGCAGCCGCTGCAATCGGCACCATAGCGGGCCAACGCAGTGCCCTCGGCGCAGGGGCGTATCGTCATACCGTATTTTCTGCCGATCTCAATAAAAGCCTTTCCCAGCGTTTCGCGCTCAGTGAGTGGGACGCTTTTCACCTGCGGAAAATTCCGTTGTACCTTCTCGTAAAGGTCGATAAAGCTGATCACACAGGTCCTGGTATAGCCGGAAAGTACAGATGCCATCTGCTCGAATTCAGCGATATGTCGCGCAGCTGTGTAGGTGTCGGAAAGAAAAATGGGGTCATACCGCCATGCGATACAATCGGGACCGACAATTTTTGACAGGGTGATAAAGTCCTGCAAGACCTGCGCCTTCGGCGGTACATGCGGCTCAATCTCCGGCCCGTAAGGGGTGATCGTGACAAACCAGTACTGCCCATAGGGGCGCAGCAGCTCCATGCGGGGGAGCATCGGTGCAGGATTTTTGGTGCAAAAGCCGATCAGGTCCACCACATCCGGGTCGATGGCATACCGCGTGACGGACTGCGGATTATAAGGATTGCGCACCAGCACAAACCCTGCACGCAGGCGGTTCGCAAACCACGTGCTGTAAAAGCCGGGTATATCGGTGCGGAAACCTGTTTGCAAAATCATAAAATGCCCTCCTGCTGGTGCAGCATGCAACTTGCCGATTTTATACAAATTATAATACCATGCTGCAGAGCATTGCAAGGAGGCTGAGCACCGCTGCAAAATTCTTCTTTTTAGCTGGTTCGTCTCTTAGGCCTTGATGGCTTTCTACCGGGCGTAGTGGGACAGCGTCTCTCCTATGGTGCGCTTGAACAGGCGGGTAGGGTACAACCGGGATACCTACCTCCTGTGTCGCCTGTGTGATCGTGTAGTGATGATACCGGCGCAGGTTCGCCGCAAACTGGATGCGGGTCAGGGTCACATAGTCGGTCAGGTTGCTGTGCACTTCCCGGTGGAGCCGGTCAGACAGATAAGAGCGGCTCGGGTTGAAGCGGGCAGCCAGCGTGAAAGGGTCAGGTCCTCCTTCAGATGCAGGTTGATATAGTGGATGATATTGCGGATGACCACCGAATAGCCGGCGGTAGAGTACCGCGCCACCCGGTCACAATATTGCTGCAGCATCTCGACCACAAGGGCCTGCTCTTGCTGCTCGGTGGTGATTTCACCGGCGGCGAGCAGATAATCGTTATAAAGGGGATCAAGGTAAAAGGCGTGCACCTCGGCCCGCTCTGCCTCCTTGCGTAGCAGGGCATTCATGGCAACGGCGCAGAAACGGACGGTGGTGGTCTTGGTATGACCCTTGCGCCCGAGTATGGTTACGCCGCGAAAGCTCTGCAGCGCCTGCATCGCAAGCTCAGCATCACCGTGGTTGACGGCGTCCAGCAGATGATTTTCCAGCGCGTGGCGGTCCTCCAGCATCTGGATGCTGAGGACGGGCTTTTCCGGCAGCATACACTGCCTTGGCAGATCGGCAGATTCGGGGGAAAGATCTGTGTAGTTTACCCAGTGGGTGCGGAAGGTGCTGCAGTTCATCGGTGCCAAATTTTTCTACAATCTGGACAAAAAGACGCTGGCCCAGATGGAGACCGAGCAGAAGGAAAAGCGCGGCTGATTTACTGTAATAAGGCACGGGAGGTTTTTCCGGGGGTCTCCGGAAAAGCCTCCCACGCTTTTTGCGGTGCGCCGAGAATGAGTACCTCCTGCGTGTTGAAAAACACAGCGGGAACATGGTACAATTATCAAACCAAAGCACAGTACGATGAGGGAAGGAGAATAAGCACATGACGATTTTGATCGATGCAGACGGCTGCCCGGTGGTCGATCTGACCCTGCGGAGCGCAGGGAAAAAAGGTGTGCCGGTTGTGATTCTGTGCGATACATCCCATCGTATCGAGCGGGAAGGGGCACAGACGCTGGTATTTGACAAAGGCGCTGACAGTGTGGATTTTGCACTCGTCAACCGGGTGAAGCCCGGGGACTTGGTTGTGACGCAGGATTACGGTTTGGCAAGTATGTGCCTGGCAAAATGCGCACGGGTGCTGAACCAGAACGGTTTGGAATATACGGCGGATAATATAGATGCGCTGATGCTGCAGCGGCATGAAAACAAAAAGCTCCTTCGCGCCGGCAAGCATCCAAAGGGGGCTGCAAAACGCACAAAAGAGCAGGATATCCGGTTTTGCGATGCGCTGGAACGGATTTTAAGCGGCACATCCGGCGATCAGCAGACGGAATGTGAAAATGTGTCATTTGCAAGGCAATAAAATGTACAATGTGCATTTTTTACAGGTGAATGGCAATTACAGAGCGTAGCTATGTGAAAAAAGCGCAAAGAAGGAATGTGCTTTTTGGGGGATCTGTGCAGAAATGTACACTTTTCAGGGCGGCAAAACAGCACATTTTTGCCGATATTGCCGCTTGCTACATGAAATGTGCGATTTGCCATAAAATCATACGATATATCAGCATAATTTACCTTTCGGAATGTGACATTTGGCACATGCTATGCGCAAAGAAGCTGCACACCGCCATAAAGAGCCTATGGGGGTGAACATAGTTTAGCTGCAGAGAAATGGGATACGGTACGCAATTCCGGCACGGTAACGCTGCTTTGCGTTGGTTACAAAAGTTTATGCGGAATGCTCCGCACAGCAATGCATACTGGTTGGAAGCGCAATACAACAGATTCCTGGGCTTCAAAATACAACAATTTCCGGGAGACAAAAATGAACCCCGGAAATTGTTGTACTCTGCGTATTGAAAACACAGGTGAATTGGGCGCTTGTTCGATGCCTACTGGTCCGCAATAGTAAAATAAGGATACAAAGCAAAGCGTACAAAAGAAAGAAAAGCGCAAGCGGCATATCCTTGCCCTGCAGAGAGAAAGGATTCCGGTATTCTTCCGCTGAAAGCAAAATAACAGGGCTAATTTTCCGGATTTTCCCTTGTGATTTGGTGGCGCGATAAACTATAATAAGCATAAGGCAAGCAAATGCGATGCCGGTAACAGATACTGCGCAGGCAAGTGAAGGGAAGAAACGCAATGAAGATGCTTTTCAAGCAACGGATGTTCTCCTGGTTCGACAGCTATGATATTTACGATGAATATGGGAATACCCTGTTTGTGGTCAAGGGTCAGCTTTCCTGGGGGCATTGCCTGAGAATCTTTGATGCGGCGGGCTGCCCGGTTGGCTGCGTCAAAGAAAAGATATTTACATGGATGCCCCAATTTGAGCTCTACACAGGTGAGGATGATTATGTGGGGTGCCTGAGCCGAGAGCTGACGCTTTTCCGGCCCAGCTACCATATCGACTGCAATGGCTGGCGTATTGAGGGCAGCTTTTGGGAATGGGACTATGACATCCTTGCCCCCAGCAGGCATACTGTGGCGCATATCGCCAAGGAGCTTTGGAATTGGACCGATACATACACCATTGAGGTTGCCGACCTAAGAGATGCCCTCTGCGCGCTGATGCTCGTGCTTGCGATCGATGTAGAGAAATGCTCGCGGAATAACCATACCTGACAGGCTGCACACAAAAAATACTCCCTTATTCTGCTGCGCACGCGGCAGGGTAGGGGAGTTTTCTGGTTCGTGAAGCAGCACGCCGGTGTATAAAGACCGTATGGAGCTGCACAGCAAAAAGGAAGAAACAACCAATGAAAACATTTAAAACGGCAGTTATCGGCTGTGGTATTACAAGCTGACTCTCTCGGGCGGTGACCCCGACAGTGTACGAGAAATGGCCGAAACGCTGTTTGCGGGCCGCTGCGTGGATGGCGATATTGCCCTGTGCGAGGCCACGCTCTCGACCCAGTGCTTTTTAAAATTGGTCGAGCTGGGCGTGCCGTTCCCCCGCAACCGCTACGGCGAGTACATCGGCTACAAGACCGACCACGACCCGCGCTGCCGGGGCGATGCGTCTGCCGGTTTTGACGCGGCAGCATCC